>Ga0335076_10000847_pt1 | contig 29055 bp, 22 predicted proteins | sample Lox_Sample_25_FD_206717 | JGI IMG/M metagenome (GOLD analysis project Ga0335076, IMG submission 206717) | Soil microbial communities from Loxahatchee National Wildlife Refuge, Florida, United States - Lox_Sample_2.5 | ecosystem: Environmental > Terrestrial > Soil > Wetlands | place: USA... | reverse complement strand
GCCGGCACGTTGACGATCGTGTCGAGGTGGTGGGGGAACAGGCCGCGGGCCTCATCGAGGCTGGCCGGGTCGGTGGTGTCGCAGACGATCGCGTCTACGTCGAGTTCCTTGGCGGCGATCTCCAGATCGCTGCGGCACGCACCCACGAGGGTCACCTTGTGACCGTCATCGCGGAAGCGTTCGGCTACCGTGCGCCCCAGATCGGTGTCTCCGCCGGTGACCAGCACCTCCACTGCCATGCCCTCCTCGTGTTCAACGTTGAACCCAGACCCTGGCTGTTCCGTGTGGAACCACAGGAGAGACCTGCCTGGGATCTCAGCGCGTTACGGCATCAATCCCCATATATGTTACTGGACAGTAGCTAGTCAGCGAAATCGCGGGCGCTATGACGCGCGGATCATTTGCGTAACTATTCGGCCGCCACTTTTTTGCGGCGATTCAGGCCGCGCGCGGACCGCATCCTCGGCGGGTTAGGGTTCATCCATGCCTCGAATCGGGATCCTGGCCGGTTTGGTGCCGACGATGCTGGTTTCCGGGCTGGTTGCAGGCCTTGTCGGATGCGGTTCGAAATCACCCTCGTCGTCACCCTCCCAGGCCTCCCCGGATTCCGGAAAGGTTGTGGTGTTCGCGGCGGCGTCGCTGAAGCCGGCGTTCACTGCGATCAGTCAGCAGTTCAAAGCCGAAAACCCCGGCAGCAGCGCCGATTTCGAGTTCGCAGGTTCCTCGGAGCTGGCGACCCAGTTGACGCAGGGCGCGACCGCCGACGTCTTCGCATCGGCGGACACCGCGCAGATGGACACCGTCGCGAAGGCGGGGCTGCTGGCCGGCAATCCCACCAACTTCGCCTCGAACACGTTGGTCATCGTCACCGCGCCGGGCAACCCGAAGAAGGTCGGTTCCTTCGCCGACCTCGCCAAGCCGGGGCTCAACCTGGTGATCTGTCAGAAGCCGGTGCCGTGCGGATCGGCGACTCAGCGGATCGAAGACAGCACCGGAGTGCGCCTCAACCCGGTCAGCGAGGAACTCAATGTGACCGACGTCCTCAACAAGGTCACCACCGGACAGGCGGACGCCGGGCTGGTGTATGTCACCGATGCCCACAGCGCCGGAAGCAAGGTGACCACGGTCAACTTCCCGGAGGCCGCCGGCGCGGTGAACGTCTACCCGATCGCGGTGTTGAAGAAGGCGGCGCAACCGACATTGGCGCAAAAATTCATGGCCATGGTCACCGGCGACACCGGTCAAAACATCCTGGCCCAGTCGGGCTTTGCCAAACCCTGAACCGTGCACCGGCCTACGGAACACATCAGGCGGGTGGTTGATGGTGCACCACCGCTCACCGCTGAACCACCTCCGCTCCTTAGGGAGCATTCAGCTGGGGCGTTCGAGTGTTGTTCGGGCCTGGTCGATTTGGTCGTATGCGTAGGCCACCATCTCTGCGGTGGTCATCGTCTCACCCTTGCGGGCGAGCGATTCGTAGGTCGCCTCGCCGAGGACATCGCGGAAGTGGGTGATCGCGGTGGTGATTTCAGGGATGGCCGCCGCGGTCAGGGGACCGAAGGCGAAACCTGCGATGGTGGCAGCCGGTTCGAGGCGTCCGAGGCGGTCGAGGAATACCGCGAGAGTTGCCAGAGCGAAACCGGTGTAGGCGACGTTGCCAGAGTCGTAGAAGTTGCGGATGGCCAGAGTGATGTGATCGAGCGCCGCCAGCGGATCGCCGTGTTCGGCCTCAAGCCGAGACAAAGCGGTCGCCAGCAGGGATTCGGTCAAGCGGCTGCCGCTGTCTTGGGCGATCACCAGGCCCCGGCGCAGGGCTTCTAGCGCGCGGACGGGATCAGTATCGCCGAAGGCGTAGCCATAGCTGTAGAGCGCGTTCGCGAGCGCCCAAGGGTTGTGGGTGGCCTGAGCGGCTTCGATCAGCCCGTCCGCGGCGGCCCGCGCCTCCTCACCGGCCCCGGCTATCGCCAGTGCGATGACCAGCATTGACCTGGTGAGTGTATGGATGTCGCGGCCGCGTGCGAGCTGCGCGCGGCACCACTCGACGCATCGTTCGGGCTGGCCGATGGCCAGGTACACAGCCCCGAGCGCGCCCTCGAGGCCGAACGGCACCTCGCCGCGGCCAGTGCCGATCACCGTCTGACCGGCGCCGGCATAGCCGACAGCCTCCTCGATCCGTCCAGTCCAGTAGCACTGCGCCGCGTTCGCGTACAGAGTCGCGAGCCGGGGATGGTCGACGGCGCGGGCGGGCTCGATGAGCTCCTCGCCCCAGGCTATCGGCTCACAATTGTCGGCCAGAACGCCGAGGCGCATCGCGTAGGTGGCGATGGCGGCCGCGGCGTCGAGATCGCCCCGGTCGGCGGCCCACCGAAACGCGGTGCGCAGATTGGCCAGCTCGATAGTGAACCAGTCGTAGGCCTCACGCTGGCGGGGGCTGTCCCACAGGGCTAGGACGGCGGCTTCCCGCCCGGCGAAATACCGCGAGTGCGCGGCCCGAATCTCGGATGCTTCCCCGCGGCCGACGAGTTGTTCCTCGGCGAACTGGCGGATCGTCTCCAGCATCGCAAACCGGGTCCGCCCCGAAGACCGGTCAGCGACCAGCAGCGACTTGCGCACCAGGGCATCGAGCAGATCCAGGGTGGCGAAGTCGTCTGAGGCGTGTGGGAATTCCGCTACGGCGCAGGCGCTGTGCAGGTCGAATCCACCGGCGAACACCGAACACCTTTGCAACAACGACTTTTCGGCGTCACCGAGAAGGTCATAAGACCACGTCACCGCGTGGCGCAGCGTCTGGTGGCGTTCCAAACCGCGCCTCGACCCGACCAGGAGCCGCAACCGCTGATCGAGCCGATCACGCACCTCGCCCGCGGTCATCGACGCCATCCGCGAGGCCGCCAACTCGATGGCCAGCGGTATCCCGTCGAGACGACTGCAGATCTCCACCACCGCGTCCGACTCGCCGCGCACCGAGAAGTGCGGCGCGACGGCCTGGGCGCGTTCCCCGAACAGTGTCACCGCTGACGAATCGATTCCTGTGCCGACACCTAGCGAGGGCACAGGCCACAAATGCTCGTCGGCAACCCCGAGTCCTTCGCGGCTGGTGGCAAGGATTTTCGCCGTCGCCGATCGCGCGAGGATCGCTTCGATAAGATCGCCTGCGGCGTCAAGCACGTGCTCGCAGTTGTCGAACACCAACAACCGCACTCGGCCCTCCAACGCAGCGGCCACCGACTCGCTGACGGTCTTGCCGGGTTGTTGAGTAATGCCCAACACCGCTGCCACCGCGTCGGGCACCGACGCGGGATCAGTAACCGCAGCGAGTTCGAAAAACCAGACACCATCCGGGAATCCATCGCCGAGCCGCGCCGCGACTTCGGTTGCCAGACGGGTCTTGCCGACCCCGCCCACCCCAGTCAACGTCACCAATCGGTGCGCTCGGAGCGCCGCTTCGACCTCGGCTACCTCAGACTCGCGCCCGATGAAGGTGGTCGCCGCACGCCGCAAGTTTCCCGGGCTTGTGTCCAGCGCCCGCAACGGCGGAAACTCGGCCCGCAGTCCGGGTGCTCGGACCTGGAACACCCCGACCGGCGTCGACACATCCCGCAACCGTCGCGGCCCCAGATCCACGAGATCAACCCCGGTCAGCAGCACCGCCGTCGACTCGGCCAAAAGGATCTGACCACCATGTCCAGCGGCCATCACTCGTGCCGCACGATTGAGCACCGTTCCGAAGTAGTCCCCGTCTCGCAGCTCGGCCTCACCAGTTGCCAATCCCATTCGCACCGGCAACTGCAACTCCCGTTGCGCGTCGATCGCGGCGTTCACGGCGGACAACGGCGACGCGAAAGCCGCCACGAAACCGTCGCCCGTGTGGCTGAACAAGAACCCGTCATACGCCTCGATCGCCGTGCGCAACACCTTGTCGTGCACGACGAGCGCCGCCCGCATCGCTTGCGCGTCAGCCTCCCACCGACGGGTCGAACCCTCAACGTCGGTGAACAGGAACGTCACGACACCCGAAGGAGCGGGCACCTCTGCAGAATCTCACAACAGACGTGCTCCGAACTCGCACATCGGCGGAAACCACCGCGCCGAGCACAGGACGCTGGCCGATTCGCAACACGCCCAGCCGGGACGTTCAAGCCTCGTCAAAGCGCTCGGCGTGGGAGCACGGATCGACCAGCGCGAGTCAGTACTGATAGATGAGGATTTTCTGCCGATCACCGCCCGGTGAAACGAACACCCGGCGTCCCGCCTTGTCGACCTCCAGCCACCTGGTGTCGCTGGGCGCCGACCCGGGAATATCGGGGAGTGCCACAAATTTCGTCAGGGTGCTCGCTCCGCCGGAGAGCACATACAGATCATTCGAGTTGAAAAATATGACGAACAAACGCCCGTCACCGGTAGCCGCAAACCCCTGACACCGTCCCGGCCCGCTGAATTCCCCTGTTTTCGTGCCGGTGCCAGCGTCAAAGACGGAAATCCTTGAGGGCGAGATGACCGGGTCAGCCCCGACTTCGACGTAGGCAGTATTCGTCTTCGGCTCGAAGCCCATGGCCATTGGTTCGCCTGGGCCGTTGACTGGCGTGCGCCATTTCTCCTTCAACATCTTGTCCGCACGCGCGAGACCGAACGCGTTCAAGTACAGAAGGTCACCACTCGCCGAGTCCACCGCGATCTGTCCAACCATCGGGCTCTTGCCCTTCACGTTTGGCCCGACGACATTTTCGCGGACGATGTGGCCGTCGGCATCGAACTCGACGAGGCACGCGCCCTCGTCGGTGGCTCCACCGGCGTACACCACGTTGGTCGCCTGGTTGATCGCAAGCCCCTCTAAGGAGCAGGACGGCTTCTGGGCTGTCGACATGAGTGTGTCCGAGTCCGTGCTGAACACCTTGATATCCCCCGACATCATGAGCGCGTACCCACGCCTGAGCTGGTCATTGACCACGATGTTTTGCTGCAAGCCCTCGATCGACGTGTCGAACCGCTCAATTGGCCCCGTCGGTGCCGACAGCGAGACGACATACTCTCTCCATCGTGGCGGCGGTGAACCCCGTGCTGTTCCACCCTCGATGCCACTTGCATACAACTTGTTGGCCGAGGCACTAAACGTCACAGACATAGGCTCGAATGGCAACGCTATGGCGGTCGTCAGCGGCGGCGGGCCAGTTGGGGAAATCGTTGCGGGCTGGGACATTCTTAGGGGTTGTGGCGGCGTCTTATTGAGCCAGCAGCCAGCGAGAATTGCGGTCAGCGCGATCGCGACTGCCCCGCACAACTGCCGGTTTTGCATGGAGGCAATTGTCGCAGCAGCGGGCTATTGCTGCGCGCACTTCGGGGCGGACGCTGCTCCACTCCGCGGCGCGCCGATGCAGGCAGGGGTTCGGTTAACCAACATGCGGCGGGTCGACCCGCACCCGGACCGGGTCATCGGTTCCCCTGGCGCTGAGCAAGGGAAGCGCTCCGAACTCGCACATCGGCGGAAACTACCGCGCCGAGCTCACGACGCTAGCCGATTCGCAACACACCCAACGCTAAGTTGAGGCGGTGTAGATCTCCCGACCATGGCTAGGGGTGTACGTATTAGCGAGCGTTGCACGGATCTGCCGCGCTGGGTGTATGTCCCCGCCGCTCTGGGGACCGTCTTTGTGGTCCTGCCGCTGTTGGCGATCGCGATCAAGGTTGACTGGCCGAACTTCTGGTTGCTGATCACCAGCCCCTCGTCCGAGACGGCGCTGTTGCTCAGCCTCAAGACCGCCGCCGCCAGCACGGCGCTTTGCGTGCTGCTGGGAGTGCCCATGGCGCTGGTGCTCGCGCGCAGCACGGCGTGCGCGGTGCGGCTGCTGCGACCGCTGATCCTGCTGCCGTTGGTGCTGCCGCCGGTGGTGGGTGGCATTGCGTTGCTCTACGCGTTCGGGCGGCTGGGACTGATCGGCCGGTACCTGGAGGCAGCCGGCATCAGCATCGCCTTCAGCACGACCGCGGTGGTCTTGGCGCAGACCTTCGTCTCGCTGCCGTTTCTGGTGATTTCGCTCGAGGGCGCCGCGCGCACCGCGGGAGCCGATTACGAGGTGGTGGCGGCGACGTTGGGGGCGCGACCCAGCACGGTCTGGTGGCGGGTGACCCTGCCGCTGCTGCTGCCGGGCCTGATGTCGGGGGCGGTGCTGGCGTTCGCCCGCTCGCTGGGGGAGTTCGGCGCGACGCTGACGTTCGCCGGTTCCCGGCAAGGGGTCACCCGGACCCTGCCGCTGGAGATCTACCTGCAGCGGGTGACCGACGCGAACGCGGCCGTGGCGTTGTCGATCGTGCTGGTGGCGGTGGCGGCGTTGGTGGTGCTGGGACTGGGCGCGCGCCGACTGACCGGGACCGACGTCAGGTAGCGGCCATGAGCGAGTTACAGGTGCGCGCCGTTGTCGCCCAACGCGATCTGGATGTGGAGTTCTCGGTGCCCGCGGGCGAGGTGCTCGCCGTCCTTGGACCCAACGGCGCCGGCAAGTCGACGGCCCTGCACGTCATCGCCGGCCTTGTTGACCCCGACGAGGGCGTGGTGCGGTTGGGGGATCGGGTGCTGACCGACACCGCGGCCGGGGTGAATGTGGCAACTCACGACCGCCGGGTGGGGCTGCTCCTGCAAGACCCGTTGCTGTTCCCGCACATGAGCGTTGCCGCGAACGTGGCCTTCGGCCCGCACAGTCGTCGGGCAATGTTGCGCTCGGCGCGGGCCGCCGACAAGGCGACGGCGCTGCGCTGGCTACGCGAGGTGGACGCCGAGGACTTCGCCGACCGAAAACCGCGGCACCTTTCCGGCGGTCAGGCCCAGCGGGTAGCGATCGCCCGCGCGCTGGCGGCCGAACCCGATGTGTTGCTGCTCGACGAGCCACTGAAGGGGCTCGATGTCGCCTCGGCCGCGGGCATCCGCGCGGTGTTACGCACCGTGGTCACCCAAACGGGGCGTGCGGTAATCCTGATCACCCACGACCTGCGCGACGTGTTCACGCTGGCCGATCGAGTGCTGGTGCTCGAGTCGGGGAAGATCGCCGAAATCGGGCCGGTGGCCGTCGTGCTCACCGCGCCCCGCAGTCGTTTCGGTGCGCGCATCGCGGGCATCAACCTGGTCAACGGCACCATCGGCGTCGACGGCTCGCTGCTTGCCCGCTCGGGCGTTCGCTGGCATGCGACCCTGGTCCAGGGGCCCGACGACCAGCTCACCGAAGGGCACAATGCGGTCGCGGTGTTCCCACCCGCGGCGGTGGCCGTGTATCGCGACCGGCCGCACGGCAGCCCGCGCAACACCGTCGAGGTGACGGTGGCCGAGCTGGATGTCCACGGGTCCGCGGTCTTGGTGCGGGGCGGGGAGCAGCCCGATGGTGCCCCCGGACTGGCCGCGGAGATCACCGTCGACGCCGCGACCGAGCTGCGGCTGAGACCCGGGGAGCGCGTGTGGTTCTCCGTCAAGGCTCACGAGGTGTCGTTGTACCCTGCGCTCCAATGACCTGCGTCGACGCTCGGCAGGTTGCACATCGGCAACATCGGCGAAACCGCCGCAACACACCCTTGCGTCACAGCGGCAACGCGGTAGGTTCGTCGCCATGGAGCAGGTGGACCCGAACTCGACACGTCGCAAAGGACTGTGGGCGACGCTGGCGATCGCCACGGTGACCAGTGCCAGCGCTGTCACCATCGCATTGCCGCCGACCTCGAACGCCGATCCGGAGCCCGCGCCCCCGCCGCCGTCGACGACTGCGGCGGCACCCGCGCCCGCTCCGGGGGCCCCGGGAGCGCCGCAGGCCCAACCGGGCGATCAAAACGCGCCGCCGCCGCCACCGGTTGACCCGAATGCGCCGCCGCCACCGGCCGTCGACCCCAACGCGGGCCGGATCGGCAATGCCGTCGGCGGGTTCAGCTTCGTCCTCCCGCCCGGCTGGGTGGAGTCCGACGCGTCCCACCTGGACTACGGTTCGGAGTTGCTGAGCAAGACCACCGGCCAACCGCCGATGCCGGGGCAGGCGCCGCCGGTCGCCAACGACACCCGCATCGTGATGGGCCGGCTGGACCAAAAGCTCTACGCCAGTGCTGAAGCCACCAACGCGAAGGCCGCGGTCCGGCTGGGCTCGGACATGGGTGAGTTTTTCATGCCGTACCCCGGCACCCGGATCAATCAGGCGTCCGCCCCGCTGACCGCCGCCAACGGGATCACCGGAAGCGCGTCGTACTACGAGGTGAAGTTCAGCGATCCGTCCAAGCCGAACGGCCAGATCTGGACGGGCGTGGTCGGCTCGCCCTCGGCCGGGAACGGCCCCCCGCAGCGCTGGTTCGTGGTGTGGCTCGGGACATCGAACGACCCGGTGGACCAGGGCGCGGCGAAGGCGCTGGCCGAGTCGGTCCAGCCCTGGGCTCCACCCGCGGCCCCGGCGGCACCGCCCCCGGCCCCGGGAGCCCCCGCACCCGCCCCGGGAGCTCCAGCACCGGCCCCGGGCGCACCGGCCCCCGCTCCGGCACCGGGCCAGGCGCCCGCGGGCGAGGTCTCCCCCGCCCCCATACCGGCGCCGCAGCGGACCTTACCGGCGTAAACCACCCGGCGCTGCTGTAGCGGTGGGCCCGATCGTGGCCGTTTAGCCGCTCGTTTCTTTGCGCAAAGCGGGTATACCGAAATCAGGGCCCAGCACTCGGGCTTTGCCAGCGATCGCAAGGAGACCCGCATGGACGTCATGGCAGCAACCGAATATCTTGCCCGCTCCACGACGCTGACCAGCGTCGGCATCATCGGTTACATCATCATCGGCGGTCTCGCCGGCTGGATCGGCAGCAAGATCGTCAAGGGCAGCGGATCCGGCATCCTGATGGATATCGTGATCGGCATCGTCGGTGCGTTGATCGGCGGCTTCATCCTGAGCTTCTTCGTCAACACCGCCGGAGGCGGACTCATCTTCACCTTCTTCACCGCGCTGCTGGGCTCGGTGATACTGCTTTGGGTCGTCGGCATGGTGCGAAGGACCTGACCGCGCTTAACCCGTTGCGGCCGTGGCGAATAGCGGCATGATGTATTGATGGCCCCAGCGGTGACGACCACGACCATGTGCGCGTGGCGGGTGCGCCGGCCCGGGCCGATGGCCACCGGACCACTCGAGCAAGTCACCACTGAGGTGCCGCGCCCCGCGCCGACGGAGTTGCTGGTTGCCGTGCGCGCGTGCGGGGTGTGCCGCACCGACCTGCACGTCACCGAGGGTGATTTGCCCGTGCACCGCGACCGGGTGACGCCCGGCCACGAGGTGGTGGGGGAGGTCATCGAGGTCGGTGACGAGGCCGGTGACGGGTTCAAGGTAGGGGATCGGGTGGGCATCGCCTGGCTCCGCCACACCTGCGGCGTGTGCAAATACTGTCGTCGAGGCAACGAGAACCTGTGTCCGCAGTCCCGCTACACCGGCTGGGACGCCGACGGGGGATACGCCGAATTCGCTACCGTCCCAGCCGCTTTCGCGCACCACCTGCCGAGCGGTTACAGCGACAGCGAGCTGGCGCCGTTGCTGTGCGCCGGCATCATCGGATACCGCTCCCTGCTGCGCGCCGAGCTGCCGCCGGGCGGACGGCTGGGTCTGTACGGCTTCGGCGGCAGCGCCCACATCACCGCGCAGGTCGCGCTGGCGCAGGGCGCCGAGGTGCACGTGATGACCCGCGGAGCCGAGGCGCGCGAACTGGCGCTCAAGCTCGGCGCCGCGTCGGCTCAAGGCGCTGCCGATCCGCCGCCGGTGCGGCTGGACGCCGCGATCCTGTTCGCGCCCGTCGGCGAGCTGGTGCTGCCCGCGCTGGAAGCGTTGGACCGCGGCGGCACGTTGGCGATCGCGGGCATTCACCTGTCCGACATCCCGCCACTGAACTACCAGCGTCATCTGTTTCAGGAGCGCCAGGTCCGGTCGGTCACGTCGAACACCCGGGCCGACGCGCGGGCATTCCTCGACTTCGCCGGTGAGCATCACATCGAGGTGACCACGCCGGAATACCCGCTGGGGCGAGCCGATGAGGCCCTGACCGATCTCAGCGCCGGTCGCATCGCCGGCGCGGCGGTGCTGCTCGTCTGATCAGGGCTCAGATCGACAGGTGCCAAACCAGCGCCGCGGCCAGGGCACCGAGCCCGTTCAGCGACCAGTGCAACGCGATCGGCGCGATCAGGCTGCCGCTTCGTCGGCGCAGCCAGGTGAAGACGAACCCGGCCGCTCCGGTGGCCAGCACCGCCAACGTCACCCCGGCCAGCATCCCGACGATCCCGCCGCCGAACAGCCGAGTGAAGCCGACGTTGTTGCTGGTCAGTCCCAGCGACGTGGCGACATGCCACAGACCGAACAGCAGCGACCCGGCCAGCGCGACGCCGCGAAAGCCCCAGGCCCGGTTCAGCGCGCCGTGCAGCACACCCCGAAAGGCCAGCTCCTCGGGGATCACGGTCTGCAGCGGGATGATGACCATCGAGGCGACCAGCGCGCCGGAAATCGTGGCGTAGTGGTTGTTCATGAACATCGGCCGGGTCATCGGCAAGAGAATCCCGACCGCGATCACCGACGCCACGACACCCACGGCGGCCACGGCGTACCCCAGCCCGGACTTCCAGTGCTCGCGGCCCAGGCCCAGGTCGGCCCAGTCCAGCCCGTTGGCGCGCATCAGAATCGCCAGGCCGACGGCGGCGGCCGGGACGGTGGCGATGCTCGCCCACGGCGTGGTGAAGTGCGCGATCAGGTTCGTCAGCACCAGCACCACGACCACGACGGCGATGTCGAGATGGACGCGGAACCGGTGCAGCGCCGAGAGCTGCGACACCACGGGATGGGGGTCGGCGGCGACCGTCGCGTCGGGCATTGGCCAAGTTTACCTGTGCACCGCGCCGGCGACGGTTCGGCAAGATTGCCGCCACGGTTGTGGTTGGCGCACCCGAACCACGACCGTCATGGCAATCTCTGCGTCAGATCAGTTGGACTCCCAGGTCCACCCCGCGATCGCCGGGTCGTCCTCGCCGTGCTCGCGGGTGTAGCTGCGCGCAGCGAGGCGGGCGTCGGCCATCCGCTGACGCAGCACCGCGGCTTGGCTGGCCAGCCCGTCCACCCGGTCGATGACGTCCATAACCAGGTGGAACCGGTCGAGGTCGTTGAGCATCACCATGTCGAACGGCGTGGTCGTGGTGCCGCGCTCCTTGAAGCCGCGCACATGGATGTGCTGGTGGTTGGTACGCCGGTAGGTGAGCCGGTGGATCAGCCACGGGTAGCCGTGATAGGCGAAGATCACCGGCTTGTCCCGGGTGAACAGCGCGTCAAACTCCCTGTCCGGCAAGCCATGTGGGTGCTCGGACTCCGGCTGCAGCCGCATCAGGTCGACGATGTTGACCACCCGGACGGCCAGCCCGGACAATTCCCGGCGCAGGATGTCGGCGGCGGCCAGGGTCTCCAGGGTCGGGATGTCCCCGGCGCAGGCCAGCACCACGTCGGGTTCGGCGGTGGCCGTGCTGGCCCACGGCCAGATGCCCAGGCCGCGCGTGCAGTGGGCGATGGCCTGGTCCATGTCCAGGTAGGCCAGCGCGGGCTGCTTGCCGGCGACGATGACGTTGATGTAGTCGCGGCTGCGCAGGCAGTGGTCTGCCACCGACAGCAGCGTGTTGCCGTCCGGCGGCAGGTACACGCGCGTCAGCTCCGCCCGTTTGTTCGCGACCAGGTCGATGAACCCGGGATCCTGATGCGACGCGCCGTTGTGGTCCTGGCGCCACACGTGGGAGGTAAGCAGGTAGTTCAGCGACGCGATCGGCCGCCGCCACGGCAGGTCGCGGCTGGTGGCAAGCCATTTCGCATGCTGGTTCATCATCGAGTCGACGATGTGGACGAACGCCTCGTAGCAGTTGAACAGGCCATGCCGGCCGGTCAGCAGGTAGCCCTCCAGCCAGCCTTGGCACAGGTGCTCGGAAAGCACCTCCATCACGCGGCCGTCCGGTGCGAGGTGCTCGTCGTCGGGCCCAATCTCCGAAAGCCACACCTTGTCGGTCACGCCATACACGGCGTCGAGCCGGTTGGACGCGGTCTCGTCGGGACCCATGAGACGGAATCGGTCCGAGTTGCGGGCGATCACGTCCCGCAAAAACGTGCCCAGAATCCGGGTGGCCTCGTGCGTTTCCGCGGCCGGCCGCGACACCTGCACGGCATAGTCGCGGAAGTCCGGCAGCTCGAGATCGTGCAGCAGCAGCCCGCCGTTGGCATGCGGGTTGGCGCTCATCCGGCGATCACCGCGGGGCGCCAGCGACCGCAGCTCGGGGCGCAGCGCGCCGTCGCCGTCGAACAGCTCCTCGGGCCCGTAGCTGCGCAACCATTCCTCTAGCTGCACGCGGTGTGCGGGATTGTCGTGGGTCTCGGCGAGCGGAACCTGGTGCGCCCGCCAGGTGCCCTCGACCTTCTTGCCGTCGACCACCTTCGGACCGGTCCAGCCCTTGGGGGTGCGCAGCACGATCATCGGCCACACCGGTCTTTCCGCCTGGTTGCCGGCGCGAGCCGCGCTTTGGATCGCCGCGATGTCGTCGAAGGCGTCGTCGAGCGCTGCGGCCAGCTGCCGGTGCACGTTCGCCGGGTCGTCACCGGCGACCGTGATGGGCCGGTAGCCGTAACCGCGCAACAGTGATTCCAGTTCGGGGTGGGGGATGCGGGCCAGCACGGTGGGGTTGGCGATCTTGTAGCCGTTGAGCTGCAGGATCGGCAGTACGGCGCCGTCCGTGACGGGGTTGAGGAACTTGTTGGAGTGCCAACTGGCGGCCAGGGGACCCGTCTCGGCCTCGCCGTCGCCGACCACACAGGCCACGACCAGGTCCGGGTTGTCGAAGGCCGCGCCGTAGGCATGCACCAGCGCGTAGCCGAGCTCGCCGCCTTCGTGGATGGAGCCCGGGGTCTGGGCCGCGACGTGACTCGGGATGCCGCCGGGGAAGGAGAACTGCCGGAAGAGCTTTCGCAGCCCTTCGGCGTCCTCCTCGATGCCGGTGTACACCTCGCTGTAGGTGCGCTCGAGGTAGGCGTTGGCGACCAATCCGGGCCCGCCGTGGCCCGGGCCGGTGACGTAGATGACGTTGGCGTCGCGGTTGCGGATGATCCGGTTCAGGTGCGCATAGACGAGGTTGAGCCCGGGCGTGGTGCCCCAGTGCCCCAGCAGCCGGGGTTTGACGTGCTCGGCCGACAACGGTTCGGTCAGCAGCGGGTTGTCCAGCAGATAGATCTGGCCGACCGACAGGTAATTGGCGGCGCGCCAGTACTTGTCGATGAGGTCCAGTTCGTCGGAAGAGAGGATTTCGGACGCGGTTGTCGGGGTTTCTACGCTCATCCGGCCGATTGTCCGCGCCTCCGATGAACAGCGCTCCAACCGGTGCTCATTCTTCGCCGCGAGCCCGAGTCTCGTAGGCTCCGCGCTGCTCGACGTCGACATCATCGGTGAACACATGCTCGCCGCCGAGCATCCGGTTCAGGCCCTCAGCCACCGAGCGGGGCATGAACTTCGCCGAAGCGACCAACGCACCAATCGTTTTCGTAACCCGCACGCGCGGCTTGGGCTTGGCGACCAGATCCACGATCGCCTTCGCAACGTCGGCTGGTTCGGCGTTCTTGAACCCCTTCGCCCCGGAGGTGCCCGCGATGAGTTCGGTGTTGACGAACGTCGGCAAGACCATCGAGAATTTCACGCCGGTCTTCCGGTATTCAAGCCTGGCTGTGTCAGTGAAGCCAACCACCGCATGCTTGCTTGCGCAGTAGGTGGCCGCGCCGGGGACATACCCCTCCCCGGCGAGCGAGGCGACGTTGATGACGTGTCCGGATCCGCGCGGGACCATGCGCTGGGCCGCCAGCTTGCTGCCCAGGATCACGCCGTAGACGTTGATGTCCAGGATTCGTCGGGTGACCGCGTCCGGCTCGTCGACGATCCGGCCAAGCGGCATGATGCCGGCATTGTTGACCAATACGTCGATCGGGCCGAGTTGGCGCTCGACATCGTCCAGGAAATCCGAAAACGAGTGCGAGTCGGTGACGTCGAGTTTCCCGTAGACGTCGAGGCCGAGCCCGGCGCCCGACTCCTTCACCCGCACCTCGTCGACGTCGCCGATCGCGACCTTGGCGCCAAGATTGTGCAACGCGGTCGCGGTGGCCAGTCCGATTCCCCGCGCGCCGCCGGTGATCACGATTACCTTGTCGCGAACCTTCAGGCCAACTGCCGTGTCTGCCATGTTCGTCCTCCCGGGAAGTTGACGGGTGTCAGCTAGGCGATGGGGTAAGCACAGCACTCGGCGTCGCGCCGCGCAAATATCCTCGATGCGCCGATACTGCAACGATGATCCAGGTGCGGCCGGCCGTCCGGCGGATGCGCATGCCGTGGCCCGGGTGCAGGTCCGGTCGTGGCAGTCGGCATACCGGGGACTTCTCGCCCGGCAGTACCTCGACGGCCTTCAGCCTGACGTCGTTGCCAACCGATACACCTTTGGTCGGGTGGGGCTTCGGATGCCGTCGACCTTGGTCGCGGTCGACGGTTCCGCGATCCGCGGCCTGGCGACCACGGGCCTGTGCCGCGATGAGGACTTTCCGAATTTCGGTGAGCTGATGGCGATCTACGTCGACCCGGCGCATGTGCGGACGGGCGTCGGGCGGCTGCTGATGAGCGCCGCGCGCGAGCGGCTGCGCCTGGTCGGTCTGAAGGGCGCCTTGCTGTGGGTGCTGGACGGAAATGTCGGCGCTCGGCGGTTCTACGAACGCGACGGGTGGATGTTCGACGGAGCTTGCCGCACAGTGACTTTCGGCAACCAGCCGGTGAGGCAAGTGCGCTATCGCTGCGCACCCGTCTAACGCACGCTGAGCCACACCAGGCCGGCGGCCCCGACCAGGGCGCAATAGACGGCAAACGGTGTCAGAGTGCGGGTCTGGAAATACCGCGTGAGATACCGAACGGCCAGGTAGGCACAGACGAAGGACGCGATGCTGCCGGCCAGGACCTGGCCGTGGATGCCCGCCCCAAGCGGCCCGAAGAGATCCGGGATCTTATAGACCCCGGCGGCCAGAATGATTGGCGTCGCGAGCAGGAAGGAGAAGCGGGCGGCGTCTTCGTGCGAGAGGCCACGCCAGAGGCCGGCCACGATGGCTATGCCGGAACGGCTGATGCCGGGGAGCAGGGCCAGGATTTGGGATGCCCCGATCAGCACCCCGCGGCGCATCGGTAGTTCGGCCAGTCGATTGTCGATGGCTTCGCCGGTGTGGTCCGCGTGCTCTTCGTCGGTGCCGGCCGGTGAAACCCGCCGGCGCAGCACCTCGCCGGCATAGAGGGCGATGCCGTTCAGCAGCAGGAATGCCGCCGCCGGAATGGGTTTGCCCAGCGTGGTGCGGAAAAGATGCTCGAGTGCCACCCCGGCCAGCCCCACCGGGATGGTGGCCAGCACGATCAGCCAGGCCAGCCGCTCGTCGGGCGTCTGGATCCGGCGATGCCGCACCGATGAGAAGAAGCCGGCGACGATGCGTAACGAGTCACGCCAGAAGAACACCAGCAGGGCGGCGGCGGTGGCGACATGCAGGCCGACGATGAACGCCAGATAGGGCGATTCGGGGGTGGACACGTTGAGGTCCCGGGCCCATTGCCCGCCGACCAGCGCCGGGACCAGCACCGCGTGCCCGAGGCTGGAGACCGGAAACAGTTCGGTCACGCCCTGGAACGCGCCGACTACCACAGCCTCGACGTAGCTCAAGTGGGCGCTCATGGGTCGGGTGCCTCCATCCGGGAATCTTCAACAAGAACTGACAAGGGCTACCAAGAACTACCGAGCGTAGCCGGTCAGGATTTTGGCACGAACCGGCTTGGGCGGCTGGACATTTGACCGCCGGTCAAGAGCGCGCGGTTGGCGGCCGATCGGGCGGGTACGGTGGGCAGATGCCCGAGGGGTTGCTTGATGCCGTGCGCGTCCTCGACCTGTCGAGTGGCAGCGCCGACGCGGTGACCCGGCTGTTCGCCGACCTGGGTGCCGACGTCCTCAAGGTGGAATTCCCGGGCGGAAGCCAAGGACGCGACGAGTTGCCGACGCTGGTCGGTGCCAGCATCCCGTTCGCCGTGCGAAACGCCAACAAGCGCAGCACGGTGCTGGACCCGCTCGAGGAAAACGATTGCCAGCGGTTCCTCGACCTCGCCGCCGAGGCCGACATCGTCGTGGACAGTGGCCTTAACGGGCACGCGGCCGCATTCGGGACGTCGGGTGCGGAGTTGGCCGCTCGCTACCAGCACCTGGTGGTGCTGTCGATCACCGATTTCGGTGAGACGGGTCCGCGATCCTCATGGCGCGCCACCGACCCGGTCTTGTATGCGATGTGTGGCTCGCTGTCGCGCTCCGGGCCCACCACCGGAACCCCCGTGTTGCTGCCGGACGGTATCGCTTCGGCGACCGCCGCCGTGCAGGCGGCATGGGCCGCACTTGTCGTTTATTACAGCAGATTACGTTGCGGCACAGGTGATTACATCGACTTCTCGCGGTTCGATGCCGTCGTCACGGCGCTCGACCCGGCATTCGGCGCGCACGGCCAGGCCGCCGCCGGCATCCGGCGCACCGGGCGGTGGCGGGGACGCCCGAGAAACCAGGACGCTTACCCGATCTGTCCGTGCAAGGACGGTTACGTCCGGTTATGCGTAATGGCGCCGCGCCAGTGGCGCGGCCTGCGTCGCTGGCTGGGGGAGCCCGAAGACTTCCAGGACCCCAAGTACGACGTGATCGGCGCCCGCTTTGCGGCCTGGCCCGAGATCAGCGTGCTGGTCCAGGCCTTGTTCGCCGACCAGACCATGAAGGATCTGGTTGCCGCCGGACAGGCGCACGGGGTGCCGATCGCGGCCGTGCTGCCGCCATCGTGGGTCCTGGGCTCCGAACATTTTCAGGCGGTGGGCGCGATCACCGAGGCCGAGGTGGTCCCCGGGGTGCGCATCAGTGTGCCCACCGGATATTTCATCGTCGACGGGCAGCGCTCGGGCTTTCGCACGCCGGCCCCCGGCGTGGGAGAAGACCAACCGTACTGGCGCGGGAACCCGGTGCTGGTGCGGGCGCCGTCGGGCAAGGTCGGCGACTACCCGTTGGACGGGCTACGGATCCTCGACCTGGGCATCATCGTCGCCGGCGGTGAGCTGAGCCGGCTGTTCGGGGACCTGGGCGCCGAGGTCATCAAGATCGAAAGCGCCGACTACCCGGACGGTCTGCGGCAGGCCCGCGCCGGCGACGCCATGAGTGAGTCGTTCGCGTGGACCCGCCGCAATCAGCTCGGATTCGGCTTGGATCTGCGCAGCGCGCCGGGCAAGGACATCTTCGGCCGGCTGGTCGCGGAGGCCGACGCGGTCTTCGCCAACTTCAAGCCGGGAACCCTTACCGCACTTGGGTTTTCCTATGACGCACTGCGCGCCATCAACCCGCGGATCGTGCTCGCGGGAAGCAGCGCCTTCGGCAACACCGGGCCATGGAGCACCCGGATGGGCTACGGCCCGTTGGTCCGCGCCGCCACAGGCGTCACCCGGCTGTGGACGTCCGAGGATCCGGACGACCAGGCCGACGCGGGGCGCCACGCTTTCTACGACGCGACGACGATCTTCCCCGATCACGTGGTCGGGCGGGTGACCGCCATCGCGGCGCTGGCCGCGCTGATCCGCCGCGACCGGACCGGCGACGGGGCAAACGTTCACATCTCGCAGGCCGAGGTCGTGGTCAATCAGCTCGACGCGCTGTACGTCACCCGGGCCGCGCTCGCCGCCGGCATCCGCGGGATCCGCGATGACACCAGCCTGCACGCGGTCTACCCGTGCGCGGGCGACGACGAGTGGTGCGTCATCTCGATCGGCTCCGACGAGGAATGGCGCTGCACTGCAACCCTTTTCGACCACCTCGAATGGGTCGACGACCCGCGTTTTGCGACCGGTGAGGCGCGCCTGGCCAACCGGCGCGAGTTGGTAGAGCTGGTGTCGGCATGGACCCGCACACGCACGCCGGTGCGGGCCGCCGAACTGCTGCAGTCGGTTGGAGTTCCGGCCGGACCGATGAACCGGCCGCCGGACATTCTGGAGGACCCCCAGCTGACCGAGCGAAAACTGTTCAGCGACATGGTGCATCCGCTCATCGAGCGTCCGCTGCCGGCAGAGACGGGTCCGGCACCGTTTCGGCACATCCCGCCGGCCCCACAACGTCCGGCGCCGCTGCCCGGCCAGGACACCCGCGAAATCTGCCGAAACCTGCTGCAGATGAGCGCCGAAGAAACCGAGCGGCTGATCCACGACCGCGTGCTGTTCGCGACCGCCGGCCAGGGCTAGCCCGGCCTAGCGCCGGCGGCGCCGAGCTGGCGCCCCCAAGTCGGTGACGATCGGCACTCTGGTGTGACGCTCGGCCAGGCCTAACGATAGGTTCGCTATATGACCGTAGATCCCAGGACACCGGTGTTGATCGGCTACGGCCAGGTCAACCACCGCGACGAAATCGACCCGGCGAAGCGGTCCGTCGAACCGGTCGACCTGATGGCCTCGGCGGCCCGGCAGGCCGCGGACTCCCGGGTGATCGAGGCTGTGGATTCCATCCGCGTGGTCAACGTGTTGTCGGCGCACTACCGCGATCCCGGGCTGCTGCTCGGCGAGCGGATCGGCGCCGCCGACTTCACCACCCTGTACAGCCCCGTCGGTGGCAACGTGCCGCAGTCGCTGGTCAACCAGGCCTGCCTGGACATCCAGCGCGGCCGGGCCGGCGTCGTGCTGCTGGCCGGCGCCGAAACCTGGCGGACCAGAAGGGGGCTGAAAGCCAAAGGCAGCAAGCTCGAGTGGACAGTGCAGGGCGACTCCGTCCCGATGGCCAAGGTCACCGACGACGACGTCCCCATGGCCGGCGAGGCGGAGCTCAGGATCCGGATGGACCGCCCGGCCTACGTCTATCCGCTGTTTGAGCAGGCGCTTCGCATCGCCAACGGTGAGTCGGTCGAGGACCACCTCGAACGCATCGGCGAGCTTTGGGCGCGCTTCAACGCCGTCGCCGTCAACAATCCGCACGCGTGGATCCGCAAACCGGTGACCGCCGAGGAGATCTGTCAGCCCGGACCGCAGAACCGGATGATCAGCTGGCCCTACACGAAGCTGATGAACTCCAACAACATGGTCGACCAGGGCGCCGCGCTGATCCTCACCTCCGTTGAGCAGGCAGAACGCCTGCAGGTCCCCGCGGACCAGTGGGTTTACCCGCACGCGGGCACCGACGCGCACGACACCCCGGCCATCGCCGAGCGCTACGAGTTGCACCGATCGGCGGCCATCCGCATCGCCGGCGCGCGGGCGCTGAAACTCGCCGGGGTGGGCATCGACGACGTCGACCATGTCGACCTGTACTCGTGCTTCCCCTCCGCCGTCCAGGTCGCGGCGGCCGAACTGGGACTGAGCGTCGACGACCCCGCCCGCCCGCTCACCGTCACCGGCGGCCTGACCTTCGCGGGCGGCCCGTGGAGCAACTACGTGATGCATGCCATTGCCACCATGGCCGAACTGTTGGTGGCCAATCCCGGGCGACGTGCGCTGATCACCGCCAACGGCGGCTACCTGACCAAACACAGCTTCGGCGTTTACAGCACCGAGCCGCCGGCCGAATTCCGCTGGGAAGACGCGCAACCTGCGGTGGACCGCGAGCCCACCCGGGACGGCCTGGTCGAATGGGAAGGCGTCGGCACCGTCGAAGCGTGGACGACACCGTTCGATCGCGAGGGACAGCCCGAGAAGGCCTTCGTGGCGGTGCGCACGCCCGACGGATCGCGCACGCTGGCGGTTATTGCCGGCCCCGCTGCCGCCGAAGCGACCGTGCGCGAAGATATCGGTGGCACCAAAGTTGCCGTCGCTGCGGACGGCAGCGCGACGTTACAGTAACCGGCCCGGGCCATTAGGCCCTGGACAGCGGGCCGTTGGCGGAGTAACGGTCGCGTAAGTGACGCCGACTTGCTTATTGTCGGACTGGACGTTGGGGGAGGTGAGCCCAGGTGCACATCCTGGTTACCGACGCCACCGGCGCGGTCGGGCGGCTGGTCGCGCGGCAGCTCATCGCTGCCGGGCACACGGTCAGCGGCATTGCTGGGCACCCTCACCCCTGGCTCGACCCGGGCGTTGAATTAGTTTGCGCGCCGCTTGGTCACCCCGTCCTGCAAGAGCTGGCCGACGAAGCCGACGCGGTCATCCACCTGGCCCCGGTCGACACCACCGCCCCCGGCAGTGAAGACATCGACGGGGTAGCTCATCTGACCCACGCGGCCGCCCGCGCCGGTGCGCGGCTGCTGTTCGTGTCCCAGGCCGCGGGCCGCCCCGACCTGTACCGACCGGCCGAGGAACTCGTGTCGACGAGCTGGTCACCCAGCTTGGTCATCCGGATCGCGCCGCCGGTCGGCCGCCAGCTCGACTGGATGGTGTGCCGCACCGTGGCCACGCTGCTGCGCACCGACGCGTCGGCCGAGCCGATGCGAGTCCTGCACATCGACGACCTGGTGCGCTTCCTGGTCATGTCGCTGAACACCGACCGCACCGGCGTGGTGGACCTCGCCACGCCGGACACCACCAACGTGATCACCGCGTGGCGGCTGTTGCGAGCCGTTGACCCGCGGTCGCGGCTGCAACGGGTTCGCAGCTGGTCTGAGCTGATTCCGAATATGGATACCACTGCCGTGCAAGAGGATTGGGGCTTTGAGTTCGGCTGGCAGGCGCTCGAGGCGGTTGCCGACACCGCGCGCGGACTCGTCGGGCGCCGGCCCCATGCCGCCGGCGCGATCAGCCACGGGCGTCGGCTGCCGCTCCCGGTGGAGGTCCTCCCGCGCGCACGGCCATCCGACGAATTGCGCAGTGCGGCCCCGGAGGGGATGGAGGGCGAGTTCGACGACCGGATCGATCCCCGTTTTCCGGTGTTCAGCGCGGCCAGACTCGCCGAGGCGCTCCCCGGGCCCCTGACCCCGATGACGCTCGACGTCCAGCTGAGCGGGCTGCGCACGGCCAGCCGAGTGATGGGTCAGGTGCTCGCCCTTGGCGGCGTGGTCGACGACGAGTGGGACAGCAGGGCCATCGCGGTCTTCGGTCATCGCGCCTACGTCGGGGTATCGGCCAACGTCGTCGCCGCCACCCAGCTGCCCGGCTGGGACCAGCACGCCGTCGCCCGCCACGCCCTGGTCGACCAGCCGCAGGTTGGCGACGTCCTGCCGTTCGGTGAACCAAAGCTGGCCGAGGGAGCGCTCGGGTCGATCGCCAAAGCGGTCGTCACGGCGCGGTCGCTCACCTTGATGCGCCACCTCAAGCCCGACACGCGGGCCTACAGCGCCGCCGCCGAGGCGGAACACCTGGACGCCAAGCAGCTGGCCGCGCTACCGGCCGCGGCCCTGGAGGTTCGGGTGCCGCTGTTGCGGGACCGCATCCACCAGGGCTGGATCCTTACGGCGCTGTGGTTGATCGACACCGGCGTCACCGCGGCGGCGCTGGAGCACGCGCGGGCGGCGTCCAGAGTGTCGGGTCTGGACACGATCATGGAAAGCGCCCGCATCGCAGCGGAGACCGCCGAGCTGGCGGCGGCCTTGCGCGATGACCCGCCGTTGTGCGCGCTGGCCAAGGAAGGCAACGTCGGCAGCATCCGCGCGCTGTCTCCCAACACCGCCAGCGCTCTCGACGCCGCCGTAGCCAGGATCGGGCACCGCGGGCCAGGTGAGGCCGAGCTGGCCAGCCCGGTATTCAACGACGATCCGGCGATGCTGCTCATGGCGGCCGCTGAAGCCTCTGAAGGCCCTGAGGGCGCGGTCGCCGGTGCGACGCCCACCGAGCCGACGCCGCCGCCGAGGCTCGCGCGGCGAATGGCCGCAAACGCCCGCGGGTCGCGCGAGCTGGCCCACGACACCACGCTCCGGTTCACCCACGAGTTGCGAACGACGTTGCGCGAGTTGGGTTCGCGCCGGGTCGTGGCGGACCTGATCGACGTCGTCAACGATGTGTACTACCTCACCTGTGACGAGCTGGTCACCATGCCGGCCGACGCCCGGCTGCGGATCAAGCGCCGACGCGCCGAACGGGAGCGCTTGCAGGCGCAGCGCCCACCCGAGGTCATCGACGGGTCTTGGACCCCCGTCGACGCGAGCGCAGATTAGTGTTCGGCCGGCATTACCCGACTAACTCCGCCAGCGGGGACTGCGGATCCCTTAGCTTGTCGACGTCCACCGGAGCCTTCGAACGAATCAGGGCTTTGACATCGTCAAGCACATCCCAGATGTTGACGTTCATCCCGGCGAGTACCCGGTTGGCGCTGTCCAGCCAAAACGCGACGAACTCGCGGCCGGCCACGTCGCCGCGGAATACCACCCGCTCGAAGCTGGGCGCGTGCCCGACGTATTCCATCCCGAGGTCGTATTGATCGGTGAAGAAATAGGGCAGCTCGACGTATTCACCGGGATTACCGAGCATCCCGGCCGCCGCGACCGCGGGTTGTTTGAGCGCGTTGGCCCAGTGCTCGGTGCGGACCCGGGTGCCAAACAGCGGGTGTTCGGCGGCGGCGATGTCGCCGACCGCGTAGATGTCCGCATCGCTGGTGAGTAGCGACGCATCGACCGCGACCCCGCCGTCCGCCATGGACAACCCCGCCTGTTCGGCGAGTTCGACGTTCGGCTGGGCGCCGACGGCGACCAGCACGGCATCGGCGGCAACCTTCGACCCGTCGCGCATCCGCAAACCGGTGGCGGGGCCATCGGCGCCGGAGGCCCGGGTGATCTCTTCGACCTGTGCCTGCAGCCTCAGGTCCACAGCGTGCTCGCGATGCAGGTTGGCAAAGACTTCGCCGACGGATTCTCCCAGTGCGGCCACCAACGGCTGCCTGGCGGTCTCGACGACGGTCACATCGACACCGCGCTGGCGGGCCCCCGCAGCCACCTCCAGCCCGATCCATCCCGCGCCCACTACTGCCAGCGAAGATCCCTCGGCGAGAATAGAATTCAGTGACATCGCGTCGTCATACGTGCGCAGATAGTGGACCCCGTCGGCGTCGGATCCAGGGATCGGTGGGCGCCGCGACGCCGACCCCGTCGCCAGCAGGAGCTTGTCGTAAGCCACGATGGTGCCATCGGGAAGTCCGACGGTGTGTCCGGCGGCGTCCAGGGACGACACCCGCGCGTCGAGCCTTAGGTCGACGTGGTTATCCCGATACCACTCGGCGTTGTGCACGGTGAAATCGACGAGCGACTTTTTCCCGGCGAGATACTCCTTGGAAAGCGGGGGCCGCTCGTAGGGCAGCTGCTTTTCCTCGCAGAATAAGACGATTTGGCCGTCAAAGTCGCTGTCGCGCAACGCTTCCACCACCTTGGCTCCCGCTAGCCCGCCGCCGATGATGACGAATGTGGTCGAGCCGGCCATAATCGCTGCTCCAATCCGCTGTCGACGTCCCCAGCCTACGCGGGGCGGCTCACCCCAGAAGTTCCCGCAATGTCAGCGCGTTGCGGACCGCGTGGCCGCCGAGATCGTTGTTGAAATAGATCCACACGTCCCGGCCGTCGCGGTCCCATTCGGTGATCCGGTCGGCCCAGCGCCGCAGCTGGTCGTGCGAGTAGCTGCCGGCGTAGATCGCGTCCTGATCCGGACCGTGCATCCGCACATACACCAGATCGGTGGTGGCCCGCGGCACGCACGCCAGCCCGGCGCCGCTCATCACCACATACGCGGCGCGACGGCGTTCCAGCAACTCGTACACGGCGGGGTCGTTCCAGGAGGGATGGCGCAGCTCGACGGCGACGCGGATCGACGCGGGCACGCTACGCAGGAAGGCATCCAGGCGCGCGTCATCACGCTGCTGCTCGGGATGCAATTGAACCAGCAGCACTCCGTGGCGATCACCCAGCAGCCGCCAACAGCGCTCGAAGCGCTCGATCCATGGCTCGGGCGAGGACAACCGACGATAATGCGTCAGTCCCCGGTGCGCCTTGACCGACATCCTGAACCCGTCCGGCAGCTGATCGCGCCAACCGGCGAACGTCGAATCCTTCGGCCACCGATAAAAACTCGCGTTCAGCTCGACGGTGTCGAAAACCTCAACGTAGCGGGCCAAGCGACGCGCGGACGGCAGGCCTGGCGGGTACAGCACACCCGCCCAGTGGTTGTAGGACCATCCCGATGTCCCGATCCGTATGGTCAACGCCGGGGGCCGGGGCGTTCGCCGTGCGGTCCCTGGTCACCAGGTCCAACGGCGCTGATCCGGCGGCGCTTGGGCTCCGGGCAGTGGGCTTCCGCTGCGATCTCCACGGTCGCTACCGACGATCCTGTAGCGGCGTGGCGTCAAACTGCAGATACTCTTCGATACCCACCGCGCGCATCTGCAGCGATGCCAAGGCTGGTAAACGTTTACGAGTTTCGGGTCCAACGCGTCGTGGCCGGGCTATTCGATACCGCCGTCCGGCTCGCGTCATCTCGCCGCCGCCTGCGGCCAGGAGGTTGAGCACCCACGCCGAATTTTGGTCGTACGCCAGGGCCACCACCCACCCGTCGGGCGCGTGGTAGGCCTGCACGGGCGTGTCGTACGACCGGCCGGTGCGCCGGCCTCGGTGGTGCAGCACCGCGAGGGGCGGAAGGCGGCGAGCCAGTGGCATGCCAAGCGGATTCAGGAGGTGCGGCAAGGCGGCCATTCCGCGGGGGAATGTCATAAGCGCCAATCCTTATCTATTTGGGAACTTGCTGTTGAGAACTCCTGCGGCCTGCTGGCGCTAGGCGTCATTAAACCCCCGTCACGGGCCGCCCCCGGAAGGAGAGCGGAGAGGCGGCCCGATCAACGATCAGACGTGGCGATCCGGTTCCCAATTGTGCGGCATTTCTACTTAGGGATCGACGAGGCAGCTGGTCTTCCTAGGGCTGAAACCCCCTCCGCCGCAACGCTATCCGTTGTCAGAAGCCCAGGCGGCGGTGCAGTGCCTGGCCGAGGGCGGTGTGCTGGGCAAATTGGTCTCGAAGCCGTAGGAATCAGCGAGGCCGGGCCCGGCTCATCCGCCAACCAGCTCAATTAGAGGACTTGCAACAGCACTAGAAGCTCAAAACCACCTGCGAGTGTGAGCAATCCCGCGTCGGCGGCAAACGGAGCGACGAGCGCATATTGCAATCCGCCGAGAACGTTCCCGTTGATCGCTTGCTGGATCCCGCTCAGGAACAGGTTGACGTCATAGGCCGGGAACACGGTAACCACGGCATTCACGATGTCTGCCGTCGCAAACGCAGCTGCGGAAAGGTTCGCGGCAGTACCCGAGATTCCGTTGGCGACATTGGTGACCGCCGCCTGGATGGTCTCGATGATGCCGTTGGGCGAGGACAGCGCCGACGTCAGTGCGGACAGATCCGCTGCGCCCGTTCCCGCCATCGACGTCAGCGAGTGGGACAGGCTGGACAACGACACGCCCGAGGCTTCTGCGTTGATGTCGCTGACGAAGGCATAGGCCCCCTGCTGGGCTCCGGCGACCAGATCCTGGGCGATGAGGGCCTGGCTGACGTGGGGGAATATCCCAAACTGAGTGGGCACATTCGCATAGCCCGTCGACCAGCCCTGGGTGGGGCTGCCGTATCCCAAGTTGACGATCGTCGTCAGATCCGGCTGCAGCAGGTCTGCGACGGGGTTGCCGATGACCGGTATCGCCCGCACCGGGTCCAACAGCGGCAGACCGCTCTGCGTGGTGATCATGTAGTAGTTGGTAACGGCGTTGGGGCCGGTGTAGCCCGGCGACGTCGGCAGTTGCTGAATGGCGTAGCCAGGGGGAAGCGCCGACGGATTCGCCGGATAGGTGTTGTGCACGTAGTAGATGCCCGCAAAGGCGTTCAAGTCTGAAATCAAGTCGATCGGGTATTGCGGGAAGTCGGCGAAGCCGTCGTATTCCAGCGAGTAGACGTTGGTCGGGTAGATGGTGTTCGAGGGCGTCGCGCCGTAGAACGTGATCCCCAGACTCGGAATCTGTAGTGGCTGACCCGCCGGGAAGCCCGGGAACCGCGCCAAGATGCCGCCGTTGGGATTCATCTCGTCAGCCACCAGGACGAAGCCGAGTTGATTTGCCGTCGGCGGGCTCGGGTTGAGCAACGGGTTCGCGAGGTTCTCCATTTCCAACGAGGAGATGTCGGCGCTCTGCGATGTGCCGAAAACGGCAACGCTGCCCGAGGGGTTGGCGGCGAGCGTGTTTTTGATCGCGTTGTCGAGAATCTGTACGCCCTGCGCCACCGAAACGTCGAAGGTCAAGCTCTTGACACCGGTGAACGGAGAGAAGCCCTCGGGCGTAACCACGGCAACTGCATTGGAGGGAAGCACACTGAAGATTTGGTTGAAATAGTCGAGAGCGCCGGTAACGGTGGACGGCGGGGGTATCGGCTGGCCGGTGCCGCCCATGACCAAACCAACGGTCGTTCCCTGCAACGGCGACTGAACCACCAATGGCGTCGGTGAGCTGCCCCCGTGCAGCGACTGGACGGGTGCGGTGAGCGCTCCCAGCGCGGCAGAGATCGCGCTGGCGTTTGCGGCCTCGGCCGCCGCGTATGCGTTCCCAGCGGAGGCCAACGCCACGGCGAAATCCGCATGAAAAATCGAAGCTTGATCGAGGACGGCTTGATACTCCTGGGCGTAGCTGCCAAACAGCTTTGCGGCCGCCGCTGACACCTCATCGGCGGCCGCTGCCGCCACACCGGTTGTCGGGCCCGTGGCGGCCGCTTTGGCCGCGCCGATCACCGCTCTAATTTCCGCTACGCTCCCGGCGGCCGTATTGATCAACTGCGGTTCTGTGAGCAAGCCCGTCATCGGCTGTTCCCTTCACGACCAGGGATATTCGTCTGTCATACCGCGCCGTGAAACCGATGACCCGGCGAACCCGGCCATCGCGGTACCGGCACTGAATAGCTTAGAGCGACCTCTGCCCGTGGGTCCTGACGACCTGAGAGGTCGGGATGGCGTGCAGCCGCATGTCCACCATGCATCACACCGCCGACGAGGCGAAGAAAGCCGCCGAGCAATGGGAAGGCCCCGCCATTGTGCCGGTGACGGGCTGAATCGGGTAGTCCCATTTAGTGACTATCCAGGCATATGGTCAACGCCGGTTCAACCCGCCACCTGCCGACGCACGTCGTCGTCGAGTGATGCCCCGACGAGCGCGGCGGCCCGGTGCGAACTGGCCTGTGGGGCAGGAGCTCCCAGCTTCGCCGGTTGAGTGGGCAAACCCAATTGCTTGGCCGGCGCGGTGGCGCGATCGTCGAAGTGCGGCCGCACCGTAGGGCGTCCCAGCAAACCGGGGTCATCACTTCGGGGGCAGGCTGCGGGCGTAGCCCGTTCCCCGGGTGACCCAGGCCTGAAGCAGGCGCTTGGTTCGCACGCCGTCGGCGTCAACGCGCAACCAGCCGCGGGCTTCCCGGCCCGCCACCACCATGGGGCTGACGTGGTCGCGCTCCAGCAGCTTGTCGGTGTCGTCCGGTGGTACCCGCACCAGCAGGCCGCCCTGGCCGCTGGCGGCCACGGACATGTTGCCGTTGATCAGGAAAGCGAGACCGCCGAACATGCGCTTTTCCTCGATGCCGCGCTCGGAGCCGAGCAGTTCGCGGATCCGGTTGGCCAGGTCTTCGTCGTAGGCCATGCGCCGACCTTAACGCTGACGGCTGACAATTCGCCGAGCCTGTATTTTTGCAGGCCCCTACTCGTACTTCTCCTGCGGATTTGCCGGCTCGGCGAATTGTCTGACGCGGTGTCAGTCCAGGTCAACCCGGATGGTCAACAGGTCGGTGCCCCACGCGACGACGCCCGCGCTGTTGAGCCTGGGCAAGCTGCGCAGCCGCTGCCTGGGGTCGTCGTCGGGAAGCAGGTGCGCGGTTCCGGTGCGCCACTGGCCACCGATGCGTACCCGTACTGCCGGGTTGGCCTTGATGTTGTGCACGTAATCCGAATGTTCACCGTGCTCGGAGACCATCCAAAACTGGTTGTCGATCACCTTTCCACCGACCGGCGTGTGCCGTGGTTGGCCGGACTTGCGGCCTGTGGTTTCGAGCATGGTTACCGGCAATTGCCGGCCGATCGGATTGACCACCAGCCGTTGAGCACGATGGACCACTTGGCGTTTGAAGTTCACGACCCTATTCAACCCCGACTGTGACGTCACTGTCACGCTCGCGACAGGTCAGGCCGCGACCGTAGCGCTCTCGGCTGCCCTTTCTGAAGGAGCCAGCGCTTGCGCGACGATCTCGGCGACGTCGGTCATCGGCTTCACGTCCAGCGCGTCGAGCACCTCGGCGGGGACCCCTCCATGTTCCGGGTCCAAATCCGGCTCGTTGCGCGACGGGATGAAAACCGTTGACAATCCGGCACGTTGGGCGGCCAGCAGCTTCTGCTTCACGCCGCCGATCGGCAACACCCGGCCGTTCAGCGTGACCTCGCCGGTCATGCCGACGTCGGAGCGGACCTGGCGTCCGGTGGCCATCGAGACCAGGGCCGTCACCATCGTCACGCCGGCCGACGGGCCGTCCTTGGGCACCGCGCCGGCGGGCACGTGCACGTGGATTCGTCGGTCCAGCGCCTTCGGGTCGACACCCAGCTCCGAAGCATGCGATCGGACGTAGGACAGGGCGATCTGCGCCGACTCCTTCATCACGTCACCCAGCTGACCGGTCAGCTGCAGACCAGGCTCGCCGTCGGTCGACCCGGCTTCGATGTAGAGCACATCGCCGCCCAGCCCTGTCACTGCCAGACCGGTGGCCACGCCGGGCACCGCGGTGCGTTCCGCCGATTCCGGGGTGAACCGCGGCCGGCCAAGGTAGTCAACGAGATCGGGCTCGTCGATCACCTTCGGCCCCGGGTCGTCGGCGAGCTTGGTGGTCACCTTACGCAGGGCCTTGGCCAGCAGCCGCTCGAACTGCCGCACCCCCGGCTCGCGGGTGTAGTCGGCGGCGATCTTGCGCAGCGCGGCATCGGTGATCGTGACCTCGTCGTCGCCCAGCGCCGCCCGCTCCCGCTGCCGGGGCAGCAGGTAATCGCGGGCAATGGCGACCTTGTCGTCCTCGGTGTAACCGTCGATCTGC
>Ga0335076_10000846_pt1 | contig 29057 bp, 20 predicted proteins | sample Lox_Sample_25_FD_206717 | JGI IMG/M metagenome (GOLD analysis project Ga0335076, IMG submission 206717) | Soil microbial communities from Loxahatchee National Wildlife Refuge, Florida, United States - Lox_Sample_2.5 | ecosystem: Environmental > Terrestrial > Soil > Wetlands | place: USA... | reverse complement strand
ACAGCGGGAGCCGCCGTCGACACATGAGAGACACCGGGATTGGCGACATTGGTCACGCCATGAATTCCGTTGTCGAGCCCACCTACCAGTTCAAACCGGAAGACCGCCCGCTGCTGCCGGGGGGGCCGTTCGCGCCGCCGCACCCGCCCCTGAGGCGGCTCGGCTACGCCGTGATCGGATTGCTCTCCGGCGTCGCGGCCACGTTCAGCAACGCGCTGGTGAACGTGGACGTCGCGAACCTGGCCGGTTCGCTTGGCCTGTACGTCGCCGAGGCGAGCCTGCTCCCCGCGATCTTCGTCGCGATGAGCGCGAGCACAAACCTCTTGCTCGTCAAGGCACGCATCCAGTTCGGCATCCCCAACACGACCGGTGCGCTGCTCTTTCTATACATCGTGCTCGGGCTTGCGCAGTTCGCTTTTCCCGGGTTTGCGTCCGCGGTTGCGGTGCGCGCGGCGAGCGGCATGGCGGCAGGCGCGCTCATTGCGTTTTGTATCTTCAATCTGCTGCAGGTCTTTCCGCCGAAGCTGCGGCCGGCGGCGATCGTGATCGGCGTCGGCCTCCCGCAACTCGGCACGCCGCTCGCCAGGCTGGTGCCGGTCGAGATGCTGTCGCTGCACTCCTGGCAAAGCGTGCATCTCATCGAGATCGGGGTCGCGGCCGCGGTGCTGGCCGCCAATTACGCGCTTCCGCTGCCGCCGAGCGAACGCAGCCCTGCGCTCGAGCCGCTCGACTTCCTGAGCGTCGCGCTCATCGTGCCTTCGATCCTGCTCTTCTGCGCAGTGCTTGGCGAGGGCCGCTTCCTGTGGTGGCGCGACACGCCGTGGCTCGGCTGGGCGCTGGTCGCGTCGGTGGTGCTGTTTGCCGTCGCGATCCTGATCGAGCTGCATCGCAGACGGCCGCTCCTGCAGATCGAATGGATCAGCACTCTCGACGTCCTGCGCTTTGGCGCGGTGGCGTTGATCGTGCGCTTCGCGCTCGCCGAGCAGACATACGGCTCCGTCGGCCTGCTGACCTCCGGCGGATTGATCAACGATCAGCTGCGCACCCTGTTCGTGATCGTGATCGTCGCCATGGTGCTCGGTATCGTCGCCGCGGTGCTCACGCTGTCGGTCGAGCGGCTGCCTTACCAGGAGATCGTCGCGGCCCTGCTGATCGCCGCGGGCGCATGGCTCGACAGCGGTGCGACCAACATCACTCGTCCGGAACAACTTTATTTCAGCCAGGCGCTGCTCGGCTTCGGCACCACGCTGTTCATCGGCCCGACGCTGGCGTCCGGCTTCCTGCGCGTGTTCAGCCGCGGACCCGATGTGCTCGTCAGCCTGCTCGTGCTCTTCAGCGTGACGCAGAACGTCGGCGGCCTGCTCGGCTCCGCCGTGCTCGGCAGCTACCAGGTTGCTTCGGCGCGCGCCCACTTCGCCGCGCTGTCGGAGCACCTGCTTGGCTCCGATCCCCAGGTCGCCGCGCGCCTCAGCGCCGAAGGCGCAGCGGCGCTCGCGCAGGAGATCACGCGCGAAGCGAACGTGCTGGCGTTCAACGACGTGTTCCTGCTGGTCGCGGCGATTGCCGCGGCGACCGCGCTCGGCATCGCCGGTGTGCTGGCGACCAACGCTTTCAGAAAGGCCTTCAAATGAGCGAACCACAGGCGGGCTGGCGGCCGCCCACCAAGCGCCGCATGCTGACCATCCTCATCACGCTGCTGGCGGCCGGGACCGCCGTCTCGCTGCTGGCGGCATGGCGCCTGCCGCCATTCGCAGGCGGCGCGGAGACGACGGAAAACGCCTACGTGCGCGGCCGTACGGCGGTGATCGCGCCGCAGGTGAGCGGCTATGTCGTCGAGGTGGCCGTCAAGGATTACGAGCGCGTCGCGGCCGGACAGCTGCTGGTGCGCATCGACGACAGGATCTACCGCGCGCGGGTCGCGCAGGCGCGCGCCAACCTGGATGCGCAATTGGCGGCGCTCGCGAACAACCATCAGGCGCATGCGTCGCGCGCGGCCGGGATCGCCGCACAACAAGCGGCGGCCGCCGGTGCGAAAGCGCAACTCGAGCGTGCCGAAGCCGACATGGGGCGTGTCGAGGATCTCGTGCAGGACGGTTCGGTGTCGATGCGCGAGCGCGATCAGAACCTCGCGGCACTGCGCCAGGCGCAGGCGCAGATCCTGCAGTCGCAAGCGGCGATCGACATCGCACACCAGGACCTGCGCACGGTCGACGTCGGCAAGGCGGGCCTGGAAGCGCAGGTACAGGCGGCGCGCGCGCAGTTGCGCCTCGCCGAAATAGACCTCGAGAACACCGTGATCCGCGCCCCGGAGGCGGGCCAGATGAGCGAGATCGGCGTGCGCCTCGGCCAGTACGTCACCAACGGCACGCAGCTGCTGTCGCTGGTGCCGGCGGACCTTTGGGTGATCGCGAATTTCAAGGAGGCGCAGACCGCGCATATCGCGCCGGGGCAACCGGCAAGTTTCACGGTGGACGCGCTCGGCGGCGTTCGCCTCACCGGCCACGTCGAGCGGCTTTCGCCCGCGGCCGGGTCCGAGTTCGCGGTGCTCAAGCCCGACAACGCGACCGGCAACTTCGTCAAGGTGCCGCAACGCATCGGCGTGCGCATCGTCATCGACCCGGATCAGGCGCTCAGCGAACGCTTGCGGCCCGGCATGTCCGTCGAAGCACGCGTCGATGCGCGGATCCGGCGATGAAACGCCTGTCCCTTGGCCTGCTGGTGCTCATGCTCGCCGCGTGTGCCGGCCCGCGCCCGAGCGCTCCTCCCGACAGCACGTTCGAGGTGCCTCCGGCCTGGCGCTCCTCGGCAGCCTCCAACGACGTCGTCGATGCTACGTGGTGGCGCTCGTTCGGTGATCCGGTGCTTGCTGGGGTGGTCGAGCAGGCCTTGCGCAACAACGTCGATATCGCGCTGGCCGCACAGCGCGTCGAGGAAACCCGCGCCCAGTATCGACTGGCCAGGGCGCAGCTCACGCCGACCGTCTCGACGGCGCTCGAAGGCGAGCGCAGCGGATCGCTCGATGCATTCGGCCGTCCGGAGGTTCAGACCGACGGGGAGGCAGCGGTGCAGGTGTCTTACGAAGTCGACCTGTTCGGTCGCCTCAAGACCGCGAGCGCGGCGGCCAGGGCATCGTTGCAGGCGAGCGAAGCGGCCCACGACACGGTGCGGCTGGCGGTCGCCAGCTCGGCGGCGAGTGGCTATATCGCGTTGCGTTCGCTTGACGCACGCCTCGCGCTTCTGCGTGACACGCTCGCTGCCCGCGCCGCATCGTTGCGCGTCGTGCGGCGTCGCGCCGAGACGGGTTACGCCGCCACGCTCGACCTGCAGCAGGCACAGGCCGATTACCACGCGACCGAGCAGCTCATCCCCGCCACCGAACTTGCGATCCGCCGCCAGGAAGACGCCCTGAGCGTGCTGCTCGGCGAGAATCCGCGCGCCATCGAGCGGGGTGCCGCGCTCGATGCGGTCGCGCTTCCGGAGGTACCGGTGACCCTTCCGGCGGCGCTGCTGCGGCAGCGGCCCGACATCGCCCAAGCCGAACTGCAGCTCGTCGCCGCGGACCGTTCGCTCGACGTTGCGCGCGATGCCTTTCTGCCCACGATTCGCATCGGCGCGGCGGGCGGCTATGTCGACTCGTCGCTCATCGCGGATCCGGTACGCGTCTTCTCGCTGGGCGGCAGCATCCTCACGCCGATATTCGAGGGCGGGCGGCTGCATGCCCAGGCCGACGCGGCCGCGGCGCGGCGCAATCAGGCCGCCTACGCCTATCGCAAGGCGGCGCTGACCGCCTTCCGCGAAGTGGAGGACGCGCTCGCCGCAGTGGAGCGCACCGGCGAGCAGGAGGGCATGATCACCGCCCAGCGCGACGCGCTCGCGCGGGTGCTGGGCACGGCCACGAACCGCTATCGCGCGGGCTATTCGCCCTATCTCGAGCAGCTCGATGCGCAGCGCCAGCTGCTCGCCGCCGAGCTTTCGCGCGTGCAGTCGCGGGCGGACCGGCTCGCCGCGATCATCAGCTTGTATCAAGGCGTTGGCGGCGGCTGGGCGGCGACGAACTGAGGTTGCGTCGCCGCCGATGGCCGACTCGAGCGCCGGGGCGAGTCGGTGCCGGCCCGAAAATTGGACGCTACAGCCGCAACACGCGCGCAAGGCTCGTCGCGAGGTCCTGCGCGAGCAGCGGCTTCTTCAGCACCTCGTCGGCACCCGCTTCGCGTGCCCGTCCCGCCAACCCGCTGCCGGTGTAGCCGCTCATCAGAACGACCGGGATCGCGCTGCGGATCGACCGCATCTCCCGGATCAGCGTCGAGCCGGACATGCCAGGCATGCGCTCGTCAGTGATCACCGCGTCGAAATGCCGTGGCGCTGCGCGAAACGCGGCGAGCGCCGCCTGGCTGGACGTGAAACCCTCCGGTAGATAACCGAGGTCCTCCAAGGTGCGCGTGGCGAGGTCGACGAGCGGCTCCTCGTCATCGACCACCAGCACACGCTGGCCGTTGCCGCGTGGCAGCGCGAGATCGGTCTCCTCGTCGTCATCGGCCGCGTCGCCCGAGCACGGCAGATACACCGTGAAGGCGCTGCCCTTGCCGACGCTGCTCGCGACGTCGATGGCGCCACCCACCTGGCTCACGATGCCATGCACGAGCGACAACCCGAGGCCCGTGCCGCTGCCGGCTTCCTTGGTGGTGAAGAACGGCTCGAAGATCCTTGCGCTGACCTCGGGCGTCATGCCCGTTCCCGTGTCGGCCACGCGCAGCACGAGATACTCGCCCGTATCGAGCGCGCCGATCGAGGCAGCGCGCGACGCCACAATGCGCTCCACGCGCAGGCTCACCGAAAGTACGCCACCGGCGGGCATCGCCTGCGCCGCGTTGGCAGCGAGGTTCATCACGACCTGGTGCACCTGGGTGGGATCACCGAGCAGTGCGGCGTTGCCGGCGGTGAGATTCGCGTCGAGGTCGATCGTCTCCGGCAGCTTGGCCGACAAGAGGTCAAGCACTTCGCGTACTACATTTTCGACGTGCACCGCGACCCGCTCGCCCACACCGCTGCGACTGAAGGCGAGCACGCGATCGACCAGCGCCCGCCCGCGCTCGCCTGCCGTCATGATCGCGTCGAGGTCGCGCCGTAGCCGCGTTGCGACGCCGATATCGCGCAGCGCCATCTCGCCGTAACCGAGGATCGCGCCGAGGATGTTGTTGAAGTCGTGCGCGATGCCGCCGGCGAGCGTGCCCATCGCCTCGAGCCGATGCGCTTTCTGCAGGTCGGCATATAGCCGCGCGTTTTCGAGCGAGATCGCCGCCTGCGAGGCCAGCAGCTTCAGCACTGCCGTGCGTGCTGGCGCGAATACTCCGGCCGCAAGGCCGTTCTCCAGGTAGAGCACGCCGACGAATTGGGCCTGGTTCATGAGTGGCAGGCAGAACACGGAGCGAGCATGCCGCTGAGCGACATACGGATCTCGCGAAAACGGATTCGGCATTGCCGCATCGTCGAGGATCACGTTTTCCCGGGTGTGCAGAACGTAGTCCAGGACGGTTTGCGGGAGCACCGCGTCGGTCACCGCCTCGTCGCACAGGCGCACCATAACCCCGTCGTTGTGGGTTGTCGCTTCCGCTGCAACGCGCAGCTCCGTGTTTCGCGAGAGCACCAGGAGCGCGCGTTTCGCTCTTGCATGGTCGACCGCCGTACGCATCAGGGTGTCGAGCAGTCTTTCGAGGACCATCTGGCCGGAAACGGTCTGCGAGACCGTGATTACGGTGGGAAGGTCGAGGTGTTCGACCGGCGTGGCGATGGTGGCGGTTGGATGGGCGGTGGCTTCCTCGGTCGTCAGGCGTGAGCCGTGCCGGTCGAGCAGCTGCTTCAGCAACGTCGCCACATCGAAGTAAATGCGTGCCGCAGTAATTTGCCGGTTCACTGAATCGTATTCATAGACTCCGCAACCGGGCACTTCGACGCTAGCGCCGGTCGCCGCATGGTCCGCGAATCGACCCTTGTGTATCGCTTCGAAGCTCCATTCAACGACCACGGTGTTCCGTCCAAAAGTCCAACTCTTCACCGCGTGGCGGTTTCCCGGGAAGCCGGTGATGAAGGGCCGAACGAACTGCTCGCGGACGGCCGATCTCCCTTGCATGAGGGTGCCAGGAATCTGAACGGTCGCGTTTTCCGCGTAGTAGGACATGATGCGGTTCTCGTCCGTCCCGCCCCACGCATCGAAGTACTCGTGGATGAACGATTCGATATCGGCGACAGATCTGAGTGAAGTAGAAGCCGCCATTACCACCTCCCTCCTTCACACTGCAAGCCCGTCTAACCTACACCTTGTCCGTCCCGGCCGGGCTGAAGCACTCGTGCGAGGCTCGCGGCGAGATCGCGTGCAAGCAGGGGTTTCTTCAGCACCTCGTCGGCACCGGCGTCGCGCGCCCGGCCCGCCAGCCCACCGCCCACGTACCCGCTGATCAGTACGACCGGAATTGCGGCGCGGATCGACCGCACCTCCCTGATCAGGGTCGAACCGGACATGCCAGGCATACGCTCGTCGCTGATCACCGCGTCGAAACGCTGCGGCTCCGCGCGAAACGCGGCCAGCGCCGCCTGGCTGGAGGTGAAACCCTCCGGTAGATAACCGAGGTCCGCCAAGATGCGCGTGGCGAGGTTGACGAGCGGCTCTTCGTCGTCGACGACCAGCACACGCTGGCCGTCGCCGCACGGCAGCGCGAGGCCGGCGTCCCCCGCGTCATCGAGCGCGTCGCCCGAGCGCGGCAGATATACGGTGAAGGTGCTGCCCTTGCCGAGGGTGCTCGCCACATCGACGGCTCCGCCCACCTGGGTGACGATGCCGTGCACCAGCGACAGCCCGAGGCCGGTGCCGCTGCCCGCCTCCTTGGTCGTGAAAAACGGCTCGAAGATCCGCTCGATCACCTGCGCGGTCATGCCCGTCCCGGTGTCGGTCACCCGCAGTACGAGGTATTCGCCGGGATCGAGCGTGCCGGTCGAGGCGATCCGCGGTGCGTCGACGCGCTGCACGCCCAAGCTGACCGAGAGCACGCCGCCGTCCGGCATCGCCTGCGCCGCATTGGTCCCGAGGTTCATCACGACCTGGTGCACCTGGGTCGGATCGCCGAGTAGCGCGGCGTTGCCGGCCGTGAGGGTCGCGCCGAGCTCGATCGTCTCGGGCAGCTTGGCCGAGAGCAGGTCCAACGCTTCGCGCACCACTGCTTCGACGTGCACGGCGACGCGCTCGCCGACGCTGCTGCGGCTGAAGGCGAGCACGCGATCGACCAGTGCGCGGCCGCGCTCGCCCGCAGTCATGATCGCCTCGAGGTCGCGCCGCAATCGCGCTGCCGTGCCGATGTCGCGCAGCGCCATTTCGCCGTAGCCGAGGATCGCGCCGAGGATGTTGTTGAAGTCGTGCGCAATGCCGCCGGCGAGCGTGCCCATCGCCTCGAGGCGGTGGGCCTTCTGCAGGTCCACGTACAGGCGAGTGTTCTCGAGCGCGATCGCCGCCTGCGAGGCCACCAGATCGAGCACCGTGATCCGCGCCGGCGTAAAAGCACGCGCGGCCAGCCCGTTCTCCAGGTAAAGAACCCCGATCAGCTTCGCCTGCTTGAGCAACGGCAGGCACAGGATCGAGCGTGCGCGCCGCTCGCGAATGTACGCGTCGCCGGTGAAGGCACCGTGCGCCGCGGCATCGTCGAGGATGACGCTTTCGAGCGTGTGCAACACGTAGTGAAACACCGACTGGGGCAGGCTGCCGGCCGTGACAGCGTGGTCCTGCATCTGCACGACGACCGCCCCGCCTGCGGTCGTGACCTCGGCCGCGATCCGCTGCTCGCCGGCGCGGGCGATGATGAGAAGGCCGCGTTGTGCACCCGCGTGCTCGATCGCGATGCGCATGATCGTGTCGAACATCCTTTCGAGCACGATTTCGCCGGACAGGGCCTGCGAGACCTTGAACACGGTCGCGAGATCGATCTGCTCGAGCGGCGCCGCGGTCGTGCCCGTCGCGGGCAGGGATCGCTCCTCGTCGAGGATGTCTGGATACGTCTCGTCGAGTTGCCGTACCTTGCCGTCGGCACCCCAGCGCAGGTAGCGACCGCGAGCCTTGCGCAGATAGAGTTGCCCGATCTCATCGAACCCGCGTGCGGCATAGAAATGCGCGGCGACCTCGCAGGCGATCGCTTCATTGTGCAGAAAGCCGTTCTCGCGCGCCGAACGGATCGCCTCTTCGTAAAGCCGGGCGGCGTCCATCTCCCGGCCCTCGATGCGCGCGATCTCGGCACCGACCAGTGCGGCGCGGTTCTGGAAATTCTCCGGGCAGTTCTCCGCCCAACGCACGAGTTGCTGGTGGTGAGCGGTCAGAGCTTCCGCGTGCTGACGGCGTTGCTCGGGGGATGCGTCAGCGCACGCCGCCGCGCGACTCAGTGCTCCGTAGAAGTGAGCCTCCGCCGAATCGGGGACTGAAGGCAACGTCCAGAACAGCCGTTGTGCGTTCAGTGCGGCGTCGTTCGCCGCACCATAGTCTCCGGCAAGGAAGCGCGCTTGCAACTTGCGCGTCCAGTACCGGAAGGCAGCGATCGGCGCGCCAGCGAGTTCCGGACCATTCGACAAACCGAGCTCGAACCGGGACTCGTCAAACGGCTCGTCATTCAGACAACCGAACCTCGGCGTCAGGCCGCGCAGCGTGCGTATCAGCGCCAACTGTGCGCTGATGATGTCGATCACGGCATTGAAGCCGCTCTTGCGGGCGAACGCCAGGCCGCGCTCGGCTTCGAGCTGGACATCAGCGAGCGGGTCGCCCGCCGCCAGCAGGTTCGTGATCAGGTTGTTGCAGCTGAAGGCCGCGTGGGTGAGATCGCCATGCGAATTCGCCGAGTCGTAGGCACGACGAAGCAGATCCTGGCCGCTTCGCACGTGCTGGATCCATGGCATGCAGAAATTGGCGAACGCGATGTACACACGGGCTTTGTAGCGCTCCAGGGCCGACTGCTCGACCAGGTCACACCCGAGACGGCCGAATCGAAAGCCGGCCTGGTAATTCCCGAAGCGGGATCCTGCGATTCGTCCGAGCCAGACATATGCCAGGCAGGATCCGTCGGTATTGCCGTGCTCCAGAGTGAGGTCGATCATCCGGCAGATCAGCAGGCAGAGCAGGTTCGTGTCGGTGTACAAGGCCGGCGTGAGCGCCCGGGTCAGAACGTCCATCGTGGCGACGACTGCCGGTTCGCGCATCAAGGGAAGCTCGGTGAGGGTGGCGAGGTCGCGTCGTCCGAGCAGCGACCAGGTGCGTTCGTATTCGCGGCGCGACTCCTCTTCCGTAGGATGGGGCGACCAGTCGATGCCGAGGTGACGGAGATAGTCCAGCGAAACGCCGACTCCTCGGTCGTTGCGATCGCGCGTCATGTAAAGGTCGATGCGCAAGCAGGCGACCGTCGCGCGATCGATGGAAGTGGCGGCGCGCGCGGCCAGCATCGTCAAGCGGTCTTCAGCGGATGCGAAGTCGCCGGTCAGGAACTGACATTCGGCCTGCTGCAACTCCAGCGCGAACACGAGGTCGGGTCGCTGTTCCCACCGATCCTCCGACAGCAGCGCCGCACCGGCGAGCAGATAGCGCAAGGCCGAAACGTACGCGGTCGATGCCTTGGCGCGCCGGCCTGCGGCCAGATTGAATTCCGCCAGTTGCTCCTTCTCGGCGCGCGCGGTGATGAGCGCGGCACCGCGGTTGAGTTGATTGACGATCTCGAAGATCGTGTCCTGCTGCTTTGCGGGTGCGGTGTGCGCCACCAGCAGCCTGCCTATTCGCAGGTGGGTGTCGGCACGGCGTGCCGCTGGAATCAGCGAATACGCGGCTTCCTGGACGCGGTCGTGGAGAAAGCGATAGGCGCCGTCGGCATGCAGGACGAGGCCGGTCGCGAGTGCTTCATGCAGGTCGGCGCGCAGTGTCTCTTCGCTGTTTTCGCACACCATCGCGAGCAGGCTGGATTCGGCGCTGTTGCCCAGACAGGCGAGTTGCTGCAGGACCTCCTGCGTTCTGACCGGCAGGCGGCTCAGCTTGCCGATCATCAGGTCGACCACGTTGTCCGTGTAGCCCTTGGCATGGATGCGTGCGAGGTCCCAGGACCAGCGTGCTGCACGGTGATCGAAGGTGAGAAGACCTTCCTCGGCGAGCGCGGAAAGAAACTGGATCACGAAGAACGGATTGCCGGCCGTCTTCTCCAGCACCAGTTCGGCAAGCGGGGTTGCGCTGTCGCGCTCGCAGTAGAGCGAGTCGGCGACCAGATGCTGCACGTCTTCGCGAACCAGCGGCGCGAGCACGACCTCGTGCACTCGCGCACCAGCGCTGCGGATCGCACCGAGCGTGCGCATCAACGGATGCGCGGACGTGACTTCGTTGTCTCGATAGGCACCGATGAGCAGCAGATGCCGCAGGTCCGAGCGGGGCGCGAGCAGGTTCTCGAGCAGATCGAGCGTCGCCGCGTCGAGCCATTGCAGGTCGTCGAGGAAGAGCGCGAGCGGATGGTCCGGACGCGCGAAGACGCCGATGAACCGGCGGAACACGAGCTGGAAACGCCCGCGCGCGTCCTGCGGCGGGAGTTCCGGGACCGCAGGCTGCTCGCCGATGATCAGCGACAGCTCGGGGACGAGTTCGGTGATGAGGCGCCCATTCGGCCCGAGTGCTTCGCCCAGCGCGTCGCGCCAGGGCACGAGCTCGGCATCGCTTTTGGCGAGCAGCCGCCGCGTGAGTGCCTGGAACGCCTGCGCGAGCGTTGAATACGGAATGTCCCGCTTGTATTGATCGAACTTGCCGGAGGCGTACAAGCCGCGCGGCGGCACCAGCGCCTTTTGCAGCTCGTTCACGACCGATGACTTGCCGATGCCGGAGTAGCCGGATACGAGCACCAGCTCGGGTGAGCCGCCGCGCACAACGCGATCGAAGGTTTCCAGCAGTGTCGCGACTTCACGCGCGCGCCCGTACAGCTTCTCCGGAATGAGGATCCGGTCTGGCCGGTCGTGTTGGCCAAGCGGCTCGAAAGCCTCGAGCTCGTCGCCGGCTTCCCACCGGAAAGCGTAACGCTGGAGATCGGCGGTGACTCCGGCTGCCGTTTGATATCGCTCCTCGGCTGTCTTGGCGAGCAGCTTCATCACGATCGCGGAGATCGGGGCGGGGAGCCCGGGAGCACGATCGACGGGTCGCACAGGCTGGCGCGCGATATGGCAGTGAACGAGCTCCATCGGATCGCCGCCGGTGAACGGCAGCTCGCCGGTGAGCATCTGGTAGAGCACGACGCCGAGCGCGTACAGATCGCTGCGTGTGTCGACCGATCGGTTCATGCGTCCGGTCTGCTCGGGTGCCATGTACGCGAGGGTTCCGGCGATCGTTTCGGGCGAGTCCGGGGTCTGGCGTTCGCGCGGCAGGCGCGAAGCAATGCCAAAGCCGGTGAGCCAGGCGGCACCGGTCGCAACGTCGACGAGGACGTGATCGGGTTTGACGTCCTTGTGGATGAGGCCCTGCGCGTGCGCGTGTCCAAGCGCGACCGAGACGCCGATCGCGACGCGCAGGAACACACCGAGGTCCCAGCCACGACCGACGAGACCGCTCAGGAGTTGGCCACCGGGATCAAGCAGTACGAGCTGGCCGCGCCCGTGGTCCTGCACCAGTGCCAGCGGCTTGGCCGCCCACGCCGGGTCGAGCCAGTCACGCAGCGCGTATTCGTGCTTCAGGCGCTCGATGCTGAGCGGCGGGGGATGCTCCGAAGCGGTCGTGACCAGCAGCACGGCGTCCGAGTCCGGCTCGGGCGCACGCCGAAGCACGACATACTCGGCATCGCGACGCAATGGCGTCGCGCGCCTCTCCACATCTTGCAGTGCAAGCGGCATCCCTCGGCCCCTGTCCCGGGAGGGGGGACTTTATGAGCAGCAACACAGCGCATTGTTGCCGGTGTATCGCGCAATGTGTCAGGTGACACACTTGCGGCCGAGGGCCGCACGCAGACGTTGCGCTTGCGAATTTTCCACGCCAGTCCTAGTTGAACGAAAACGCGCTCAGGTCGATCGCGACCATCAACAGGTCTCTCACCGGTTGCAGGTCGGGCCCGCGCACGTAGGCGCGGCGCCTTGCGGGCATCTTCAAACCCTGTGCCTCGATCATCCGGTCGACGTACTGCGCGGCGGGAAAAGAGCCGGCGACGTCCACGTGGTAGTCGTGACGCCGCACCAGGAAGTCGCTGCCGAAGTAGAAATCCTGTTCCTCGGAGTGGCTGGCGTATTGCCTCGGGAAACGCACTCTGAGTCCGCGCCACGTCTCGCCGCCTTCGGCGAATGGAGCGATCTCGCGAACGTCGAAGCCGGGCAGCGCCATGAAAAAGGGCGTCGTCAGGTAGGTCCACATCGCGTAGCCGTTGAAGTAGGCGCGATGCAGCGGATCCCACGGGGTGTTCATCGTATGGCCGTAGAAGGAGGCGCGCGGGTCTTTCCGTTCGCGCACGACCTCGCCTTCCAGCGTTTCGATGGCGAGACGATCCGGCCGAAAGCTGGTGCGCCAGTTGGGTTGGCCGAACGGCGTCACTGACGCGAACTGTTCACGCAGCGAGACTGTCATCTCCCGCGGCTCCGGGTCCTGGATCAGCCCCTTGAGCGCCCAGAGTCCGCCGCCGGTAACGATCTGCGCCCGCACCGTGTTGAACTCCTTCCAGCGCGCTAGCCCGCCATGGGCGTGCAAGACGTTGCGCAGAAGCTCATTCATGGCTTGGTCCGGAGCACACTGCGCCTAAGCGTTGGCCGAGTTCTCGACCACCACGTCGCTGATCTGTGTGACCGGCGACACGTTGGTGAAGTTGCGGATGTCCGCCACGATCTCCTGCGCGTGCGGGGCGAACGCAGCCTGGTAGGCCGCAAAGGAATCGCATAGCAGGTGGCACATGCCGACGTACGCGGCGGGCGCATCCGGAGAGGCGCCTGACAGGCCCTTGTCAATGGTGTAGTACTGCAAAGCCGCGCCCATCCGGGCCTTGATGAGGGGCAGGTGCTTCGCGCGGTAGTAGGCGTGGTCGAACCGCACAGCCGGTGAGTTGGGATACATGACGCTGACTTTGATCATCGCGTTGCTCCTGGGAAGACCACGGCGGTGGATTCGCTTTCCGTGCCACGCGATGCCTGCTGAGCGGCGATCGCATGCGCCAGCCGGATCGAGCGGCGGGTCGGACGATTGGCGACATTCACGCATGCCAGCCGAAGTGCGCGCTTGAGGTCGTTGCCGCTGTCCGCGTAGAACTCGGCGGCATGGTCCGCGAACGCGAGCAGATGCTTCTTGAGCAGCGCATCGAAGCCCTGCCGTGCCGCGTCGAGTTGTGCCCTGGACTCATCCAGGCGTCCTTGGGCGAGCAGCATGTCGGCAAGCCGCCAGCGGACTTCCGGATCGCTGCTCGAAAGCGCCGGCTGGAGCAGCGCAAGCGCCGCGCCAACCTGCTCCCGACTCGCGTAGATCTCCGCCAGATGCACGCGCGCCTTCACATAGGTTGGCAGATAACCGAGTGCGCGGCGATACCAGAACGCAGCAAGGTCCGGGTCGGGTTCAGGCACAAGTTCTCCCCACAGCATGCCGAGCTGAAACGACACCCATGCCGGCGCGAACGGGGATATGTCGCGATACGCGTGAAATGCCTGTCGATAGACGGCGTCCGCCTCGGCGAATCGCCCGAGATCGACAAGCACTGCCCCGAGGGGTACCTGATCCTCGAGTCGACCGCTGGCGGCGGCGATGCGGCGACGCGCATCGAGCACCGTCTCGAGGCTCTCGCCGCGTGCTTGAGCAATCGTCAGCCGCTGCCGCTCGATGGCTTCGCGCGGCGCGCCCAGCTTTGCAGCACGCGCGAGGTGCCTCGCTGCATCGCCAAAGCGATGTACCGCACCAGCGACCCTGGCTTGAACCAGCGCGGCGCGCGGCGAGTTCTCCACGCGCGCGAATTGCCGCGCGAGCGCGTCCATCCGGTCGAATGCATCTAGATCGCCGAGAAACTGTGCCGAGAGCTGTTCCTTGTCGAGAATCTCTTCAGCGACTCCAGAGCGGCGCGGATCCTGCGCGAAGCGCGCCCATGCGCGGCGGCAAGCGCTCGCGAGGTTGATCGCGGCGATCTCGCCGTCGGTCGCGGCCGGAATGTCGAGGTCGACGATCGCGTTCATGCCGCGGCCGCGAAGCGCCGTTTCAGAGTTGCGAGACCCGTCTTCAGCAGCGTCGCCACCATGGTCCGGACCAGGATGTCGGGTTGATTGTTCGCGATGAACTGCACGCGCCATTCGGCGACGCAGCCGCTGCCCTTCGGTTTGACTTCCAGCGTGCCGGAGTATTGAGACGCGGCGATGCCCGCGAGTTGCGTGTAGCGGTAGAAGCGCCTCGCGCGGTCGAGTTCTTCGAGTCGCTCAACGATTTCCCGGCCGTCGCGGGTTCTGATCGTGCGCAGTTGCCCGTCTCCGGCGCCCGTCAGGCCGACGCTGGCGACCAGCGGATGCCAGTCGATGTTGAAGGTTCCGATCAACGACCACACCGCGTCGGGAGCCGCGGCAAGCTCGACCGATTCCGCGACGGTCTGGAGTTCCGTGTTCGGTGTCGCGAAATACGGAAACACGTTCAGGCCGGGTTTCGTGGCTCCGGTCGCACCGCCCTGCAGGAACTCGCGATCGCGGTTGACGAGCCAGGTAAGCAGGATGTCGATCACGTTCGCATCGACCGTGCGGCCGCCTCCGGTGCGGTAGCCGCGTCCGTCAAGCGTGCTCTTCTCGATCTCGAGGTGACTCTCGTCCGTGATCGGCTTCGTCACGTCGAACAGGAGAAAATCATCGAGAAAGACGTTCGCGTTGGCGGCGAGGGCCTCGGGTATCCAGTCGGCCTTGCCGTCGCGCATGTCCCAGTCGGTGAGACTTTCCACCAACCGCTGCAAGAACAGTGGCTGCAAGGTCTGCGGGACGGCGAATGGCGTCTGCTGATTCCACAGGTCACGTAGATCGTCGGACCCGAGCAGCGCGCCATTGTTGAGCCGTATGTTCGTCTGCTCGGGGCGTCCGACCCAGTCGATGCGTGCAACGGGATGGCCGATATTGCCGCGCAACTGAACGGGGACGGTCTCGGCGATCGCGCCGAACAGCGATCCCCGCGCGGGATCGAGCACGCGGCGCGTATCGAACTCGACGACCATGCAGAGGACGTTGTCGTGCTCCAGCAGGTTCGGGACCTTCTTCAGCTCGGAGGCGATCCACGCGAGGTAGAAAGGGTCGGAACGCAGCCCGGCGTACGCGCGGAAATCACCCTCCGGTGTTGCCGCCCCCTGCTCGTCGTGCACGGTGAGCGCGAGTTGCCGACCGTCCGGCAGTTCGCAAACGCCGCGCTGGAACACATGCCCCGCCGGGTCGCGCGTCAGCACCTCGAACCGAAAGGTGAAACGGATTTCCTCGTTCGCGGCCTCGAATTTCGCCGCATCGCCGAGGCCCTTGACGGCCACGCGCCGCACCGCGATCGCATAGTTGATCGTGTTCGAGAACAGCGCTTGCGCGCCCGCCGAAGGGAAAACGCACGCGGCGAGTACGGTGCGTTGCGGATTCTCCGGACTCGTGAACGCGAAGAGATCGGTGACGTCGCCGGCGGGTTCGCCGATCGAGCGCGGACCGTCAACGTGATCGGACATCGCTGTCTCCGTTCATGTGCCCGAGTTCGCAAGCCAGTTCAAGGCGCTGATGCTCGGCATGAAGAAATACTCGCCGCCGCGCAGCACGTTGAACGTTTCGATGCCGTGGACGCGCCGCCTGACCGGCTCCTTCGGGACGGTGAAGGTCGCGCCTGCTTCCTGGCGCCCGATGATCGGGTCGCGTTCGCCGTTGGCCCCGATGAAGTCGCCGTCGTTGACCCACTCCCGCTGCAGGAACTCCATCGTGGCCATTGCCTTGGCGCTGATGAACAGGAAGATGGCGCCGCGCGCCACGTCATCATCTTCCTTGGACAGCTGGTTCGCCGCGTACGGCGGTCCGTACGTCGTACCGCGCCGGATGAGGCGATGCAGATTGATGTCGCTCAGGCGGGTGAGCTGGGTGTCGCGCGGGTTCATGCGCCGGATATGTGATCCGAGCGGCACCTGCCGCCCACGCGGGTCATTCGCGTAGTTGAAGTCGTTGTTTCGCTGCGGGTCCGCCCCGAGGGCGGGGTTGTCGACGTCGGGCGCCAGCGTCAGCGGAGCGCCGCTGCGCCAGCGACCGACCAGCTTCGCGGCGAGCAACTCGCGTTCTTGCTCGCTGCTTGCGTTTTCGTGGAGGAAGCGATTGAACGCTCCGACGCGCGACTGATACTTGCGGAAGCCCACGTAGGTGCCGTTGCGTCCGAGGATGTCCGGCTGCGGCATCGGCAGAGGGACGCCGGCTTCGCCGGGGTAGCCGAGGATGAATTCGCCGGCCTTGATCGGCCGTCCCTGGCCCGGCAGCGGTTCGATTCCGCTGCCCTCGACCGGCGGCTGGTCGATGCCATCCTTGTAGCCCAGCGAATTTCGATCGCCCGGTTGCGCGCCGAAGTCCTGCATCGCCAGAACCTGGACTCCGGAAAAGCCTTCGTACTGCTGGCGCGCAATCGCAAGCGCGCGCTGCCGCTTCTCCTCGGAATCGCTGAAGACGCTCACGCCGATGTGGATCTCGCCTTTGCCGAACGCCGGCTCCCAGTTTTTCGGGTCGTTGACACCATCGTCGCCCAGCTGCCTGGCGCGCGCTGCCATCCCTACGCGGAACGCTTCCGGGAAGCTTTGCAGCGCGTCCTGCGGAACGCCGAGCGCCTCGAGCCCCGAATAGGTGATCCCTACGGCCAGCCACGCGTTGGCCGCCTTCCACCAGCCGGCGGCAGAATCGACATGCGGTGTCAGTCGACTCAGAAACTTGCGACCGGCCCGAGCATCATCGACGCGCAAGAGCACGTGCGTTCCAAAATAGGGCGCCGGTCTTTGCCTGAGCACGGTCGCCTGGATCTCGTGCAAGTCGAGCATGGTTCGCCTTGTCGATGCAGACGTGCGTCTTGTTTGCGGAGCCGTCGTGGCTCCGCCTATCCGACCTTTTCGAGCAGCTCGTCGACTGCTTTGCCGATGCGCTTCAGCCGGTGGATCTCCGCGACCGTCAGATCCGGATGCGCGACATACCAGCCGTCCGCCGTGATCTGGTGCTTGGCGAGGTAGTCCTTCGCGCCCGGACTGCGAATGCCGGGCCAGCCGTCCCACGCCGAGTCGATGATGTCCAGGTAGTCGGGAATCTTGGTCGCGAAGTCATCGATGTAGGCGTCCCAGTCGCCGTCATAGCTGGTCGCGAAAAGGAGCTTCGTATCGTTGTCCAGGAACACGAAGCGCATGTCGTGGAGAGTGCCGACGAGATCGCCGCCGCGCTTGAGGTTGCCGTGTAGCAACCGCAGGAACGCACGCAGCCGGCGCGCGCCGCCGGGGGCAAGCGGCACGATGATGGTCAACTCGGAGACCTTGCCCAGGCGGCTGCCGACGCGGCCTGCGCTCTCCACTGGCGGTGGCGGCGTTTCCGAAGCATCGGACGTCAGCTCGCGCAGGACGTTCTCCAGCGCCGTCTTGCCGAGCTCCGGCGCGTCCGCGAACATATCGCGCAGCTGCTGGATCTTTTGCAGGGCCTGATCCCGTTTCGGCGAGGGCGACGTTTTCGTCTGCGTATCCATGATTTGTTGCTCCTTTCGACGTGGGTCAATGAAATCTGAGTGACCATCATTAGATCGGGACTGGCCACGCGGCAGCAATCAGACGATGGTGTTGGCGACGCCCTTCGCTGGCGCCGTGCCCGACGTCGACGATCGCCCCGTGAATGCTCCGCCAGCTCCGGCCAACTACTTCGCGCTCGCCAGCTTGTCGTCGTTGGCGCGCTTGATCAGATACGCGCGCAGCGCGCTCGCATCCTTCTGGTCGAGTACCGGCTTGAAGGAAGCCATGCCGGCATCCTTCAAGGCGCCGTTGAGGACGACTTCGTAGAAGAAGTCGGTGCCCAGGAACGCGGAAGCGCGCAGGTCTGGAATGACGCCGCCGCCGATCGCGTTTTCACCGTGGCACACGCTGCAGTACTGCGCGAACAGTCGTCCGCCGCTCGCGACGGTCTCGGCATCCGCGGTTGCCGCCGGTGGATTGAGCACGAGGTCCTGCTCGGCTGGTAGCGGCGGTAGCGTGGCGGTGCCGCCGACCTTGAACGCCAGCACGCGGCTGATGTTGCGCAGGTTGCCCGAGGCCGCGGCGCCCTTTCCTGCGGTGAGCGGGAAGATTCCGCCCCAGCCGGTCATCACGGCGACGTACTGCTCGCCGTTCACTTCATAGGTGACAGGACCCGCCATGACGGCCGTCTGAGCCGACGTGGACCACAGTTTCTCGCCGGAATCGGCGCGGTAGACGTTGAAGTTGCCGGCGGCATCGCCTTGCACGACCAGGTTGCCCGCGGTGGTCAGGGTTCCGCCGTTCCAGGGGCCGCGATAGTCGACGCGCCACGCCTCCTTCTGCCGGACCGGATCCCAGGCGAGCAGGAAGCCGTTGCTCTGCCGTGTGCCGGCGATGGCGACGCCGGTATTCCATCCGAGCGGTGCCGGCTTGTAGCCACCGATCGGTATGTACTGGTTGGCCACTTCTTGCGCCGGGATGTAGACCAGGCCGCTCGCCGGGTTGTACGACATCGGCTGCCAGCTATGCCCGCCGAGTGGTCCCGGCAACATGCTGACCGGCTTGCCGGACTCGTCGTAGCGGATCCCGGCGTTCTCGATGGGTCGCCCGGTCTTTGCATCGATGCCGCTCGCCCAGTTGATCTGCACGAACGGCTTGGCCGAGATGAGCTTGCCGTTGCGGCGGTCGAGCACATAGAAGAAGCCGTTCTTGTTCGCCTGCATGATGACCTTGCGGGGTTTGCCGTCGATCGGCAGCTCGGCAAGGATCAGTTGCTGGACCGCGTCGTAGTCCCATTCCTCTCCAGGCGTCGCCTGGTAGTGCCAGACGTAGGCGCCGGTATCCGCGTTGACCGCGACGATCGAGGACAGGAACAGGTTGTCGCCTCTGCCCGCGCTGCGGTACTTCTGGGCCCACTCGATGCCGTTGCCGACGCCGAAGTAGATGAGATTCAGTGCCGGGTCGTACGAGATCGCATCCCACACCGGGCCGCCGCCACCCAACTTCCACCACTCGCCGCTCCAGGTCTTGGCGGCCATCGCCATCGCCGCGCTTTCGAACGGCTTGGACGGATCACCCGGCACGGTATAGAAGCGCCAGGCGAGCCTGCCGGTCTGCGCGTCGTACGCTGATATGTAGCCGCGAACGCCGTATTCGCCGCCGCTCATCCCGATCAGCACGCGTCCCTTGATCACGCGCGGTGCCTGCGTGATCGTGATGGGCTTGGCGGGATCGGCGGTCACCACGCTCCACACCGGCTTGCCGGTGCGTGCATCGAGTGCGACCAGCCGGCCGTCGAACGTGCCGACATAGATCTTGCCGTCCCACGCCGCCACGCCGCGGTTGACCACGTCGCAGCAGGCTCGCACGCCGAGTTCGCGCGGGACTTCGGGGTCGTACGACCACAGCGGTCTGCCAGTCGCCGCGTCGTACGCCTTCACCATGCTCCACGCGGTCGAGACATACATCACGCCGTCGATCACCAGCGGGGTGGCCTGCTGCCCGCGATTGGTATCGAGATCGGCATACCAGGCGAGTCCGAGCTGTTTCGCGTTGTCGGCGTTGATCTTCGACAACGGACTGAAGCGCTGCTCGCTGTAGGTACGTCCGTAGCTCAGCCAGTTGGCGGCGTCGCGGTCGGCATCTTTCATGCGCGCGGCATCGACGCCGGCGGGTCCCTTTCCCTCACGCGCATCGCCGATGCCGATCAGCAGCACGAGAAAGGCCAGCAGCGGGGCACTTGCGAGAAGACCCCAGCGACGCGGGTTGTTGCGGCTCTCGAACCATTGTCTGCGGATGTTGCTGAATGCCGTTTCGCGTGCACGCATCGCTCGATCTCCTTCGGTGCGCGACCTGCATCGCAGGCGCTGCAGTCCAGACAAGCGATGCTAGGAAGCCTGGCGCGACGAGTCTTCGACAAAGCTGCGTCGGTTCAACAAAGCTGCGCCGCGGCGCGCGCACGTGCGACTCAGCGCACCTTTGTGTCCGTTGACACGCTCGCGCGCACCACGGACACGTTGGCGATCAACCATTCACGGCAGAATTTCCGCGCGATCGGGCAGGCCTGGTGTGCGCCAGGCCAGGCGTCGGGGGAACCCGGTCATAGAAAACGACGTCTTGCGGCCGATCGATGCAACCGCCAAGCGCTGAGATCACGTGATGAGCATCCCGTTGGCGGCTGGCCTGATCGGCGCAGCCTTCGCCGTGCTGCTGCTGGGTATCGGCGCCGGATTCCTGCATGGCCGTCGCGAGGCACGCCGCGCGCACGCGGACGAAGCCGGGCGCATGCGCGCGGAACTCGCGCGCTTGAACGAGTCGATCAGGACGTCCGAGGAAAGCCACGCGCGCGCACTCGAGGCATTCGATCGCCAGAGTGAAGGCCTGTTTCGCAGCCTGACCGAGTTGCTGTTCGACTGGTATTGGCGCCAGGACGAGGACCTGCGCTTCACCTATCTTTCCAGCCAGGCGCGCGACCTGACCGGCCACACCGGCGAGTCGTCGTATGGCAAGCAGCGCTGGGAACTCTCCAACATGGCGCCGGTTTCAACCACCTGGGACGAGCACAAGGCGGTGCTTGCCGCGCGGTTGCCGTTTCGCGACCTCGAGTGCCGCCGCATCGGCACCGATGGGGAAGTCCGCTATCTGAGCATGAGCGGCGTGCCGATCTTCGACGCGCAGGGGCGCTTCAAGGGATACCACGGCATCGGCCGCAACATCACCGAGCGCAAGCGCATCGAGGAGGAATTGCGGGCGCGCCAGGAGATGCTCGACCTCGCGCAGAAGGCGGCGCGTGCGGTTGCCTTCGAATGGCGCATCGGCCCGGGCCGGGAGCCGCCACGTTCGTCGCCGGATCTCGAAGCGATGCTCGGTCTGGCGCCCGGCGCGTTCGACGGCTCGTTCGAGAACTGGAGGCGCGTCGTCTTCGCGGAAGACTGGCCGGCGGTACACACGGCGATCCAGCGCGCGCACGCAAGCGCCGATGAAGCCGGCGCCGTGGCGGTCGAGTATCGCGTGGCGTATCCGAACGGCGGGATTCGTTGGCTGCAGCTGAAGGGCCGCATGTCCTTCGACGATGAGAGCCGTCCGAACCGCCTTCTTGGCTTCATGCTCGATGTCACCGAACGCCACTGCGCCGAAGAGGAAATGCAGCGCCTCGAGCGACAGCTGCGCCAGGCGCAGCGGTTGGAAGCGATGGGAACGCTGGCCGGCGGCATTGCGCACGACTTCAACAACATCCTCGGCGCGATCCTCGGTTACGGCGAGCGGGCGCTGCGCGATTCGCCGCGCGGCAGCCGGCTGCGGCGCGATCTCGACAGCATCCTCACCGCGGGCGAACGCGGGCGTGCACTCGTGGACCAGATCCTCACGTTCAGCCGCGCAAGCTCCAACGAGCGGGCTGCGGTGGACGTCGAACGGGTCGTGGTCGAGGCGCTGGATCTGCTCGGCGGCAAGACGCCGGCCGGCGTCCGCATCGTGCCGCGGCTGCGTGCGAGCCGGGCCGCCGTGTTTTGTAATCCGACGCAGGTGCACCAGGTGCTGATGAACCTCGTCACCAACGCCTTCCAGGCGATGCCTTCGGGCGGCACCGTGCAGGTATTGCTCGATGCAGTTCGTGTCGATGTTGCAACGGTCGTCACGACCGGCACGCTCGGCGCCGGTGACTACGTGGTGTTGGAGGTCGCCGATTCAGGCGTCGGCATCGCGGCCGAAATCATCGATCGGATCTTCGATCCATTTTTCACGACCAAGGAGGTCGGCGCCGGTACGGGGCTGGGCCTCTCGCTCGTGCATGGCATCGTCACCGAACTGGACGGCGCCATCAACGTCGCGAGTGCGCCGGGGACCGGTGCGGTGTTCACGGTGTATTTGCCCCGCACTGGCGAAGCCGGGCCCGTGAGCGAGGACGCGGCGCCGGAGGCGCCGCAAGGCAACCGCGAGCGGATCCTGGTCGTGGACAACGAAGAGCCGCTGCTGCGCCTCACGGTCGATACGCTGCAGGATTTCGGTTATCAGCCGGTCGGCTTCACGTCGAGCCTGGCGGCGCTCGACGCATTTCGTGCGGATCCGCACGGCTTCGATGGCGTGGTCACCGACGAACGCATGCCCGCGATGACCGGTTCTGCCCTGATCCGCGAACTGCGTGCACTTCGGCCGGCCGTGCCGGTAGTCCTGGTAAGCGGGTTCATCGGCGTCGCCGCGAGCGGCGCGCGTGAGCTGGGCGCCGACGAGGTCCTGCAGAAGCCGGTGCCGGCGGGCGGCCTGGCGGCCAGTCTGGCGCGTGTGTTGCAGCGGGCAAGGGCGTCATAGCCGCCGCCTGAAGCGTCGCGGTGGGCAGCCGCGCGAAGCGTGATTCGTCACCCATGCCGATGCATCGCTGCGCGCAGGCGCAGGTTGCATGCGCGGTCGATTCCGTTACGAACGACATCGAGGCGGAGTGCGCTGAAAGCAGCCCGCAAAGTGGGCGGCGTCAAATGGAGCCATCGAGTCAGCGCCTCACCGTTGGAGCCGACCATGCTGAACCAGCCAAGCCAGACACTTCTGCCGCTTCCGACTGCCCGCGTGAGCGCCGATCCCCCGTATGTGGTCCTGCAGCGTGAATTTGCCCGCCGGCAAACCCAGCGAACCGATGTGCCGCGAGCCGCAGGTCCGACCGGCGAATCCGCACCGGAACTTCATCCAGGCGTGTATGCGATTCGCAATCGGATCACGGGCCGGGTCTATGTTTCCAGCGATCTCGACGTCGACGCTGGCCTGGAACTCGACCGGGCCGCGCTGGAAAGCAAGCAACACCGCAACGCGGCCCTGCAGGACGAATGGGACTGGTACGGTGAGGACAGCTTCACGTTCAAGGTGATCGCCAGGATCGAGCCACGCGCTGATCGCAACTACCACGGCAAGCTCGCCCAGTCGGTCGAGATGTTCCGCGAGGAACTCGGCGCCTTCGGCAGGACCGGCTACAACAGCCGCGTGAGCGTGCCGTTCTGAGCGGTTCCTGGGGCTGCATGCGCAGCTCGTCGCGTGAAACGCGGCGCCGTCGAAGTAGCCGGCACGGCACGCGACTGCCGGCTTCCGGGGCGGCAGCTACGTCGCGGCGCGGGCGCGCGGAAGATAGACAGTAAACGTGCTGCCGACGTCGGGTTCGCTCTCGACCGCGATCGCGCCACTGGTGTCGATGACGATCTCTCGCACGATCGACAGGCCCAGCCCCGTGCCGCCGCTGGTTTTCTTGGTGGAGAAGTACTGGTCGAAGATCCGCCGCACGAGGTCGGGCGCGATCCCGGTGCCGGAGTCCGCCACGGTGAGAACGACGTAGTCGCCGCTCGTCACTGTGCCCACCGTCAGGGAACGGGCGACGGCCACGCTTTCCGTCGCGACCGACACGCGCAAGGTTCCGCCGCGTGGCATTGCCTGCACGGCATTGATCGCGAGATTCATGAACACCCGGTGCACCTTGATCGGGCAGCCATACGCGGCGGCGCCGCCGGAGCGCAGCTCGCTCAAGACCGTGATTCCGGACGGGAGGCCTTCGGTGAGCAGATCGAGGGCTTCCCGCACCACTTCATCGATGTCCACGACGGTGTGCTCCACCGCGTCGCTCACGGGATCGGCCACCACCTGCTCGATCAATGAGCGGGCGCATTCGCCGGCCGCTAGGATCATCTCGAGGTCGCGATGCAGCCGGCTTCCTCGCGCGGCATCGCGCAGCGCTCGCTCGCAGTAGCCGAGGATCGTGGCGACGACATTGTTGAGGTCATGCGCAATGCTGTCGACGTGCGCCTCGACCGCGGCGAGTCGCTGCGCGTGGTCGATACAGCCATCCCGCGGCGCAGGCTTTCCGCGAACGGAGCTTGGAGCGGCAATCCACCTCATCAAATCCAAGTGGTTCACTGAATCCTCCGTGGCACGTTGCGATCTTGCGGCCCGGGAACTCTACGTTGGCGGTGCCAAGAATTCCTCTGCATTGACCTGAAGATTTCCTGATGTTTTTGTGGACTCGCGCTTTCGAACCCCCGCGCTGCTGTGCTGCAGGTTCGGGTCCGCACCAAGCTGTCGCGCATTCACAAGCGATCTGTGAAAGGTGATATCGCCGCGGCGTGAACCGACATCGGGCGCACCACACCGGAGGTATTGCGGAGACCGAGCCCACCTATTGTCCGTTGAAGTCGGACTCGCTCGGTGCCGCGCGCGCGATGGGACGGTCCGAGTCCGTGGCTCGAAACCTCATCGGAGATAGCAAATGGATTTCGATACGAGCACGCTTGTGCGCCTGCTCGAGCGCACCCCGCACCCCGTGCTGATGGCCCTCCCGCTGGCCGGCGCGTTCATCGTTGCCGGCGGACTGCTCTTCTTGGTTCACGAAGGCAGTCGGCTTGCCGAAAGCGAGTTGACGCGACAGTCCGTGACCAGCGCGATTGTGTCGGCGCGCCCGGCTACCACGCTGGCAGAGGAGCACGGTGCATCCGCGGCAGGCACGAAGCTACCGTAGTGCCGGGCACTCGCGCTTGGCGCGAACACCGCGCGCTGGTGGCTGGCCGAGTCAATCGTCGCGACGTGGTGGTACCGACGCTGCGCGGCAAGTTCTTGACTCGTACCAAGGTATCGGACGACACCATCGTCCAATCGACTCGGCGCAGCACATCCGTTGAAATTCCACAAGCGCTTGAGAAGGCGCTCGCCTCCGAGTCGGCCACGTTGAGGCCGGTTTGGATCGACCAGCAAATGAAGGGACACCCATGTTCGGGACCGTCAACGAAGAGCGTCGCCGGTTGCTCGCCGGTTCGATGCTGACGCTCGGCGGAGCCGAACTGGTCAAAAGCGGTCGCGCGAACGCGCAGGCCACGAAGCCTCGGCCTGGCACCCCGTTGGGTCCTGTCAAACAGATCCAAGCCGGCGTGCTCGACGTGGGATACGTCGAAGCAGGGCGACCGGAGGCCACTCCAGTCATCCTGTTGCATGGGTGGCCATACGACATACACACCTACGCGGACGTCGTGCCGATGCTGGCATCGACCGGATATCGCGTGATCGTTCCATATCTGCGCGGCTACGGCACGACGCGTTTTCTCGCGGCCGAATCGCCGCGCAATGGCCAGCCCGCGGCTCTGGCCACCGATGTGATCGCGTTGATGGACGCGCTCAAGATCGACAAGGCCATCGTTGGCGGGTGCGACTGGGGTGCGCGCACGGCGAACGTCGTGGCGGTGCTCTGGCCCGACCGCTGCAAGGCAACGGTATCGGTGAGCGGCTATCTGATCGGCAGTCAGGCCGCGGGACAGACGCCGTTGCCGCCGAGCGCCGAGTTGCAATGGTGGTACCAGTACTATTTCGCCACCGAACGGGGGCGAGTCGGCTACGAGAAGTACCGCCGCGATTTCGCGAAGCTCATCTGGACGATCGCGTCTCCGAAGTGGAACTTCGATGACGCCACGTTCGAACGCAGTGCCGCGGCACTCGACAATCCCGATCACGTCGCGATAGCCATCCACAACTATCGCTGGCGCCTGGGCCTTGCCCATGGCGAGGCCGGGTTCGATCCGCTGGAAAAGCGGCTCGCCGCCTTTCCGCCCATCACGGTCCCCACCATCACCTTGGAAGGCGATGCCAACGGCGCTCCACACCCGGAGCCCAGCGCATACGCGAAGAAGTTCGCGGGCAAGTATGCGCACTGGTCCATCGAAGGCGGAATCGGCCACAACCTGCCTCAGGAAGCGCCATCCGCGTTTGCCGATGCAATCATCGAGGCCGACCGCCTCGGGTCATGATGACGCAGCGGACGCCGTGGTCAGTGGAGACAACGCGAGCGGAGATGCCATGAATGAGAGATACCTTGACGATTTCGCGGTCGGACAACGCTTCGGCGGCCAGACACGCCTGCGCGTCGATTCCGAGCGCATCAAGAGTTTTGCGGCCGAGTTCGATCCGCAACCGTTTCACCTCGACGAACAGGCCGCGACCGAGTCCTTCTTCGGTGGCCTTGCGGCGAGCGGATGGCATACCGCCGCGATGACGATGCGGCTCCTGGTGGACAGCGAGCTGCGACCGGCCGGCGGCATTGTCGGCGCGGGATTCGACGAGTTTCGCTGGTCGCTGCCGGTACGGCCCGGCGACGAGTTGCGCGTCGAAAGCGAAATCCTCGAGGTGCGGCCGTCGAAGTCGCGTCCGACGCAGGGAATGCTCAAGGTGCGCACCTCGACGCTCAACCAGCGCGGCGAAATCGTCCAGGTGACGGTGGGGAGCCTAGTGGTGCCGCGCCGCCGCCCGGCGCAGGACTGACGTCGCTTGAGCTCAGAACGCGGCCGAGGCGCTGTCGGACGCGAGAAATGCGCCTGCCTGGCGCGTGAACGACGCGTGGAACTGAAACAACGCGCCGTGCCCCGCGTCCGGGTACGTCAAGAGGACGGCGTTGGGCAGGTTCTCGCTCAACCAGTACGAGTTTCGAACCGGAATCATTTCGTCGTGGACTCCGTTGACCACCAGGGTGGGCTGGCGAATGCTCTTCAGGTCGGCGAAGCGCTCGCCTCTGGAACGCTCCCAGTCGCGAAAGGCGGCGATCTGCGCCTTGGCCACCTCGGGTCCGGAGACCGGATCGCGATCCTGCGTGCGTAGCGCGAGCCTCTCGATGAATGCCGCGCCGGCGGCCTGGCTCGACGGCGTCGGGGCGAAGAAGATCTTCTGCAGCAGCGGATACCCGCGCAGGTCCGGGTTCTTGAAGTGCTGCGCGAGGGCGGGCTTCTCGAGGTGCATGACATCTTCGCCGCCACGCGGAGCGGTGGCCACCAGAACCATCCGGCGAAAGATCGACGGTCGATCCAGGCAGATCTGCTGCGCGATCATGCCGCCGAGCGAGAATCCGAGCACATCACAGCCGGTGATTCGCAGGCTGTCGAGAAAATCCAGCGCGTGCTTCGCCATGCCGGCGACGCTCTCGGGCACGCTGCCGGTCGAACCCCCGATGCCGGCGTTGTCGAACAGGATCAGCTCGCGGTCCGACGCGAGCGCGTTCGTGACCGCGGGATCCCAGTTGTCGAGCGTTCCCGTGAAGTGCTGGAGAAGCAGGAGCGGAGGCGCGGCGCCGCTATCGCCAAAGCGGCGATACGCATAGCGCGCCTCATTTCCTTGCACGAATTGCGTCGGCGCGGTGCTGCTGTCCGAGTGGATGGCTGACATGGCGCGGCACCTCGGAAGGGGTCAACCGAACGTGAACGAAAAGACCTGCGCGCCGGGATCGAGGAACTCGATCTCGAACTGGCGATCCTCGATGGGCTTGTGTTGCCGGACCAGTTGATAGAGGCGCGGCTCGGCGATCGTGCCGATCCCTTGCTCGTCGACGTCGCTGCCATGATCCGCACCCGGCGCGTGTCCATCGATCCGCACGCGGAAGCGCACTGGCATCGATGCCTTCGCCGAGCCCATGACCAGATGAAGGTCGCGGGCATGAAAGCGGTAGGCGAGCTTGCTGCCGGGTCCATCCGACGCGGCGAACTGTCCCATCACGGTCCAGCTGCCCGCCAACGCCCACTGATTTGCGCGTAGTCGCGAAGGAATCGCGTAGTCGTGTCGCTGGTCGGATGCGGCGCCGCCGGGTGACGCAAAGTTCTCGGCGCGTGCATAGCCGACGTACGTCTCGGGCGACTTCAGATTGCGCCAGTCCGCGGCGGCCTCGACGCCCCGGCCGTCAACCGGCGACTCGCTTCCGAGGTCCTTGGCGCCTGCCTCGACCAGGAGCCGACGGATGACCCCTTCCAACTCGTCGTAGCCGCCTTCGCCGAAACGATGATCGCGGATGCGGCCTTGCGCGTCGACGACGTAAAGTGCCGGCCAGTATTGGTTGTCGAAGGCATTCCAGATTGCGTAGTTGCTGTCGATGGCGACCGGATAGTTGACGTTCATCTTCTGCGTGAAACGACGCACGAGGTCGACGTCTTTTTCGAACTCGAACTCGGGCGTGTGCACCCCGACCACCACGAGGCCCTGGCTCTTGTACTTGTCGGCCCAGGTGCGCAGGTAGGCCAGGGTGCGCATCCAGTTGATGCAGGAGTAAGTCCAGAAGTCCACCAGCACGACTTTCGCGCGCAGATCACCGGCCGCGAGCGGCGGCGAGTTGATCCAACCCAATGCGTCCTTGAGGGCCGGCAACGGCGCTTCCGGCCCATGGCCTTCGGCCACCACCGCCGCCGCGGCGGACTGCAATGCGCTCTTCGATTCGGCAGCGGCCATGTCCGAAGTCCCGATTGCGCCGGCCAGCAACGCAGCCAGCAGAAGTGGTGTTTTCACGGCGGTCCGCGAATTTCAGCCTTGCTGCTGCAATTGATCTCCGACCGGCAGTTTGCGAATGCGCTTGCCGCTCGCGGCGAAGATTGCGTTGGTCAGTGCCGCCATCACGCTCGACGTGCCCGGCTCGCCGATCCCGCCCGGTGCTTCATGGCTCTTCACGAGTTGCACCTCGATGCGGGGCGCTTCGTTGATGCGCAGCACGCGGTAGTCGCCAAAGTTGGTCTGCTCGACGCGCCCATCCTTCAGCGTGATCTCGCCGAACAGCGCCGCCGACAGGCCGAAGATGATGCCGCTTTCCATCTGCGCGCGAATCGTGTCGGGGTTCACCTGGATGCCGCAATCGACCGCGCACCAGGCGTGCGTTGGGCTGACGCCGCCGTCCTTGTCGATGCTGACCTGGACGACTTGCGCCGTGAAGCTGCCGAAACCGATGCAGAGCGAGATCCCGCGCCCCTGGCCCGCCGGCAGCGGGCGGCCCCATCCCGACATCTTCGCCGCGGTTTCGAGGACGGTGCGTGCACGCGGACTGTTCTCGAGCAGGGCGAGGCGGTACGCAAGCGGATCCTGCTTCGCGTTCGCGGCAAGTTCGTCGATGAAGCTTTCGACGACGAAGGT
>Ga0335076_10000845_pt1 | contig 29070 bp, 20 predicted proteins | sample Lox_Sample_25_FD_206717 | JGI IMG/M metagenome (GOLD analysis project Ga0335076, IMG submission 206717) | Soil microbial communities from Loxahatchee National Wildlife Refuge, Florida, United States - Lox_Sample_2.5 | ecosystem: Environmental > Terrestrial > Soil > Wetlands | place: USA... | reverse complement strand
CTTATTGAGTGGTGATTGAGTACCGGCGGAGCAGCAGCTGTTATCGTGCGGTTTTGCTCACAGTTACCGTCAGCGGAGCAGCAATGGCCGATCCTACGCCACTGATCAGCTGCATCATGCCGACCCGGGACCGGCCGCACTTCGTCGCGCAAGCTGTGCGCTACTTCCGGCGGCAAGACCATCCGGCGCTCGAACTCATCATCGTGGACGACGGCCGCCCCGGAGTGACGGCCGACGGCGATGACCGGATACGTCTCATCCGGCTCGACCAGCCGCACACCATCGGCCACAAGCGAAACCTGGCCTGCGAAGCCAGCCGCGGCGAATTCATCGCGCACTGGGACGACGATGACTGGCACAGCCCGCGGCGGCTCCGGACAGAGCTGGCGACCCTCTTGCGAAGCCGCAGGGACGTCGTCGGCATCAGTTCCGTCTTGCACTACGCGCCTAAGGTCGGCAGCGTCTGGCTGCGCGATTATTCCAGGCCAGCCGGGCCCGGCGTGGCCGCGGGAAGCCTTCTCTACCGAAGGTCCACCTGGCAGCAGCACCCTTTCCCGCACACCGACACGGGCGAAAGCGACCGGTTTGTCCGGGCAATACCAGCGGACAGAGTGCTCGCAATCGATGACACCTCGCTGTACATCGTCGTGATCCACGGCGGCAACGCAGGCCGGCAGGACTGGCAGGACCCACGCTGGCACCCGCACAGCACCAACGACGTCGCCGAACTTCTGATCGCCGACTGGGACTTCTACACCTCCGTGCGCCACGATGCCGTCGGACCGCCGCGCCCCCGGGAGGCGCGGTCCGATTCAGTAAACCTCGGCGCCACGTTCATGGTCGCCGACGGGTATGGCTCGATGGCCGAATACATCGCGCTAGGGATGGACCGGGCCGGCGCTCGGGTCAACATACTGCCGCATCGCATTGTCGAGATGGGTCTCAGCGATCGGCTGCTCGAACTGGTGCGCCAGTCCCGGCTGGACCTCGCGGCGCCCCTCGTCCATCACAACACTGTGGACTCCGGTGTTCATCTGTTCGCACGGTTCCGCGAGTACGTCCTATCGACCATGTGGGAGAGCGACGGGCTGCCGGTCACCTGGCTGCGGGCGCTGCACGCCGCCCGTTCGGTCGTGGTGCCCACACGGTGGTGTGCCGACGTGTTCCGTGCTCACAGCATCACCCGCCCGATCCACGTCGTCCCCGACGGCATCGATCCGGCTGTCTATCATTACCGCCCGGCACCCGAGCACGAGGGCGTCACGACACTCATGGTAGGCGTCAACACGGACCGCAAGCACCTGCCGGAGGGCATCACCGCGTGGAGGCGCGCCTTCGCCGGTGACCCGACCGCGCGGCTGATGCTGAAGGCCCACCACCAGATCGGCACCGTCGTCACCGATGACCCCCGCATCACTTACGTCGACGTCAACGAGCCCAGCCGGGGTATCGCCCACTGGTACCGGCGCGCCGACGTGCTGATGGCGCTCGGCAACGAGGGCTCCGGCCTACCCATGATCGAGGCGATGGCGTGCGGCCTGCCTGTGGTAGCGCTGGATGCCGAGGGGCAACACGACATCTGCGCGGAGGTCCCTGACCTTGTGCTGCCAGTGCCCGGCGCAGGCCGGGAGCCGCACCTGGCGGGCGGCTACGGGCGCTGCGGCATGCGCACCGTGCCGTCCATCGACGTAGCCGCCGACCGGCTGCGCTGGGTCGCGCAGCATCGCGGTGAGGCCCGCGCGATGGGCCGGGAAGCCTCGGCGTGGGTGACCGCGAACCGCAACGTCTGGGATAAGGGCCCGGCGATTCTGGAGATCGTCGAGCGCTCCGTCGATCCGCCGCGCCCCCTGCGCCCGCACCCGCTCACGCCTTCCGCCATCCCGCATACCACCGACAGTCAAGGAGGACGCCATGCCCAGCACTCTTTCCTATCCGGGCGTCTATGTTGAGGAACTCCCCAGCGGGGTGCGCACGATCGTCGGCGTCAGCACCTCCAATACGGCTTTCGTCGACTTCTTCGCCCGCGGCCCGATGAACGCTCCCCAGCGGATCACGAGCTTCGGCGACTTCGTACGGATCTTCGGCGGCCTGGACGCCAGGAGCGAGGCCAGCTACGCGATCAGCCAGTACTACCTCAACGGTGGCTCCGTCGGCTTCGTGGTGCGGACGGCTTCGGGCACTCCGGCGAGTTCCCAGATCGCCCTGGCCGGCACAGTGGGCTCCACTCCGCAGGTCGTCATGCTCGTGGAGGCGGTCAATGAGGGAGCATGGGGCGATAACCTTCAAGTCGCAGTCGACTACAACACCGCGCCCGATCCGGCCACCGGGCAGCCGCGGCCTAACGAGTTCAACCTGGTGGTCCGCGAGGTGCAGACTAGCGCCGGCCGTCGGCAGGTCGTCCGTAGCGAGATCCTGCGCAACCTCTCACTCGACCAGTCCAGTCCCCTGTACGCCGTCACCGCGGTCCCGGGGCTGTCCCAACTGGTCCGGGTCCTGGAGGTGAACAATCTAGGGGTGCGTCCGGACCAGACGACGACGGCAGCCGTGCCGGACGCGACCAGCCCCACGGTCGTCGGCGATCCCACCTCTGGCGACCGGCGCACTCCCTCGGGCTACGACAACCCGGGCTGGGTCTTCCGCTCGCACGCCGACACGGCGACGCTGCAACTGCCGGACGGGACAGGGCCGCAGCAGGGCCAGGATGGCGACCCGCCGGGCGCCAATGACCTGGTTAACGGCATGCAGACCCTCGACAGGATCGAACCTGAGATCTTCAACATCCTCTGCCTGCCGCGCGCGGCCAGCCTGGACGGCAGCGCTTCCGGCCTCGACACGCCGAACCTGCGGCTGGTGGTGCAGGAGGCGACCAAGTTCTGTCAGGACAAACGGGCGTTCCTCATCGTCGACATCCCGGCCAACGTCAACACCGCGGGCGACATGATGACCTGGCTGGACGTCAACGGCAGCATCCGCGACAACCACGCGGCGGTGTATTTTCCGCGGCTGCTGATGCCGGACCCGATCATAGGCAACCTCCCGCGCAACGTGGGACCGAGTGGGACACTGGCCGGCCTGTACGCGGCGACCGACGCCGCGCGGGGCGTCTGGAAGGCTCCGGCCGGAACCGACGTCGGGCTGGTCGGCGTCACCCTGGCCAGCACGCTGACCGACCTGGAAAACGGCGGCCTCAACCCGTTCGGGATCAACGCGCTGCGCACGTTCCCGGTGTTCAGCGACGTGGTCTGGGGTGCACGAACCCTCGATGGCGCGGACATCCAGGCCAGCGAGTGGAAGTACATCCCGGTCCGCCGAACCGCCTTGTTCATCGAGGAGAGCCTGTTCGAAGGGCTCAAATGGGTCGTTTTCGAGCCTAACGATGACGCCCTGTGGGCGCAGATTCGGCTCAACGTCGGTGCGTTCATGCAGAACCTGTTCCGGCAGGGCGCCTTCCAGGGCACCACCCCCACCCAGGCGTACTTCGTGAAATGCGACGCGGAGACCACCACCCAGAACGACATCGATCTGGGCATGGTCAACGTCGCCGTCGGATTCGCGCCGCTCAAGCCAGCGGAGTTCGTCGTCATCCAGATCCAGCAGATCGCAGGCCAGGTCCAGGTCTAACCGCCCAAGGAGCCACAGATGGCGCAGTTCTCCGTCAATCAGCAACGATTCGATCCGTACAAGAACTTCAAGTTCCGCGTGAAGTGGGACGGCGTGTATGTGGCCGGCGTCAGCAAGGTCAGCACACTCAAGCGGACCACCGAAGTGATAAAGCACCGTGAGGGCGGTGACCCCAGCAGCAGCCGCAAGATGCCCGGCCGCACCGAGTATGAGCCGGTAACGCTGGAGCGCGGGCTCACTCACGACAAGGCCTTCCTGGCATGGGCGCTCAAGACGTGGAACTTCGGTGCCGGGCTCGGTGCGGAAGTGTCGCTGAAAGACTTCCGCAAGGACATCATCCTCGAGGTCTACAACGAGGCCGGCCAACTGGCGCTGGCGTACAACATCTTCCGGTGCTGGGTTTCTGAGTACCAGGCGGTGTCGGACCTGGACGCCAACGCCAACGCGGTGGTGATCGAGCACATCAAGCTGGAAAACGAGGGGTGGCAGCTGGATCCGGCCGTCCCTGAGCCAGCCGAACCGCAGTTCACAGCGCCCGGGACGTAAAAGGGACGACTGGCGGTGATCACCTTTACGCCCGCCGCGCTGCTGACCGCCTGGGAGCGGTGCCTGCCGCTCTCGCCGGTGCGGCGCGCCGTCACGCTGCTCGAACTGGCCGAGCCGTCGGTACCGGAGGAGACGATCACCGCGCTACCGATCGGCAGCCGGGATCGGGAGCTGCTGCGACTGCGGGTGTCCGCTTTCGGCGCCGAGATTACGGGCCCGGTGGCATGCCCGGCGTGCGCCCAGACGGTCGAAATCGCGGCGGACGCCAATACGATCATCGCGTCGGTGCCGCACGCCGCGCCCGACAGCGAGGAGCTGACCTTCGACCGCGACGGTTACCGCGTCAGCTTCCGCCTGCCGACCAGCGAGGATCTGATCGCGCTCGGGGCAGCGGCGGCGCAGACCGAACCTGAGCGGTTCCTGCTTACCCGCTGCCTGCGCTGGGTGGAATGCGCGGGCTCGCCGGTGGCGGCCAGCGAACTGCCCGAGGAAATCATCGAGCTGATCGCGTCGAGCATGAACGAGCATGACCCGCTGGCGGATATCGAGCTGGCATGCGTGTGCCCCGAGTGCGGACATTCGTGGGCCGCGCCGCTGGACGTCGTGGCCTTTCTGTGGGCTGAACTGAGCGATTACGCGAGCCGGCTGCTCGAGGACATCCATGTCCTCGCATCCGCTTACGGCTGGCGGGAAGGCGACATCCTGGCGCTCACGCCGACCCGAAGGCAGGCTTACCTGGAGCTGATCGGCGGATGAGCACCTTCCTCAGGGTCGTGGCGGCCCGTGCACTTGCCACCGCACCGGCGTCGGTGCGGCCGCGGCTGCGCTCTCGGTTCGAGCCGGCGCCCGGGATCCCGGCCCTGAGGCTGCCCGCCACACCGCTCCCGTCCCGTCTGGCGGTGAGGCGGTCCGGGTCGCCGGACTGGCCGACCGGGGCAGTGTCGGCTGATGCGGACGCCCTAGTCGGCGAGCCCGGCGCCGATCGCCTGGCGGATCGTATCCATCCCACGGGACGAGCCCCATCACACCAAGGCGCGGCTGCCGGTCAAGCCGACCCGGCCGGGCCGGCCGACCCCGCCACCGCGGACCAGGCTGCACCCGCAGACGAGGCTGGCCCCGCCGTCCCCGCCGATCTGACACGCCTGCAACGCCCAAGGCGCGCCAGGCCGGGCGATGCGTACCGCATCCCGCCGAGCACGTCGCCCTGGCCCGGCGAGTCGGCCGACTCCGATGCCGCGGTAGCCGCCACGGTTCCGGTTCTGGGCACGCGGCCAGGCGGACCGCCCCCGCGAGCGGCGCAGCCGAAGGACCCCGGCGTGACAGTCACCGACGGGAGCACCGCACCCGCGCTGCGTGGCGGCGAGCAGGCCGCCTCCGCCAAGCCGCCGGAGCCGGGCGCCACGGACACCGTCCGGCCGCAGCCGCGCGCGCACCACCTGACCGCCATCGTCGAACGAACTGACGCGAGTCCGATCTACCACGGCACACATGTCGCGCCGGTCCTGCCCCCGGGTTCCGCCGAGGCGCGGAGCGCCTCACCTCTGTCGATCTCGGTGACGATCGGCCGGGTGGACGTGGTCGCGGTCGTCGAAACTGCGCCCCTGCCTGCTTCCCGGCCGGCGTCCCGGCCGGGCGCACCGTTGCTGGAGGAGTACCTGCGTGAACGCACGAGGCGGTCGCGATGAGCACAGCGGCAGGCCTCGCGGCCGTCACCGCGGTCCTGAAGGACCTGCTGTCGAACGGCTTGATCGACCGTGACGTGGTCAGCTCGGTCGGCGACGTCACCGTCACCGCCTCGGCACCGGACCGGATCGCGCTCCCCGAGACCAGCAGCCAGCTCAACCTGTACCTGTACCTGGTCACGCGCAATACCGGCTGGTCAAACGTGGACCTGCCGTCCCGGGACCAGCGGGGCAACCTCATCGGGGCGCCGCCGCTCGCCTTGAACCTGCATTACCTGCTGTCCGCGTACGGCGCCAGCGATCTGCACGCTGAGCTGCTTCTCGGTTACGGAATGCAATTGCTTCATGAGATGCCGGTACTGACCCGCCCGGCGATCCGCAACGCGCTGAGCCCGTCCCTGGTGGTCGGCAACAATCACATCCCCGCGAACCTCCGCGACCTTTTCACCTCCGGGCTGGCCGACCAGATCGAGCAGATCAAGATCACGCCATGCTTCCTGACCACTGAGGCCATGTCCAACCTGTGGCTCGCGTTCTCGGCGCCATACCGGCCCACGGCGGTCTACGAGGTGTCAGTGGTACTCGTCGAAAGCGAACAGCTTGGTGGCAGCGCACCGCCGGTGCGGGCGTTCACCGTCGGGGCCGGCACCTTCCGCCAACCCGTCATCGACGAGGTGCAGTCCCGCACTGACGCGACGCACGACTTCGACGCTACCCGGCCGATCGTCGCTGGCGATGAGGTGGCACTGGCGGGCCAGCGCCTGCGGGGGGACGTGACCCAGGTCTTCGTCGACGACACGGAGGTGACCGGCGGCCTCCAGATCACCGACACCCTGATCACCTTCCCTGTTCCCGGTGACCTGCCGGCCGGGATGCACGCGGCTCATGTCGCCCACCTGCAGCCGATGGGGCTACCGCCGAGTCCGCACCTGGGCAGCGAGTCAAACGTCGTCGCGCTCACGCTGCACCCGACGCTGTCGGCGCTGTCGGTGTCACTCGATCAAGGTACCTCTGGTGCGGCGCCTCGGGCGGGGACCGTCTCGGTGGACGTGGATCCCGAGGTGGGCCTCGACCAGCGAGTGACGCTGCTGCTCAACGAGTTCCAGCCACCGCCCGCCTCAATCCGCCCGCCACTGGCTTACCGTTTCGCGGCGCCACCGCGTCGCGTGCCTGGCGCTCCGGACCCGTCGCCCCCCCTTACCGTCCCGTTCACCGGCGTGATGTCGGCGACGTACCTGGTCCGCCTGCGGGTTGACGGCGCGGAAAGCCCGCTCGGGATAGGCACCTCGGGGACATACGACTCACCCCAGCTGGTAATCCCATGAACGGCGACCAGGCGGCCTGGGGCGAGGCCAACCTCCGCTGCCTGATGGCGGCCATCGGCGCGGTGCGGACCCAGCTGGCGGCCGGCGAAGCCGCTGCTCCCGGCCCGGCAAGCCGCCACCCGGAAAGCCCCGATCCGCCCGCTGCCTTCGAACGGCTGCGCACCGGCTTCGGGCTGTCCGGGTTCGAGCTTGCCGCCGTGCTGCTGGCCGCCGGCGTGGAACTGGACCCGGGGCTGGCCGACCTGGTTCTGGCGGCCAACGGCACCAGCGACGGCCGTCCCACGCTGGGGTTCGCGCTGCGCACGCTGCCCGGTGCGCACTGGGCCGCGTTCACGCCGTCAGCGGCGCTGCGCCGGTGGCGGCTGATCGAGCTTGGCCAGGCCGACCGGGTCACGGCCACCCCGTACCGGCTCAGCGAGCGCACGCTTCACTTCCTTCTCGGTCTCGACTATCTGCCGGCTCGGCTCGACGGCCTGGTCGAGCCGGTCCCCCTTCCGGTCGCGCTGCCCGAGTCCTACCGCGGCCACGCGGAGCGGGCCGCCGCCGCCTGGGATGCCCGCGGCAGGCTGTGCCTAGACGGCGAGGATGACAGCGCGGTACGCGCGGTCGGCGTGGCCGCCGCCGCCATGCTGGGACTGAGCCTGTACCGGATGGCCGCGAGCGCGGCGCCGGCCGCGCCTGACGAATCCGCGGCCGTGCAGCGCTTGTGGGAGCGGGAAGCGCTGATGGGCCAGCGCGCCCTGCTGGTTACCGACGACGCTGACGGGGACCCCGGGCAGCTCGCCTCGGTACGGACCTTCGTGCGCGGGCTGCGCTGCGCGGTCATCGTGCCGCCCGCCCTGCTGGCGGGTCCGGACGCGCCGCCGGTGGCCCGGGTTCGCGTCGCCGCACCGACCGTCGCCGAACGCCGCGCCATGTGGCAGCTCGCGCTGGGCCCGCTGGCCGACGCGCTGAACGGCCGGGTCGACCAGCTGATCGACCAGTTTCCCGTGGGGATCGACCAGTATGGCGACATGGCCGCGCAGGCGCTCGGTCCCGCGGGAATCGGCGCGGCTCCGCTCGGAGACCGGCTATGGGAGGCCTGCAGGGCCCATTCCAGGGCCTCGATGGGTCGGCTCGCCCAGCGCATCGAGCCGACGGCGCCCTGGACCCGGCTCGTCCTGCCGCCCGAGCAGCTGTCCGCGCTCCACGAGATAGCCGCGCACGTCCGGTACCGGGCCCAGGTGCACGACGCCTGGGGATTCGGCGAGCAGCTCAGCCGCGGCCTCGGAGTCAGCGTATTGTTCACCGGGCCCAGCGGCACCGGCAAGACGCTCGCCGCCGAGGTGCTAGCCGCGGACCTGCGGCTCGACCTCTATCGGATCGACCTCAGCCAGCTGGTCAGCAAGTACATCGGCGAGACGGAAAAGAACCTCGCCGCCGTCTTCGACTCGGCCGAGCAGGGCGGCGCGATCCTGCTGTTCGACGAGGCCGACGCGCTGTTCGGCAAGCGCACCACGGTCAAGGACAGCCACGACCGGTACGCCAACATCGAGGTCAGCTACCTCCTGCAGCGCATGGAGTCATACCGGGGCCTGGCTATCCTGACCACTAACCAGCGCACGGCGCTGGACCAGGCTTTCCTGCGCCGGCTGCGGTTCGTGGTGACGTTCCCGTTCCCCGACGAGGTCCAACGGGCCGCCATCTGGGAACGCCTGCTGCCTAGCGGTACTCCCACGGCGGAGCTGGATGTCAGGCAGCTGGCTCGGCTGAGCGTCAGCGGCGGGAACATCAGCAACATCGCGCTGCACGCAGCGTTCTTGGCCGCGGCCGAACACGAGCCGGTACGCATGACACACCTGCTGCGCGCGGCCCGTACGGAGTGCGCCAAGATCGAGAAGCCGCTTACCGCCGCCGAAGTGGGAGGCTGGACGTGAACCGGGCGCAGCGCCGGGCCGCCTGGCTCGACCAGCATCGGTCGCGGGCCGGGCCGGCCGTAACCGTGCCCGCTCCTCCGTCTCGGCCGTCTCGGCCGGCGGTCCGGCTGCACATCGGTGAGCTCGCACTGCACGGCATGTCCCCGCTGTCCCGCCGCGACCTCGGCGACGCGGTGAAAGCCGAGCTCAGCAGCCTCATCGTGGCTGAGGGACTGCCCGCCCAGCTGCGGGCCGCAGGCCGTACCGACCGGCTGCGCGGCACGCGGATCAGGCTCCACCCGGGCGACCGAGCCGCGGTGGTAGGGAGCCAGATCGCCAGATCGGTCTTCCGGGGGCACGGGCGATGAACGAGGCCACGCAAACCACCAGGCCCAGACGGGTGATTCCCAATGCCACCACGAAACCCTGCGCGTGCGACACGCCCGGGCACGCTGGCGAGTGCGATGACTGCCGGGACCGCGTCCTGCAGCGCGCGGCCGCCGCCGGCGCTGCGCCCACGTCGGTACCGGCCAGCGTGCTGCGCACGATCGGCTCGGCCGGCCGCCCGATTGACAGCGGCGCCCGGGCCGCGATGGAGGCCCGCTTCGGGCGCGATTTCAGTGGCGTCCGGGTGCATACCGACCACGGAGCGGCGGAGTCCGCACGCGCGGTCAACGCGCGGGCATATACGGTCGGCCAGCACATCGCCTTCGATCGCGGCCAGTACCAGCCGGACACCCCGGCCGGCCGGCACCTGCTGGCCCATGAGCTGGCACACACTGTGCAGCAGCGCGGCCTGCAGCGCAAGCCGAACGAGACCGGAATCCTCGACCCGGGAACAGGCAGCCGGTACGAGCGCGAAGCGGAACGCGCGGCCAGCACCGCGACCGGTGCGCCGAGCGTTCTGGCCCGCCCCTCAGCGCCGACGATCTGCCGTGCGCCAAGGAGCACTTCGGAGAGCCCGGCCGAGCGCCCGGCCGAGAGTCCCGCCGCCGACGAGAACGAGCAGGCGCGGGCATGGGAGCCGGTTCCCGCTAGCAGCCCGCTGTCCGCCTTTGTCGAAGCCCAGTCGAAGCTGAGGCCGGGGCAGATCTCGCCCGCCATCCGGGCGTACAAGCTCAAAGAGCCCTTTGTCCTGCCGCCGGAAAAGGGCCCCGTCCTGGCCTACTGGCAGACCCGGGCCGCGGGCGGCGGCCTGGAGAGTTTCATCGACGCGGACGGCACCGTCCGGGCTGCCCTCAAGCAGGAACGGCCCAGCACGGACCAGTTGCAGCGCCTCTGGATGACCAGGGTCGGCCTAGCCACGCCAGCGGACGCGGCCAGTGCGTGGACGGCGGCCGGCGGTGACAAGTCCACGACATTCGAGCCCAGAGTCAGCGGCAAGACCTGCCAGATGGACCACATCATCGAGTTGCAGATCGGCGGCAACAACATCCCGGAGAACATCCAGGCCCTCGACGCGGACGAGAACCAGAAGAGCGGCCGCGACATCTTCGCCGGGCTCCGGGAGAGAGCGGGACAGATAAGGTCCGTCGACAGGACCGTGCAGACCGTGATCCTGCATTTCGATAAGGACAAGGTCACGCAGGCGTCCGCCGTAAGGACCCGCTGCTATGAAATCGAGCAGAAGGTCATCGCCGCCGCGGGAGCCAAGCCGGCTGACTCGGCCGAGGACTCCGAGCCATACGAAATCGTCGCGGCGGTACCCGCCCTGCTGGCCATTGACAAGGGGGCGCGGGCTCCGCGCAAGGCCCTGACCCTGGCGATCGAGGAATCCAAGTACCGGCCGACCAGGGCCGCGGCCACGCTGATCCCGGGACTAGTGCTGCGCGAGCTGCTGCTGAAGTCGAAGGGAAATGACGAGATCGAGGCAGGCATAGACACTGGCGAAAAGACCCGCCTGCCCATCACGCTCCAGAAAGAGAAAGGCAAGGGCATCCCGCTCACCGTCGACGAGTCGACGCACGCGCTGAAGCTCAAGTCACCGAACGTCAACCTGGCCTTCACGTATCCCTATCTGAGCGAGGGCGCGATCACCCACCTGAGCTACGACCCGCAGACCGGGATATCGGGCGAGGGGTGGCTGCGGCCGAGCCTGCCCTTCCTGAACCGGATGAGGCTGACGGTCCGGTTCGGGCCGGACCAGTTCGAGGTCGTTGCCGGGCTGGACCCGAAGAAGCTCGTCGTGCCGTTCGGCGCAAGGGTCACCAAGGCCGAGATCGCGCTGCTGCTACACCCGGAGTTCCAGCCGTCCGGCCAGGTTGAATTCCAGATCGCGCCGGGCGGCCGGAGAATCCTCGACGGCAGGATGACCTTCACGTCGGATGCGAGCGGCCTGGTGGCCACCGGCACCATCAACGGCCACCTGCCCGGCGTGGACAAGGCAGAGGGCGCCATCGAATACCGGGCGCAGCAGTGGTCCGGCAAGATCACGGTCGAGAGCAGCCAGATCAAGATCCCGTCCCTGAAGGCCGCTGACCTTGTCGTGACCATCGACAACGCCGGGCCGGCCGCTTCCGGGCACGTTCTCCTCGGGCTGCCCGGTGGCAACGAGGTCGATCTCAGGGTGAGCAGGGAGCGGGGCGGCGGGTTCATCTACACCGGCAAGGGCGAGTTCAATGTGCCAGGCCTGCACCCGGTACAGCTCGCCTTCGTCTATGCGGGCCACAGCCTGACCGCGGAGGGCCATACCAAGATCGATATCAAGGGATTCACCGGAACTCTGGACGTGCGCTACCACAACGGCACCGTCAGCGGCGAGGGGTCCATCTCGGGCAAGAAGGGGCGGGCCGACCTCAAGCAAGCCAAGGTCAAGTACAACGGGAGGACCGGGAAGTTCTCGGGTGAAGGCTTGCTGAACTACCAGGTCAGCGAGAACCTGATCGCCAGCGCGGGTGTCGAGATTCCCGAGGTGGGCCCGGTCAAGGTCAAGGGGGCGCTCACCTTCCCCAAGCCGATCGAACTGTTCAAGCCGTTCGGCGACCAGATCACCGTGTTCGAGATGCCCGAGATCAAGATCCCCATCCCAGGCGCCTCCATCGGCCCGGTCGGTCTTGTCGTCACTATCGAGGGCGGAATCACCGCCGACTACCGCATCGGCCCCGGCCAGCTCCAGGACACCAAGATCGCGGCGGACTTCCAGCCGTTCGAGGAGTCCAAGGACCTCAAGATCGATCTGCAGTCGCGGCTGGCGATCCCGGCCCACGCCGGCATCAGCGGCCGGATCCGCGCCGCGCTTGCGATCGACGCGGTCATCGCCAGCGTGTCCGGCGGCATCACGGTCATCGCATCGGCCAACCTCGACGGCGGCCTGTTCATCGCGTTCGTCGCCCACTACGAGAAGGACCGGTTCACCGCCGAGGCGACGCCGGAGATCACCGCGGCGCTGGTGCTGGCGCTCAACCTCGACGCCGACCTCACGGCCAAGGCTGGGATCGGCTGGTTCTCAGTGAAGACGACCAAGGTGTGGCACCTGAAGCAATTCCGGTACAACACCGGGCTCACGTTCGGGATGAAGGCGCCGATCAGCTACGACTCGGCCGCGAATCCCTCGTTCACGCCACCGTCTATGGACAAGATCCAGTGGATCCGCCCGCAACTCGACCCCTCCGGCATGCTGAGCAGTCTCATGTCCGGTTCGGGCAGCGAGAGCGAAGGGGACTGAGGAGGCGCGATGACCACATTTCCCGGCTCGCCGCGGCTGATCAAGGGCGGGCTGGTCCTGCTCGCCCCAGATACCGGCACCGTCATGCGGGTCATCGCGTTCCAGTACAACCCGGATTCGCTGTCCCGCACGCTTCAGGTACAGGGCGTCGGGGCGGAAAGCGGAGACCGGGTGGAGGCGTTCCGGCTCAAGGGGCCGCCGGTCGAGACGATCAAGCTGGACGCGGAGATCGACGCGACCGATCAGCTCGGACAGTCACAGCCCGACACTATCGCCACTCAGGTCGGCATCCTTCCTGAGCTCGCCGCGCTCGAGCTGATCGTGTACCCGCCAGCCGCCAAATTGCAGCAGGACATCACGCTGGCCCAAGGCGGCAGCCTGGAGATAATCCCCGCGGAGGAGCCGCTGACGTTGCTGGTCTGGAGCGCGAACCGGGTGATGCCCGTCCGGCTGACCGAGTTCACCGTGACCGAGGAGATGTTCGACGTAGCCCTGAACCCGATCAGGGCCAAGATCTCCCTCGGCGCGCGGGTGCTGTCCGTCAACGACCTGCCCAGCGGGCACCGGGGTACCGGACTGTACCTCGGTTACCAGCAGCGTAAGGAGACGCTGGCCGCCCAGCGCGGCAGCACGGCGCTGACCACGCTCGGCATCCAGCAAATCACAGGAGGTGCTTCATGATCGGTCTGGGCAGCCGCTACGCTGACGTCGAGGCGGCGGCCTACCCCGCAGCGGACGGGCGCACGATTGCCTACCTGCGCCGCCGTTTCGTCCCGCCGCCGGAACGGTTCGCGTTGCTGCAGGAGCACGTGGTCCGCGACGGCGACCGGCCGGACCTGCTCGCGTACCAGTACCTGGGCGATCCCGAGCAGTACTGGCGGATCGCCGACCCGAACGCCGTGTTCTGGCCGGAGGAGCTGACCGACGAGCCAGGCCAGCGGGTCCGGATCACCCTGCCGGAAGGCATCCCGGGGACGTCGCCCAATGCTTAAGGGGGTTCACCTCACGCTGCAGATGGGACCGGGCGTGCCGGTCGCGGTCCCGCGTGAGGTGATCGAGGCGCTCACCGCCGTGCAGGTCACAGTCGGCTCGGGGCAGCGCAGCGGCTTCCAGCTCACGTTCGGGGCGAACAAGCAATCGCTGCTAGCCCGGACGCTGATCCCCGCCGGTTATTTCGACCCGATGATCCGCGTCATCATCGTGGTCACCGTCAACGGCGCGCCTAACGTGATCATGGACGGGCTGATCACCCGGCAGCAGCTCACTCCGAGCAATGAACCGGGCCAGTCGACCCTCGTAGTCACCGGCGAGGATGTCAGCCAGGCCATGGATCTCACCGGCCTGCCCAAGATACCGTTCGCGGCGATGCCGCCCGAGGGGCGGGTCGCGGTGCTGCTGGCCAAGTACGCGGCCTTCGGCATCATCCCGGAGATCATCCCCAGCGTCCTGGTCAACGTGCAGAACCCGGCCGAGCGGATCCCCACTCAGGACGGTACCGACCTGCAGTACATCACGCGGCTGGCCAGCGAGGTCGGGTACGTGTTCTATGTGGAGCCCGGGCCGGTTCCGGGCGCGAACCGGGCCTACTGGGGACCTGAGATCAAGGTAGGCGCCCCTCAGCCTGCGCTGAGCGTGAACATGGATGCCCACAGCAACGTCGAGTCGATCAACTTCACCTACGACGGTCTCGGCAAGACACTGTATGTCCTGTTCATACAGGCACTGATGTCGCCGGCCAAGAACCCGGTCCCGATCCCGGTGCCAGACATCACCCCGCTCAACCCGCCGCTCGGCGCCAAGCCTGTGCCGCCGCTGCATGTGAAGCTCATCGGGGACGCGCCGGATGCGAAGGAGACCGCCAAGTACCCGCCGGTCCAGGCGGCCGCCACCGCGCTGGCCGCCGCCGCCAAGAGCGCCGACGTCATCACCGGGAGCGGGACACTCGACGTCGTCCGGTACGGCAGGCCGCTCAAGGCCCGGCAGCTCGTCGGCGTCCGGGGCGCCGGCCCGGCCTACGACGGCCTGTACTTCGTCAAGTCGGTCACGCATGACATCAAGCACGGCGAGTACAAGCAGAACTTCACCCTCAGCCGCAACGCCCTTATCCCTCTGTCTTCGAGCCTACCGGTCTGACCTGGAAGGAGGCCCGTGATGGACGGTGACGCCCGCCGGTACTACGGCAAGTACCGCGGCACGGTGCTCAACAACATCGATCCCATGCAGATGGGCCGGCTCATGGCCATGGTGCCCGACGTGCTGGGCCTGACCCCATCGACCTGGGCGATGCCCTGCATGCCGGTGGCCGGGCTGCAGGCGGGCGTCTACTCCGTTCCGCCCATCGGCAGCGGGGTCTGGGTGGAGTTCGAGCAGGGCGACCCCGACTACCCGATCTGGGTGGGATCGTACTGGGGCAGCGCGGCCGAGATACCTGCACTGGCCAAGACCGTGCCGCCGGCCATCAACGGCCTGGCCATCCAGACCACCCTGCAGAACGGCCTGGTAATCAGCGACCTGCCCGGGCCGACCGGAGGCATCATGCTCAAGAGTGCCAGCGGCGCCACCGTGATCGTCAACGACACCGGCATCTACCTGCAGAACGGCAAAGGCGCCTCAATCGTGCTGGTGGGCCCGTCGGTAACCGTCAACCAGGGCGCCCTGGTCGTGAACTGAGGAACCGAGGACCGCCATGCCTACTCCGCTGTTCCACGTCGGCGCCAGCGCCATCTGCCCGCACGGCGGCCAGGTGTCGGCCATCTCCGCCAATACCCGGGTCCTGGTCGGCGGCGCGGCCGTGGCCACCATCGCCGACACCTATACCGTGGCCGGCTGCGCGTTCACCGTGCCGCCGGGCAAGCCGCAGCCATGCGTTCGGGTGCAGTGGCTGGTCCCGGCCGCGCGGGTCCTGGTCATGGGGCAGCCGGCGGTGCTGCAGAGCAGCACGGGACTGTGCCTGAGCGCCGAGCAGATCCCGCAGGGGCCGCCGACGGTGGTCGCCACCCAGCCACGGGTCCTGGGGACGTGACATGACGCAGGTGAATCTGTACTTCCCGTACCTGATCGACACCCAGGGCCAGACCGCCGTCGCCGACGAAGAAGACCATATCCGCGACATGATCGGTCAGATCCTGTTCACCACGCCCGGCGAGCGAGTGAACCAGCCGACGTTCGGAAGCGGCCTGCCCGGCCTGGTCTTCGAGCCGAACGCCGCCGACGCCGCCGCCGCGACCCAATTGCAGGCGCACGGGGCACTGCAGCTTTGGCTCGGCGACGTGATCGAGGTACAGGACGTCACGGTCGAGGCGGACGAGGAAGTGCTGCGCGTCCTGGTGCGTTACCTCATCCGTCGTACCCAGCAGCGCCGGCTCGCGGAGTTCCGGCGGCCGGGGGTGGCGCTGTGATCTACCAGTGCTGCGAGGACCTGCGACGTGCCGCAGTCGGCCGACATCCTACGCTGAACGGTATCGACTTCCTCGAGGTAGTCGATAGCGACGCCACCACCCCGGCCGACCGCCAGCGGATCCTGCGGCTGCAGCTGATCAAGCCACTCGGCCCGGTCACGATCACGCCGGACAATGTCGTCATATCCGGCGGCGACAGGATCACGGACATCACCGTCGTCGCGGTCACCGCCAGCGCCGATTCGGCCGACGTCGAGATCCGGGTCGACCGGTGGGGCGATTTCTCCCAGTACACGCTGCGGCTGGTGGAACTGGCCGACGGCAGCCAGGTGCCGCTGACCGGATTCGACGCGCCCCTGTCGCAGGTGGACTTCAGCTTCAAGGCTGAGTGCCCCACCGACGCCGACTGCGCGCCTGGATGTGCCTGCGCCGCGGCCGGCGTGGCCGCCGCCGTCCCCGAAATCGACTACCTTACCAAGGACTATCAGGGCTTCCGGCAGCTCATGCTGGACCGGATCAGCACCCTCAACCCGGGCTGGACCGAGCGACACACGGCCGACTTCGCGGTATCCCTGGTCGAGCTGCTGGCCTACGTAGGCGACCACCTCAGTTATGCCCAGGACTCTATCGCCACCGAGGCGTACCTGGCCACCGCCCGCCGCCGGGTATCAGTGCGCCGACATGCGCGGCTGGTCGACTACAGCATTGATGAGGGCGCCGCGGCCCGGATCCTCGTGCATGTCCTGGTCCAGGCGGGCGCGGGCCCGGTCACCCTGCCTGCCACCCCCGGCCTGGCGCAGGCCGCGCCGGTGCCAGGCCAGGCTGCCGTGCTGCCGGTGCGCTTCCTGACCCGCGATCCGGCCCAGGCCCAGCCGCCGCCGGTGATCGACCCGGCCGACCCGCAGCTCGCCCGGGCGGTCACCGCGGGTGTGGCGGTGTTCGAGCTGGCCGAGCCGACCGACCGCACCATGTACGAGGCGCACAACAAGATCAGCCTCTACACCTGGGGAGGAGAGCAGTGCTGCCTGCCCCGCGGCGCGACCACGGCTACGCTCGCCGATGACCTGAGTACGCTGCAGCCGGGCGACGTGGTCGTCTTCGCCGAGGTGAAGGGACCCGAGACCGGCCAGCCTGCCGACGCCGACCGCAGCCACCGGCATCCAGTCCGGCTGACCCAGGTGACCCTCACCAGCGACCCGCTGGCCGGGTACTTCGGCGACGCGGCACCAGAGGGCGAACCGCGTCCGCTGCCGGTCACCGAGATCGCCTGGGATCCGGCCGACGCGCTGCCCTTCCCGCTGTGTATCAGCGCCGAGGTCAGCGGAACGCTGGTTTCCGATATCTCGGTGGCCTACGGCAACATCGTCCTGGCCGACCACGGACTGACCATACCGGCCGCGGAGCCGCTGCCCCCCGTACCGGCGGCCACGCTGACCCGGGCGCTGGCCGTCACCGGAGGACCCTGCGCCGGGCAGGCCGACGATCCACGCCGCTACGTACCGCCCCGGTACCAACCACGGCTGGAGCACGGCCCGCTGACCTGGCAGCCGCGCGTAACCCTGGCCGCGACGGCCGACGGGACGAACCTCGGCCCCTACGATCCGTCCGCGCCAGTGGCCGACCTGGTCTCCGGCAGCACGGTAACCAGTCCAGCGCTGCTCGTAACCGAGCCAGCGGCCGCCCAGAAGTGGACCGTCCGGCCCGACCTGCTCGCCAGCGACCCAGGGGCCAGGGACCTGGTGGCCGAGGTCGACGACGCGGGCCGCGCGGTACTGCGCTTCGGTGACGACGTCTACGGCCGACGACCCGCGGCAGACACCGTCCTGTTCGCTCATTACCGGATCGGCAACGGCCGCGGCGGGAACATCGCGGCCGACGCCATCCGGCAGGTGGCCACCTCGGTATCCGGCATCGCCTCGACCACCAACCCGGTGGCCGGCTGGGGCGGGCGTGAGCCGCAGACCCTGGACGAGATCCGGGTCCAGGCCCCCGTCGCCTTTCGCGTCCAGGAACGGGCGGTGACCACGGACGACTACGCCGCGGCGGCACAGCAGCACCCGGACGTGCAGCGCGCGGTGGCCACGATCGAGTGGACCGGGAGCTGGCGGACCGTGTTCGTCACCGTCGACCGGGCCGGCGGCCGTCCGGTCGACGCGACGTTCGCTGGCCAGCTGCAAGGCTTCCTGGAGGGCTTCCGGCTCGCCGGGCACGACGTGGAGGTCGAGGCGCCGACATTCGTGCCGCTGGAGATCGAGATGTTCGTGTGCGTCGCCGCTGACCGGTTCCGGGAGGATGTCGAGGCGGCTCTGCTCGACGTGTTCACCTCGGGCCTGCGGGCCGACGGCCAGCCGGGCCTGTTCCATCCGGACCGGCTCACCTTCGGTCAGCCGGTACTGCTCAGCCGCCTGTACGCGGCGGCGCAGGCGGTGCCGGGCGTGCAGTACGCGGACATCACCATGTTCCGCAGGTACGGCCAGCCCAGCACGTCCGCGCTCGGCTCGGGCGAAATCCGGCTCGACCGTACCGAGATCGCGCAACTCGACAACGACCCCAACTTCCCCGATCGCGGTGTCCTGCGGATCACCCTCGGAGGCGGAAAATGACCGGCACCGACTGCGACTGCTGCGCGGGCATCCACCCGGAGACGCCGCGCGACGTCGACAACCCGTCCGGCCTGCCGGAAATCCGGCGCCGGGTCGGCACACATCCTGAATTCATGGCGACCATGCTCGCCGCGCTCGGGCGTGAGCTGTCGCCGGGCGTCGCGCCATTGCGCGAGCTGATCGACCGTGATCCGGATGACCTGACGATCGCCCTGCTCGACTCTTGGGCCACCGTCTCCGACGTGCTCACGTTCTACCAGGAGCGGATCAGTAACGAGTCGTACCAGCGGACCGCGACCGAGCGGCGGTCGCTATACGACCTGGCCGGGCTGATCGGGTACCGCCCCAGCCCCGGCCTGGCGGCCGACGCGGATCTCGTCTTCACGCTCGACAGCTTCCCGCAGGCTCAGCCGGTGCACGCCGCCCTGCCGGCCGGCCTGAAGGTCCAGAGCGTGCCGGCGGGCAGCGAACCAGCGCAGATCTACGAGACGACGGAGCCGGTCCAGGCACGCTCGGAATGGAACCAGCTGCGGCCCCTGAGCCGGCAGCCCGCCATGCTTTCGGCGTCAACCCAGAGCGTGACCGTCACCTCCGACGCCAACATCGTGCCGGGTGACCTGGTGCTGATCGTGGACGCAGACGGAGCGGCCGCCTTGCGCGCGGTCCTGGCCGTGCACCCGGATCCGAACGCGGCGCAGCTCACGCTCGACCTGGTCACGTCACCGGCGCCGCCCTCCTTTACCATGCCCGCGCTTCCCGCCGGCACCGCGGCCGACGTCCCCGGCCCGGCACTAGACGACGCTGCGGTCACAGCTCTACTCGCGCATTCCTGGCGAGCGGCTGACGTGGCCGCGCTGTCCCAGCTCAACGGATGGGACGAGGCTGCCCTGGAACAGGCGCTCAACCAGGCCACGCGCGCCACCGAAAACGCCGCCGCCGGAAGCATCTTCGCGCTGCGGCAGCGAGCCGCCGCATTCGGGCACAACGCGCCGCTGTGGTCCTCGCTTCCGGTCACGCTACGGTTCACCACCGAGGCAAGAATCAAGACAAACGGCCACTTCACCGAGAAGCCGATCCCGCCCGCCTACCCGGACGACTGGGAGCAGCGCACGCTCGAAGACGACGCCAGCGCGCCGGCCCAGGGCCGGACGGTCGATCTGGACGGGGTTTATCCAGGGTTCGTCGGGGGAGGCTGGGCGGTCCTGGTCGCCCCGGAGGAAGCCGGCGGCGTGGCCGAACTGCCGCTGCGGATACTCGGCAACACCGAAACCACCCGGACTGCGTTCACCCTGAGCGGCAAGACCTCGCGCCTGCTGGTCGACCGCACCAGCCCCTTCCCGCTCGCGTACCGGATGCGGACCACCACAGTGTTCGGGCAGAGCGAGCGGCTCACCGTCTCCCCGGCCCCGGTCGCCGAGGACGTGTCCAGCGACCAGATCATGCTCGACGCCGCGTTTGCGGGCCTGTCGGCCGGCCAGGCCGTCGCGCTGTCCGGCGAGCGCCGCGACCTGCCCGGGGTGGTCACCACCGAGCTGCGCACGCTGGCCGGCGCGCTGCTCATCGGCGGGTACACCGTGCTGGTGCTAGACAGGCCGCTATCGTACGCGTACCGCCGGGAGACCGTACAAGTCAACGCGAACGTGGCTCACGCCACGCACGGCGAGACGCGAGCCGAGATCCTCGGCAGCGGCGACGCCAGCCAGCCGTTCCAGCAATTCCCGCTCAAGCAGCCGCCGCTCACCTACGTCGGGTCGGCCGAGGCCACCGGTGCGTCCTCCACGCTGCAGATCTACGTCAATGAAGTGCTCTGGACGGAAGTCCCCGACCTGGCCGGGCACAACCCGCGGGAGCGCGTCTACCGCACCTGGACCGACGACGCCGGCACCACCGTGGTCCAGTTCGGCGACGGGCAGACCGGCGCCCGGCCGCCCACCGGACAGGACAACATCCGCGCCGTGTACCGGCGCGGCATCGGCTTGGCCGGGCTCGTGCCGGCCGACAGCCTGACCGCGCCGCTGAGCCGCCCGCTCGGTGTCACCGGTGTGACCAACCCCCTTCCGGCGGCGGACGCGGCCGACCCCGAATCACTCGGCGAGATCCGCGACAACCTCCCGCTGCGGGTGATGACCCTGGACCGGGTGGTGTCGCTGCGGGACCACGAGGACTTCAGCCGCGCGTTCGCGGGCGTGCGCAAGGCGCTCGCTGTGGAGCTGTGGGACGGCGGCCGGCGCGTGGTCGCGATAACCGTAGCCGGGCCGGGGGGTGCGGCCATCGCGCCCGGCAGCACCGTCCACACCAACCTGGTATCGGCGCTGCGGGACGCCGGTGACCCGTACCGGGCATTCACGGTGGATACCTACCGCCCGGCCCTGTTCCGGGTCGACGCGACGCTGACCTACGACCCGGCCTACCAGCCCGATCTGGTTAGCTCGGCGGTCATCGCCGCGCTGCGGGCCGGGTTCGGCTTCGAGGCACGAAATTTCGCCCAGCCCGTGGCGCTGAGCGAGGTGATCGGCGTCATCCAGGGCGTCGACGGCGTGGTGGCCACCGATATCAACGAACTGTTCCGCACCGACGTCGCCCCGCAGCGGCATCCGGAACCGCGACTCGCGGCCGACCCGCCTGGAGTGGGGCTGGCGGCCGAGCTGCTGACCATCGATCCGGCCGGGATCACGGTGAGGTGACGCCATGACGTTCTCCGCACAGCGCCTCTACGAGCTGCTGCCAGCCTACGACCGGATCCGCGACCAGGAGAGCGGGCGGGCGCTCGAGGCGCTGGCCGCAGTGCTGGCCGAACCAGTGGCGGCGCTCGAAGAGGACCTGGCTCAGCTGTACGACGACCAGTTCATCGAGACCTGCGCCGACTGGGCGGTGCCGTACATCGGCGACCTCATCGGATACCGCCCGCTGCGCGGGACCACCGCGACGGTGCGCAGCCCGCGCGCCGAGGTCGCCGACACGATCAGGCTCCGCCGCCGCAAGGGCACCGCGGCCATGCTCGAGCAGCTAGCCCACGACGTCACGTCCTGGAATGCCCGCGTGGTCGAATTCTTCCGGCTGCTCGGCTGGACCCAGCACCTGCGGCACCTGCGCCCGGAACTGCGCTCCTTCGCCAGCCTGCGGTCCGGTCTTGACCTCGCGGCGATCGGGGGCGCGTTCGACCCCATCCCCCGCACGGCCGATGTCCGGAGGATCGCCAGCGGACGCGGCCGGTACAACATCCCGGACATAGGCATCTTCCTGTGGCGGCTAGACGCCTACAGCGCGACCCTGGCGCCGGCCACCTCGGTGCACGGCGATCCACGCCGCTTCCGGTTCAGCCCGCTCGGTAACGACACCCAGCTGTTCAACGAGCCGGAAACCGAGACCGCGATAACCCACCTCGCCGAGCAGGTCGACGTGCCCGGGCCGCTGCTCCGCCGGGAACTCGCGGCGCACCTCGGCGACTACTGGGACCGGTCCGTGGCGGTGTACCAGGACCGTGAGCTCGTGCCCGCCGCGCAGGTCCTGATCTGCAACCTGGACGACGACCCGGACAACCCCGGTACATGGGCTCACCTGCCCGGCGACAACGTCGCGCTCGACCCGGAACTCGGCCGGATCGCCTTCCCCGGCAACGCCCCCGCGCCCGGCGAGGTCCGGGTCACCTACCAGTACGCGTTCAGCGCGCCGATCGGCGGCGGCGAGTACGGCCGGGCTGAGTCATTCGACCAGGCGATGCCCCAGGATGCCCGTTTCGTCGCGGTGCCAGGTGATGTGGCGACGATCGCAGAAGCGGTCGCCAGGCTCGGCGGCGGCGACGGCGTCATCGAGGTCACGGGCAACGACCCGGTGCCGCTCGCCGATGTCACGCTGGCCCCCAGCCAGCGGGTGGAGCTGCGCGCCCACGATGAGTACCGCCCGCGCCTCACGCTCGGCGGCGACACCGCCGTCGGCGGTGGACCGGACGCGGAACTCATCCTCAACGGGTTCCTGGTCACCGGCGGCGGGCTGCGAGTGGGCGGCGAGCTCGGGCAGTTGACGATCCGCCACTGCACGCTGGTCCCCGGCGTGGGCCTGGACGAGCGCGGCGACCCGGAGAAACCCGGCGCGGCCAGCGTCGTGGTCGCCTCCGATCCGACAGCGCTGCTGGTCACGCTGGACCTCGGCGCGAGCATCACCGGCCCGCTCCAGCTGGCCGACAACTGCGCGCTCACGCTCACCGGCAGCATCGTCGACGCGGGCACCGCGCCGCGGGCGAGCCGCGGCCGGGTGCTGCTGTCCGGTTCCCTCGACCCGTTCCCGGTGCTCGGCTCACCGGAGCCCCGGCTGCTGGTAACCGTCGGCGCCGACGGCCCGCACGAGATCGTGCTGCCCGGTCCACCGTCCGGGCTGGCAGAGGCCGCGGCCGCGCTCCAGGCGGCGATCCGCGCCGCGGCGCCCGGCCCGGCGTTCACCGCGGCGACGGTGTCGGTCGCCGCCGGCTCGCTCGCCGTACTGGCCGGCACCGGAGAACTAGTCACGATCGACCCGGCGGGCGGTGATCCGAGCACGGCCGACCTGCGGCTGGATCGTCCGGCTGCCGGGCAGACCGCGGGGCTGCTGAGCGCTCCGCTGCCAGACCCGCCCGCGCTGCAGGCCGCCGCGCCCGAATTCACCTTGCGGATCGGCGCTGAGGAGGCGGCGGTCACCGGCCTGGCCGCAAGCCCGGTGAGCCTGGCCGCACTCGGGGCGGACCTGCAAGCGCGCATCCAGGCCTCGGGCGCTGGCGGCGGATTCACCGGCGCGCTGGTCGCGCTGCCTGGCGACCGCCTGCTGATCATCCCCGGCACCGAGGAGTTGCTCGTCGCGGCGGCCGCCGCGAGCGGCGACCCCACCACCGTCGCCGACCTCGGCCTGGACATGCGGCCGGCCATCGGCTGCGGGCCGACGCGCGCCGAGCCCGGCGCCGCGGTCACCGTGAAGCAAAGCACCGTGATCGGGCCGGTATTCGCGCGGGAGATGCCGCTGGCGTCTGGGGCGATCTTCACCGACCCGGTATGGGCGCTACGGCGCCAGGCGGGCTGCGTCCGGTTCTGCTATCTGCCGCCCGGGTCGCAGACGCCGCGGCGACACCGGTGCCAGCCCGCGGACCCGCGCGATGCCGACCGGATCAGGCCCGCCTTCACCACTCTGCGCTATGGGCTGGGCGGCTACGCACAGCTCAGCGCCACCGTGCCCGCCGAGATCGCGGCGGGCACGGACGACGGCGGGGAGATGGGCGTCTTCCACGACCAGTACCAATACCAGAAGGTGGCCAACCTCCGTCTGCGCCTCGACGAGTACCTGCGTTTCGGGCTCGAGGCCGGCGTTCTGTTCGCGAGCTAGGGGAGGCGACATGAAGGGCGACTTCAGCCGGGTAAGTTTCGACCGTACCCGCCACGCGCGCGGCCTGCTCATGCAGCAAGGGCGGGTGCAGCTCGACGCTGACTGGAACGAACTGCAGGAGGTGCAGAGCTACCGCGTCGAGACCGAGGCGATGGACGTCATCGGACCAGTGGGCGTGCCCGACCCCGGCAGCGGGTACGCGCTGAGCCTCACGGGTTCTGGTGCGCTGGCCATCGGCAAGGGACGCATGTACGTGGACGGTCTGGTGGCCGAGAACGACAACGACGCGACCCTGGTGACCGAGCAGCCGTTCCTGCCCGGGTACACGATGCCCGCCCAGCCCGGCTGCTACGTGGCCTACATCGACGTCTGGCTGCGGGAAGTCACCGCGCTCGATGACGGCTCGATCCGGGAGGTCGCGCTGGGCGGGCCGGACACCGCGCTGCGTGAGTCGGTGGCCTGGCAGGTGAAGCTGCTGCGAGCGGGTGATCACGATCCGGCCGCGACCTGCGCCACATCCGGCGGTCTGGGCGTCCTCACGCCGGGGACTTCTGGGACGCTGCGGGCCCGGGCGCAGACCGGGTCGGTGGGCACCGACCCGTGCAGCGTAGCCCCTGACGCCGCCTTCCGAGGGGTGGAGAACCAGCTCTACCGGGTCGAAATCCACCAGGGTGGCGACGCGGCCGCCGCGACGTTCAAGTGGTCGCGGGAGAACGCGAGCCTGCTGGCTGCCTGGCTGCCGGACAACGTAGGGGTCAACCGGATCAAGATCGGCGGCGTCGGGCGCGACGGGATGCCGGGTTTCGTGCCCAACCAGTGGGTTGAGCTGTACGACGACACCAATGAGCTGTACGACGACACGACCGCGACGCGACACGACGCCCGTGACCCGGCCGGCCATCCCGGCACCTTGATCCAGATCGATACCGTGGAGGATCAGGTCCTCGTCCTGAAGTCGGCGCCTCCAGCCCGGGGCAACCGCAACCCGAAGGTCCGTGGCTGGGACATGCCGGCCGGCGCGATCGGCCTCGGCCAGACAACGACCACCGATGGCTTCATCGACCTGGAAAACGGCATTCAGGTCCAGTTCGATGACAATGCCGTGTACACCGCCGGCGACTACTGGCTGATCCCGGCGCGGACCATTACCGCGGACATCGACTGGCCGGGCACCGCGGGCGCGCCGGGCTCCAAGCCGCCCGACGGCGAGCGGCACCACTACGCCGCGCTCGCGGTGCTGACCACGGCCGACGGGCAGTCATGGGAGCTGCTCGACGATTGCCGGCCGACATTTCCCGCGCTCACCGCGATCCAGGCGGAAGATGTGTCGTTCGACAATGGTCAGTGCGCGATCCCGGGCGCGGGCACCGTGCAGGACGCGCTCGACGCGCTGTGCGGCCGTAGCGACCTGAGAGGGCACAACCGGCTCCTGCATGGCTGGGGAATCGTCTGCGGCCTGGCCATGCGCTGCGGGCCCAACGGCGACGGCGAGCAGCGCCGGCACGTGACGGTGGAGCCAGGGTCCGCCATCGACGCCCAGGGAAACGACGTGGACGTCACCGGGAACATAACGGTTGACGTCCTCGACCAGGTCGACGCGCTGAACAAGCAGGGCATCACCGTGCTGGACAGTAACGGCGATGGCGAGCTCTGCCTGATCCTCGACCCGGCCCAGCGTCCGGATCCGATACGGCCGGAGAAGTTCGACCCCGCCCAGGACGACCAGTCATTGCTGGCCGGCACGCTCCTCAACGATTTCTACATGGAATGCGTCAAGCCGGTATGGGACTTCCTGCAGGCCGAGCTGTCCGGGGACAAGGAACACCCGGCCGACGCCGCACAGCAGCGCCGCGCCACCTTGATCAACCTGGCCAACCAGGCCGTCAACCCGGTGAGCGGGCAGGAGGTCTACATCTCCCAGCGGGAAGACGCCATTATCCGCAGCTTCTACGCCGGGCTCAAGACCCTGCTGACCAGCCAGACATTCTGCGCGATGTTCGAGAACGCCCGGAAGGTGCCGGATTATCCGCTGACGGATGTGCACATGGACACCATCTTCGGCACCGCGGGGCATAACCGGCTGCGGCTGCATCCAGGCGGCGCGCAGGCTTACACCTTCGGCCCGGGCGCCAACCCGCTCCAGCCCGGGGCGCAGATCAACCGGTACGACCTGGACCAGGGCGTGCTGGTCGCGGAGATCGATCCGATCGCCGGCACCCAGCGCACTACCGGGGATCAGCCGCCGAATCAGGCCGACACGGGCACCGGAGCCGTCCAGGACGTCGCATTCTCTCCCGACGGCAAGCGCATCTACGTCGCGATCGCCAGCCGCAGCGAGGACAACACCATCTTCCGGTCGGGCACCATCACCGCGGACGCCATCGCGTGGGATTCACCGGTGACCATCTGCGGCATGAAGCTGGTCTCGCTGGCCACCACGGCCGCCGATTCCGCCTCGGTATACGCGGTCGCGCTGCAGAAAGTGGTGACGACGACTACCAACAGCAAGGGGCAGACGCAGACGACCGTCCAGTGGCAGAGCGCCGGGCTGCTGCGCATCAACCCGGACCAGATCGATCCGAGCAACGTCCCCCGGGTCCCGCTGACCAGCGGCGACAACCCTGACGGCCCGCTGCTCATCGATGCGTCGGGGCGCGCCGTACTGACCGGCAGGTTCATCGACCAGTCGGGGACCCAGAGCATGGTGCTACAGGTGGGCCTGGCGCCGGATCCAACCCATGCCACCATCATCTGGCGGGCCCTGATCGCCCCGCAGGAGGGCTTCTTTGACCCGTCTGACGGCATCGATTTCGTCACCCCCCCGGGAACCGGCACGCCCACCGCGGTGTACGTCGTACTGAACGAGCAGCGCACGACCGGCAAGGAGATCATCGGGTACGGGATGACCGACGGCCAGCGGATCGCGCCGCAGGGATCCAGCCAGACCGCGATGACCACGGTCGGCGTGGCGGGCGCGAACGGCCGGCTTCTGGTCAGCGAACTGGACGCCAACTCGGTACAGATGATCGACCCCGGCACGGACACGTTCGTCCCCGGCTACCGGCTGCCCACCCAGGTCGGCCCGGCCGCCATCGCGGCCACCCAGGCCGGCCGGGCCGTGGTCCTCAACCAGGTGAGCAACACGCTGACCGTTATCTCCCGGGATCTGATCACGCCGACCTTCGTGTTCCCTAGCCAGGCGCTGGCCAGCTACCGTGCCGAGATGCTCAACGCATTCGCCGACCTGGCCGGCGGGTTCCTGCAATATCTCAAGGACTGCCTGTGCGACCACTTCCTGGTGCGCTGCCCGCCGCCGGACGCACAGCACCCGCTGCGGCTGGGCTGCGTCAGCATCCGCAAGGGCCAGGTCTACAAGATCTGCAACTTCACCGGCCGCAAGTACGTGAAGAGCTTCCCCACGGTCGGCTACTGGCTGTCGCTGATCCCCATCCAGCCGCTCATCGCCCGTGCGGTCGAGCTATTCTGCTGCGCCGTGCTGCCCGAATGGACCAGCAGATTCTCGGCCGGCGGGCCGGACGGTCCGACGGCGGGCAACGACCTGATCTCGGCGAGCACGCTGTTGCGGCTGATCGAGAACGCACAGGCCCGCGACCTGCGCGCCTCGGCACGCGAGCTACGCAGCCGATTCGACATCGTGGGCCACATGGCCAAGATGGCGGCCGGGGCGATGACACCACCCGTGCCGCCACCGGGTGGATCCACCGTGCCTGTTTCCACCATCGTGGGCCAGCCAGCGGATCAGGTAGCCCAGGCACTACAGGACCGAGGGGTGACCGTGCGGCGGGCCCAGTTCGACCCGCGGCTAAGCGCGCAGACCCTGAGCACCGCGTCCGGACTGTTCCGCAATCCCCAGCCCGGCCAGGAGATCACCTTGTGCGAGGAGAACGGCGTCGTCCGGTTTTTCAGCGTGGCGGCACCGACCGCGCTGGCCGGCCGGGTACGAGACCTTGAAACGTCGACGACCTCTCAGGGTCAGGAGCTCAGTCATCTGCAGGACACGGTGGCCGCTGCCCGCCAGGCACTCTCCGACGCCCAGGCGCTGAACACCCAACTTGCCCAGATGCGCACGGACCTGTACGACCGCGACCAGGCGCTCGCGGAGCTGCGCGCCCGGCTCGAGGCGGTCGAACGCGTGCAGGGGCCCGGCGGACAACAAGGATCGGGGACATGATGAGAATCTGCACGCCCGGGCACGGCAGCGCCACGTTACCTTCAGCGAGTTCTTACCACTCGGCAGGCAACGAGCACATTCTTCTGATATCACCACGCCACCCGGTCATCGCGGGCTATTTGACGCTGGAGTATCCGCGTGATCGCGAATCCTCTTTCCTCGAAAAGCTCTAGACGCGACAAACTTGGAGCAGTACAAGCGATGCGAATTGATTTGGTGACAATCGCATATAACTCTGGGGTCGCTATCGAGGAACTGATTGATTCTGCACGTAGCCAGAAGGGACATCGTGTCGGCGTTCGGCTCTTCCTCCACTCGAGCCATGCGCCGACCGTTGCTGTCTGTGAAGAGATTGCCCGTGCTCCAGGCGTCCAATATTACCCGTTCGGATACAACCGTGGTGTCAGCCGGAGCTGGAACGACGGTATTCTCGAAGCATATGCTGATGGAGCCGATATTGTGGTCGTAGCCAACGATGACATCCGCTTCTCCAATGGTGACCTTGATCGGCTTGCGGAGAAGGCTGCACGTTGCGCCGATCGGTACATCGTCACCTGTGCTGGCCCGCATGGGCAGTACGGCCGGACTTTGCCGTCTCATGGCTACGCTTGCTTTGCCATCAATCCTATCGCCTTGGCTGCAGTCGGATGTTTCGATGAGAATTTTCTCCCCGCATACTGTGAAGATCAGGACTACGCGCGACGAGCAGGCCTGGTTGGCCTGTCCGAGGAGAACTGCTCTGACACGGCCGTTTATCATGCGGGAAGCGCCACAATCATGCGTGACCCTCCTCTCGCT
>Ga0335076_10000843_pt1 | contig 29097 bp, 26 predicted proteins | sample Lox_Sample_25_FD_206717 | JGI IMG/M metagenome (GOLD analysis project Ga0335076, IMG submission 206717) | Soil microbial communities from Loxahatchee National Wildlife Refuge, Florida, United States - Lox_Sample_2.5 | ecosystem: Environmental > Terrestrial > Soil > Wetlands | place: USA... | reverse complement strand
ACAAAAAGCAGACATTTCGATGACAACCGATTCTTCGTTCCTTGCCAAAGTGGCTTCAGATCTATCAAGCACTGGCCCAAATAGTAGTCGGGGTCGGCTTAGGATCAGGGACTTCAGGCTCTTCATCACCGGGAGAGCATGAGGAAAAACTGGCGCTCGTACCGCAGGGGGTGCGAGCGCCGTTTTGCATTTAGTGCTGTCCATGAGACCTCAGGAACGAGTGCACCCGGTTCGCGCTGTGCCATCCCTTTCAACTGTTACAATTTCTGTCACCGGCCCGTTAACATCACCTTTCCCGAAGTAGCAGAAAAGGCTGCCTGTTGCCGACCGACCAAGCGTCATGAAATGTCCTTTTTGCGGATTTGAAAACGATAAAGTTGTGGACTCGCGGGAAAGTAAGGAGGCGGATTCGATCCGCCGCCGCCGCGAGTGTTTGAAGTGCAGCAAGCGATTCACTACTTACGAGCGCATTGACGAGATTCCTTACATGGTTGTTAAGAAAGACGGTCGCCGCGAGAAGTTCGACCGTCAAAAAGTGTTGAACGGTTTGTTGCGGGCGTGCGAGAAGCGTCCTGTGCCCATCAGCAAACTGGAGCAGATTGTGAACGAAGCCGAGTCGTTCGTGATCGACTCGCCGGAGCGCGAGCGCAAGACCAGCGAACTGGGCGAACTGATCATGAATCGCCTACGCCGCTACGACAAAGTAGCTTACGTACGGTTCGCATCGGTATATCTGGACTTCAAAGACGTAAAAGAGTTTATGAACGAGTTGAAGGATCTGGTGAAAGCCAAGGTGTAGATCTGGATCAATAACCGAGGAATCATACCGGCATGAGTCATCGAGTAACCCTGATACCCGGCGACGGGATCGGCCCCGAAGTCACGAAAGCAGTGGTTCGCATCCTGGAAGCGACGGGCGTGAAGTTTGAGTGGGAGACCTTTGCCGTCGGCGCCGATGCGTTCGAGAAGTACGGTGAGTACATCCCTAAGGGCGTGATTGAGTCGATGGAACGGACGCGCGTTGCCCTGAAAGGGCCAGTGACCACTCCTGTTGGCGGCGGCTTTGCCAGCATCAATGTGGCCCTCAGAAAGAAATTCGATCTCTACGCGAACTTTCGGCCTATTCGGAATTTGCCGCACATTCCTACGCGGTACCCGGACGTGGACCTGATTATCGTGCGAGAGAATACCGAGGGTTTGTATTCGGGACTAGAACACGAGGTGGTTCCCGGAGTGGTGGAAAGCCTGAAAATCATGACGGAAAAGGCATGTACGCGAATTTCGCGTTTTGCCTTCGACTATGCGCGCAAGAATCAGCGCAAGAAGATTCACGCCATCCACAAAGCCAACATCATGAAGCTCTCCGACGGACTGTTTCTGCGATGCGCACGCGACGTGGCGAAGGAATACCCGGAGATCACTTACGGAGAGCACATCGTCGATAACACCTGCATGCAACTGGTCATGAATCCCTATCAGTACGACATGCTGGTGATGGAGAACCTCTACGGCGACATTCTGTCGGATTTGTGCGCAGCATTCGTTGGCGGACTCGGTTTCGTGCCCAGCGCGAACCTTGGAGATGACTGCGCGATGTTTGAAGCCGTACACGGTTCGGCGCCCGATATTGCCGGGAAGAATCTGGCTAATCCGACGGCATTGTTGCGCTCGGCATTGCTGATGGTGCGGCACCTGGGCGAGCACGATGCTTCGACGCAGATTCGCAATGCCCTGGAGCGTGTTTACCGGCATCGCGAGAAGCTCACGCGCGACGTCGGAGGCCAGGCCGGTACACAGGAATTCGCGGATGCGGTTATCGAAGAGATGGCCAACGCGAAAGCGCCGGCCTAAACTTCATCGACGCTTGAGGGCTTCCAATTCTTCCAAAGTTCGCGGCCAATCGGACCCCAACAGGCGAGAGAGACTGCGATCCGCCAGGACTTTCCCACCCGTTTGGCAGCGGGCGCAGTAGTTCGTTTCTTTGTCGGCGTACCGAATCCGCAGAACCTTCTCGCCACATCTGGGACATGGCAGGCCATAACGCCCGTGCACGGCCATGTCTGGGCGAAACGCCGTTACTTTCTCAGGGAAGTTTGCTTCGGCTTCGGCCGACAGGCGATCGATCCACACCTGAAGTGTGTGGCGCGTGGCGGCGAACAGGCGTTCCCAATCGCTGCCGCTGAGTTTCTGGGTAAGAGTGACGGGCGAGAGTTGCGCGGCATGAAGGATCTCGTCGGAATATGCGTTGCCGATTCCGCTGAGCAGGCGCGGATCTGTGAGGGCGCGCTTCAGCGTGTGATTCTCGCTCGTGAGTGCGTTGCGGAACGAGACGAGATCAGCGGCAAAGACATCGATTCCGCCGGCATCGAGATTCTGCAGATTTCTTTCTCCTTTCACGACATGCAAAGAAGCGCGACGCTTGGCGCCCGCCTCCGTCAGCACAAGCGATCCGTTCGAAAAGTCGAAGGCGGCCAGATTCTGGCGTCCGGAGAGTTTCGCACCCGCAGGGCGCCAATGCAGGCGGCCGGCGATCATCAGGTGCAGCACGAGCCACAGATCATCTTCCAACCCGATGGCGATGCGCTTGCCGATGCGGCGAACATCCAGAACCATTCTGCCTTCCGCGCTCGTGAGCGGAGGCTCAACCGTGCGCAGGAGAAACGGGCTGGCGAGGCGAATATGTTCCAACTTCTGGCCCACGATTCGTTGCTTGAGAGCGACGAGATAGGCCGTGATATCTGGCAGTTCCGGCATGACTATCAGATTGCCTGCGAAGCGGGCACAATTGCAATGTGGGCCACGAACTCAAACAGTTTCTCCCGACTTTTGTAACTCCGCCATTGACTCGCACAGTTGATTGGGAGTAAAGTGCCCCCGGTCTGGGGATTCTGGGGAAAATGGAGCGCAAAACACGGCGTGTGGGGATAGTTCTCTTTCAGCTCGGCGGACCCGACACGCTGGAAGCCATCGAACCTTTTCTCTACAATCTTTTCTGCGATCCAGACATCATCGACTTCCCTTTCGCCCGCATCGGACGCAAGCCCCTCGCCAAGCTGATTTCTTCGACCCGAGCTCGAAAAGTGCAACATCACTACGCCACGATCGGCGGTGGATCGCCGATTCGAAAGCATACGGAGCAGCAGGCGCGGGCGCTTGAGACGGAACTGCGCGGCAGAGGAGTGGACGCCAACTGTTACGTCGCTATGCGCTACTGGCATCCGTTCACGGTTGAGGCGATTGAGCAACTCAGGCGTGATGAATGTGAAGAACTGGTGCTCCTGCCGCTTTATCCCCAGTATTCTTCGACCACTACGGGATCGAGCTTGAATGAATGGCGCCGCCTGTTTGCCGACGACATGCGGGTGCATTGCATCGAATCGTTCTATCGGGAGACGACTTACCTCGACGCGGTGGTGGAGAAGATTAACCAGGCGCTGGCGCGGTTCCCTGACCAGAGCCGGCCGGAACTTGTCTTCAGTGCTCACAGCATTCCGATGTCGGTGATCGAGAAGGGGGATCCTTACCAGGAACAAATCGAGGAGACGGTGAGGCTCCTGATGGGGCGCGGGGAGTGGCGCAATCCGCACCGCCTTTGTTATCAGAGTAAGGTGGGAGCAAGCCGCTGGCTGCAGCCTTCGCTGCATCATACATTGCATCAACTAGCAGCCGAAAAGGTGCGAGAGGTCTGTGTTGTTCCGGTGGCGTTTGTCTCGGATCATGTGGAGACTCTGGGAGAAATCGATCACGAAGCCCGCCATGAAGCCTGTGGGCTGGGCATCACTCAGTTTGAAATGAGTCAGGGATTGAACGATTCTCCGAAATTCATACAGGCTTTGTCGCAGATCGTGGAAGACGCTCTCGCGCAATCCTACGTTCCGATTTACGAGCGAAGGGAGAAGTTGGCAGCTCCGGAGTATGCTGCTGCCGCAGGGCTGGATTAAGCAATCGAGTCACCAGGAGGGGACTTCATGGCGGAGTTGGAGACCGGCAAGGTCAATCCGAACCCGGAAGCGGCCAAGACGCCGGCCAAAGGTGTGGATGCCACCAAGTACGTGGGCACGCCAGCAGTCGGGACCTCGAAAGCAGCGCCGGCCGCGGGCGTTGCGGGGACCGCCCCTTTTACGGAAATCGATCGCCGGCGACGTCGCTTTGTTTGGACCATGGTAACCGGGTTCCTGATGGCCTGGTTCCTGGCCTTTTTTCGCTTCTTTCTTCCCCGTACTCTCTTCGAGCCGAATACTGTTTTTAAAATCGGCTACCCATCAGAATTCGCGCTGGGTGTGGACACCAAGTTCCAACAGAAGTACCGCATCTGGGTCGACAGGACGCCTGACCGTCTCTTTGTGATCTACGCCCGCTGCACGCATCTGGGCTGTACCCCCGACTGGAAGCCGAGCGAAAACAAATTTAAGTGTCCATGTCACGGCAGTGGTTACGACAGCGAAGGGATCAATTTCGAAGGACCGGCGCCGCGTCCCATGGATCGGGCGCACATAGAGCTGGCGCCTGACGGGCAGGTTCTTGTCGATACCTCAAAGCTTTACTCCTGGCCGAAAGGACAGCCGACACACTTCAATGATCCGGGAGCATTCTTGACCGGAGTGTAGACATCGAGCAGAGAAGCAGGTTCCTCACCGGGCCTTGCCCGGTTCGGAATGACAACTGTTGGGGAGTTTGAGATCGGAATCATTCATGGCTGACGAAAACAACTCGAATGCGGGCAACGGGAAGAACGGGAAAGTCGGACTGCTTGACAGAGTCAAAGAAGACATTAACGCGCTGAAAACCGACATTCCCGCCAAAGCGAAGGAACAGATCGACGGGCTGAAAGATCCGACGAAGACGCAGGTCTATACATCGATCTTTCGCCATAAGCACGACGACACTCCACGCAACCGCGCTCTGGGCGTGCTGTCAAATGTGTTCCTGCACCTGCATCCAGCGAAGATCAATCGCGATGCGGTGCGCTACAGCTATACGTGGGGGATGGGCGGCATCACGTTTTACCTGTTCATCATCCTCACTTATACCGGCGTGCTCTTGATGTTCTACTACCACCCGAGCAAAGTGCAGGCATTCCGTGATGTGCTTTATCTCGAGCACGACGTGCCCTTCGGAAAGATTCTTCGGAATATGCATCGATGGGCAGCGCACTTGATGGTGATTGCCGTCTGGCTGCACATGTTCCGAGTGTTCCTGACCGGGTCCTATAAAAAGCCGCGCGAGTTTAACTGGAATATTGGCGTGCTGCTGCTGGTGTTTACGCTCCTGCTTTCTTTCACCGGTTACTTGTTGCCTGACGACCAACTGGGATTCTGGGCTGTTACCGTGGGCACGAACATGGCTCGTGCTACCCCGCTGCTGGGCCACGAAGGGCCGTTTGGTCCGCAGCTGGGCATGACGCCTTATAACGACGTGAGATTTGGACTGCTGGGGGGATCGATCGTCGATGCGAATGCGTTGCTGCGATCGTATATCTGGCACTGCATCGGCATTCCGATCGTGGCTTCGGTATTGATGATCGTGCACTTCTGGCGTGTGAGGAAGGACGGGGGAATTTCGGGTCCAGCGCCAGTGGTGCTGGCAGAAGAAGCAGACAAGCCCCGTCGAGGTCCGAAGGCAGCAGGAGAGTGATTGACTCAGAGAAGATGTCATTCCGAACAGGTCCGCGGGAACTGTGAGGGACCTGCTTTGTCCACGCGAACTGGCAGAAAAACAGGTTCCTCACCGCTGCTTCGCACCGGTTCGGAATGACATCTGAAGATTTGAGAGAACCCTATGGATTGGCGACAACTTTGGGAGATCTGTTCGGCGCCGGATAACGTTCCCATCGTGGGATTGATCCCGCTGCTTGCCTTCTACATCTATCTCGCGGTTAAGCAGGCGCGAGCGAACGATGTTCTGATTGGGCAACTTGAAGCCGATCCGGCGTTGGCGAAGACCCATCATCGCAAGACCTGGCCCTTCAAACCGGGATGGCAAAAAGAAGTTCACGTCTGGCCGTTCCTGCTGCGGGTTGAGTTTCTGGGCGCAATCATCGTCACCATCATCCTCATGATCTGGTCGATTACGCTGAACGCGCCATTGGAAGAACCCGCCAATCCAAACCTCACGATGAATCCTGCAAAGGCGCCGTGGTACTTCCTAGGCCTGCAGGAGATGCTCGTGTATTTCGACCCGTGGATCGCGGGCGTCGTGATGCCGACGATGATCATCATCGGGCTGATGGTGATCCCCTATATCGATACCAATCCGCTGGGCAGCGGTTATTACACTTGGAAACAGCGCAAGTTTTCGATTGCGACCTTTCTGTTTGGCTTCATCATCCTGTGGGTCGCGATGATCATCATTGGCACGTTCATTCGCGGGCCAGGATGGCAGTGGTTCTGGCCAGGACAGACGTGGGATCACAATCGATTGATCTATGAAGTGAACCGCGATCTGCCCGACATATTCAGCATCACGTCGAACCTGGGCAAGAGTATCTTCGGCGCGATCGTGGTAATTGGCTATTACCTGGTCGGTGGGGGGCTGGTGTATTCGCTGTTCCGCAGGCGCATGACCAAAGATTTCCAGCGCATGAGCCTGCTGCAGTTCTCGATCATGCAGTTCCTGTTGCTCACGATGGTCGCGTTGCCCATCAAGATGGGGCTGCGGCTGCTGTGGCACATCAAGTACGTGTGGATTACACCGTGGTTCAACATTTGACCCGGTCGTTGGTCGTCCGTCGTCAGTCGTTGGCGTTGTCATGCTGACCCGATGGAGTCGAAGCATCTCTACCCGAGCACCAGAGCAGGGAGTAGGGATTCCTCGCTAGCGCTCGGAATGACATGAGATTTAAGCCAACGACCAACGGCTAAAGACGAACGACGGCATTCGAACGACAGCATTCGGAGGAACTGGTGCCTGAAAAACCGATCCCCGAGCAGGATCCGATCACTGGCAAGTCCTATGCGATCCACTATCTGATCGCGACAGTGATCCTGGTGGGTACTCTGTTCTGGGCTTTGTACGATGAAGCGTGGGGACAGCGTCCGTGGAAAGCTTTTCAGGATACCTGGAAGGAACGCTACAGCTCTTTCCTCAACACGGCGAGATCGAAGTCTCTGGCCTCAGAAAAGGACGTGGAAAAGGACTCTCAATATGCTGAGCTGATGGCTGCAGTGAAAAAAGCGACAGACGATTCCTCTGCCGCGGCCAAACAGGCTCGCGACAAGCTCGATGACGCCAGCGCACGACTGCTCGCCGTGCAAAGTGTCTTCACCGATCGCCGCGCGTATGTGAACGCGCTCACTTACGAAGAGGAAACCGCAACCAGCGAGTCCGCGAAAAAGAGCAAACAGGACGAGATCAAGGAGTACAAGGACAAGAAGGCCACTGTCGAGTTTCCGGACGGAAGCAAAAAGCAGTTCAACTTCGAGGAACTGGAAAAAACCTACAACGACATACGCGACGAACGAACCCGCCTCAGCCTGGAGCTCGGCGACGTGTTGAAACCGGTGACGGAAGGCCGCGCCAAGGCCGACGAGTACCTGACCGACCACATGGTCGATCTGACACCGGCGCAAATCGATGGTTTGAAGAAGAAGACGTCAGACTGGGATCCGGCGATCGTACAGATTAACGTCGCCGAGGCAAACATTGTCGATCGCTGCGAGTCTTGCCACATGGGGTCTCGCGAGCCGCTGAAAATTACCGAAGCCGCGATGACACCCAAGGGCGAGAAAAAGCCCGATGAGTATGCGCAGGCGTTCGTGAGTCATACGGACCCGGAACTGTTGCGGATTCACGATCCCGACAAATTTGGCTGCTCACCCTGCCACCAGGGCAATGGCCGAGCCACCACCAGCGTCGAAAAAGCGCATGGAAACTACGAACACTGGTTGTGGCCGCTCTATCCAAAAGAGAATGCGCAGGCGGGGTGCCAGACGTGTCACGCGGCCGATATGGTCCTGGTTTCCGGCGATGTGCAGTTTGCCACCATCAACGCTGGCAAGGAGCTGTTCCGGCGCCGAGGTTGCAACGGATGTCACCGCTACGAGGGTTACGACAAAGAACCTGAAGATCTGAACTCGGTCGGGCAGCAGATCAAACAGATCGAAACGCAGAAGAAAGATAACCTGAAACAGACTGCCTACCTGATGAAGCAGGCGGACGCCGCGGAATCAAACGAAGAGGCGAACAAGCTTAACGGTCAGGCCGTCGATCTCCGCGTAGCCAACAGCAAGCTTGATGCCCGCCTGCAGCAACTCGACTTTCAGTCACACAGCCTGATGCAGGACACGAAGAAGATCGGGCCGAACCTGAAAGACATCCGCCTCAAGCTGAATAAGAACTGGATCCCCGTCTGGCTGAAGAAGCCAACGGATTTCCGGCCGACGACGAAAATGCCGAATTTCCGCCTGAACGATCATCAAATTCAGGCGATTTCAGCGTTCATCTGGCAGTCTGCTTTCACCGATAAGCTTCCGCAGCACAAGCCGGGTAACGCCGCGCACGGCAAAGAGTTATTCGAGAGCCGTGGCTGTCTTGCCTGCCACTCCATCGGCGAAGGCGATCAGACGATGGGTGGAACGTTCGCAGCGAACCTGACTCGCGTCGGGGAGAAAGCGAATTACGACTATCTTGTGCGCTGGATTCACAACGCGCGCGAGCGCACGCGCCCTTACTGCCCTTACGAAAAGAAAGACATCGGCCCCGAGGATTACGCGAAGAAGGGGCTTCCCTACCAGTTCGATTTGGAACACAGTAAATGTCCAAATGACGGCCATGAACTGCAAGTGCAGAACATGACCGTGATGCCGAGCTTGCGTCTGAGCCCGGAGGATGCCGAAGACATCGCGACCTACCTGATGTCGCAGAAGAAGCAGGAGCCGACCTCCTACGCGGACGCTGGCTTCATGGACGATCCCGCCCTGAAGGAAGAAGGGAAAAAGTGGGTTCGCCATTTCGGTTGCGCGGGATGCCATGAGATCGCTGGATTTGAGGATGAGGGGCGAATCGGCACCGAGTTGACATTCGAGGGCAGCAAGCCCATCGAGCGCCTCGATTTCGCATTGTCGACTGAACCTTCGCAGCGGGGCGGCAAAGGCTCTGAGCCGATCAAAGACAAAGAAGATCTTGCGCGGCTGCCAGACGGTCCTGCAAGCAAGCCCTGGTATGACCACAAGGGATTCTTCGAGCACAAACTGGCAGAGCCGAACGTTTTTGATCAAGGGATGGTCAAAGGCGAAACCGAGGCTTTACGGATGCCGAATGTCCACCTCAGCAAGCAGGAGGTGCTCGCTGTCACGACTTTCTTGATGGGAAGCCAGGAGACTTCCCTTCCCGCCAGCTATCAATACAAGCCGGGCGATGCGCGGCACGATATTCAGGAAGGCTGGTGGGTGATCCAGAAATATAACTGCATGGGTTGCCACCAGATCATTCCTGGGCAAGCTACGATTCTGATGCGCCTGCCGCAGTATCAGGACGTGCAGGAGCAATTGCCGCCGAAACTGCTGACCGAAGGAGCGCGCGTCGATCCCGAATGGCTGCGGAAGTTTCTCTCGAACCCTGCCTTGAGCACGACCGATACCAACCGCAATGGCGTGCGCCCGTACTTGAAGGTGCGAATGCCAACCTTCTCATTCTCCGACAATGAACTGAGAAAGCTGGTGCGATTCTTCCAGGCGCTTTCGCAACAACCGCTGCCCTACATACCGGAGCAGGTTCCGGTGCTGACGGCCAAGGAGAGCGACATGGCCCGAAGCCTGTTTTCGAGCACGGCCGCACCCTGCTTGAAGTGTCACGCCACGGGGGATCCGGCACACGATAAGATTGCGACCGCGCCGAACTTCCTGCTGGCAAAGGAGCGGCTGAAGCCGGACTGGGTGGAACGCTGGATTACAGATCCGCAAGCTGTCAGCCCTGGGACGTCAATGCCATCGGGGCTATTCCGGCAGCAGGATAACCGCTGGGTATTTTCGGGACCGACTCCACCTACGTTCAACGGGTACGATGGGGATCACCGCAAGCTGCTCACCGACTACATCTTCCAACTCACTCCGGAGGAACAACGGCGGGTGGCCGCGGCGATGCCGCATGCCAAAGCTGCAGTGGATTTACCAAGCGAGCGTAAACATGCTTCGGCAGAGTCGCATCATACGGCAAGCGGCGGTTCGCGGTAGAATTCCGGTTTAGCGAATCTTCACGATGCTTTTCGATCATGCGGGCAGGCGCCCGCGCCATGGCCGGCTGGTCGCCGGCGCTACGCTTTCCAGGCGTTCAACTTCAACGAAAGGCGACATCATGAATAAGACTGGCAGAATGGTGGTTCTCGGGACGCTGGCGCTTTGCGGGCTATTGGTGCTGGCTTCCTGCAGCAAGAAAGAGGAGCAGTCCAGCAATACTGCGGCTGAACAGCAGGCTCAACCTGCTCCGGCTGCGACCCCGATTGATCCAGCAACTGTGGCGACGGTCAACGGGACCGTGAAGTTCGATGGTACCGCTCCGAAGCCGGCCAAAATCGATATGAGCCAGGATCCGGGCTGCAAGGGCATGAACGAAGCCGAAAACATCGTGGTGAATAACGGCGATCTGGCCAACGTTTTCGTCTACGTAAAAGATGGTTTGGGGAACCGTACGTTCGACGTTCCAAAAGACCCCGTGGTGCTCGATCAAAAAGGTTGCCAGTATCATCCGCACGTGCTGGGTGTAATGGCCGGCCAGACCGTGCAGATCAAGAATGACGATCCTACGACCCATAACATTCATCCCACGCCGAAAGATAACCGCGAGTGGAACGAATCGCAGCCGCCATCATCTCCGTCGCTGGAGAAAAACTTCGCCCGTGAAGAAATTATGCTCCCGGTGAAGTGCAACCAGCATCCATGGATGAAGATGTACGTTAGCGTAGTAAAGACGCCGTTTTATGCGGTCACCGGCAAAGATGGCAAGTACGAGATCAAGGGCTTGCCGCCGGGAGATTACACGCTGGCATTCGTACACGAGAAACTCGGAGAGCAGGATCAGAAGGTCACGGTGGCGGCGAAGGAAACCAAAACCGTCGATCAGAGTTTCAAACCGACCGCAGATTGAGCTCTCTCGATTTTGCTAGAATACCCGGAGCAGGGCGGCTGGGCTGTCCTGTCTCCGGGCGCGTTGCAGCGTCCGACTGCAGCACGCCGCTCGAAGGTCGCTCTTGAAAGCCGTCGCAACAACCTATAACCGCGGCCACCATCGCATGGCGGTCGTTCTTGCCTGCTGGACTTTTCTCCTGATCATTGCAGGCGCTCTCGTTACGAGTAACGACGCCGGCCTCTCGGTTCCAGACTGGCCGACTTCGTTTGGGTCCTGGTACAAAATTCCGAAGCTGGTAGGCGGTGTTAGGTTCGAACACACGCATCGGATGATCGCGCAAGGCGCAGGTCTGTTGACGATCATTCTTGCGGTTTGGACCTGGCGTGTTGAAAAGCGGCGCTGGATGCGGATCTTGGGTCTGGCTGCCATAGGAATCGTGATTGCCCAAGGCATCCTCGGCGGAATTACGGTTTTGTTCTATCTTCCACCAGCGGTTTCCTCAGCCCATGCGGCGCTGGCTCAGACGTTTTTCTGCCTTGCGGTCGCAATGGCCGTCTTCACTGGGCAGAAATGGATCGAAGAACAGCCACGGGTAGAGTTCGATCAGCGCCGGCCCAGCTTGTTCACCCTGACGTTATTGTCGATTTTCGTTTTGTACGTGCAGCTTATCCTGGGTGCGATGTTCCGTCATCATGGCCTGAGTTGGTGGCCCCACGTGGTGCATGCCGCAGTAGTTTCTTTCGTATTGGCTTGGACGGCTGTGCGGGCGCTCACTGTTTATTCCCAGATCGAGGCGATACGGCGGGCTGCCATTCTGATGTTGTCACTCGTAATTGCTCAGCTCTGCCTGGGTTTTACGGCTTTCCTGACCAGAGTGGCTTGGGGACGAAACGCGGTGCAGCCAGAGTTGCCCATGGTGATTTCGACGGTGGCTCATGTCGCGGTTGGAGCCCTCCTGCTGGCCACGACGGTCATTCTAGCGATTCAGGTCTGGAGACATGTTCCCATCGCGTTAGAAGAGCGACTTCCCCAGGCCCAGCGCAACCCCTCGGCTGCCTAAGGTTATTCCGGCGCAACTTCCCACCGCGAACTTCTACCCGTCATAGTCATCTATCAGTCCACCATTCCCGCGCAGTTGTTGTCGCAAATGTCGTAAACTCGTAGTAGTCCTCGGGGAATAGTCTTGGTCTCGAAAGTAGCTGCACTCGTCGATGCCGCGTCGGAGGCGGAAAGCACCAGCGCCGCGCCTGTCATCTCGGTTCGCGAGCTGGTCCATCGATATGAGAGCCGCGTCGCGCTGAACGGAGTTTCCTTTGATGTCCGCCCGGCTGCGTTGTTTGGCCTGCTTGGACCAAATGGCAGCGGCAAGACTACCCTGTTCCGCATCCTCTCCACCTTGATGATTCCGACTGCGGGAAAAGCGCTGGTCATGGGCTGTGACGCAGCTACCGATCCCGCACACGTGCGACGCCAGATCGGCGTCGTCTTCCAGGCGCAGAGCGTCGATCCCAAGCTGACCGCTTACGAAAACCTGTGGCATCAAGGGCACCTGTACGGTTTGCGTGGCTCGGCGTTAAAGCGGCGCGTTGCAGAAATTCTGGCGAGAGTCGGCCTTGCGGACCGGGCGAAAGAACGAGTCGAAACTTTCTCCGGTGGCATGCAGCGGCGCATCGAGCTAGCCAAGGGACTTTTGCATCATCCAGGAGTCCTGTTGCTGGATGAGCCGACCACTGGGCTTGATCCGGGCGCGCGGCGTGACCTTTGGCAGTATTTGCAAATTCTGCGGGATGAAGAGCACGTATCCGTTCTGGTGACGACTCACTTGATGGAAGAGGCCGAGCGCTGTGATCGTCTGGCAATCATGAACGAGGGAAATCTGGTGGCGCTCGGCACGCCCGCGGAATTGAAGAGTGAGATTGGCGGTGACGTTATCCTGCTGGAAGCGATCCATGATGCCGGGGCCTTGGCGCAGAATATCCGATCGCGCTTTCATGTGGACACCACCGTGCTTGGCAATCAAGTGCGGATTGAGCGTGAAGAGGGCCACCGGTTTGTTCCCGATATTGTCGAGGCGTTTCCAGGAGAGATCCAGGCGATCTCAGTGAGCAAGCCGGCGCTGGAAGATGTGTTCATCCATCGCACCGGGCACAAGTTCTGGAGTGAAGGCAACGAACAAAATTCTGAGGAAAACAGGAGGTAAGCTTGCGTTCCATGATTCTCGTGCTCTCCCTGCTGCTTGGAGTGCTGCCTTTGGCGGGCGTTGTATGGATTTTTGTGAGCGGGATGATTACGGTTTCCCCGCTTTCAGCCACGGTCGACGGGTTATTCATGACACTGATCCTGCTGACTCTGTCAGGGTGCTTCATGCTGAATGCATTTTGGGAAGCGCGGGATAGCGGGCTGTTGGGAAAGAAAACTGCGCCCCCAGCGAAATCACCGGCAGCAAAGGCAAGCTAGCGATGGCGACCCACGCGGCGACTTTATCGCGACCTATGACGCCGGCGTCAGCCGGGGTGGCATTGCCCGCATTCACGCTCTGGTTGCGAGAGATTGTGCGCTTCTACCGGCAACCAACCCGAGTGATCGGCGTTCTTGCTTCACCGTTCGTTTTCTGGCTCGTCATCGGTTCAGGCTTCGGAACGTCTTTTCGTTCCGGCGGCGGCGCCGGACAGCAACACTACCTCGATTACTTCTATCCCGGCGCGCTCATCATGATCGTGCTGTTCACATCAATCTTCACCATGATGTCGGTGATCGAGGACCGAAAGGAAGGATTCCTTCTTTCCGTGCTGGTCGCGCCCGTTCCTCGCACTGCGATCGTGCTGGGTAAAGTGCTCGGGGGAACGACCCTTTCGGCCGTGCAGGGTCTGATTTTTCTGATCTTCGCGCCCTTCGCCGGCGTGCATCTGGATCCGGTACAAGTTCTGCTTGTGGCGGTCGTCGTGTTTCTGGTGTCGTTTTCGTTGACTGCGCTCGGCTTTGCCATCGCCTGGCCGATGGATTCGTCACAGGCTTTTCACGGGATCGTGAATCTATTTTTGATTCCGCTTTGGCTGCTCTCAGGTGCGCTCTTTCCTCTGGGCGGAGCATCAGTCTGGATTCGCGTGATTATGCGGATTAATCCCTTGACCTACGGTGTGGAGGCCCTGCGCGGTTTGCTCTATCCCGGCATGGAGAACGGCTTCCCGCTCGCCTCAGCCATCGCGACCCTCGTCCTTTTTTCTCTTGTCATGTTTGCACTTGCATGGATAATGGCCAACCGGCGAGCCCGCTCTTCTCCTAAATGAGGCCTACCGCTTGATCCTAGGAAACTCGAGCCTCGCACAATACGCCTACTTCCCAGCGTTGAATGCGAGTTTGAACGGCACCAGCGCTGTCCTGCTGCTTACAGGGCGATTCTTAATCGCGCGAAAAAAGATCGCTGCCCACCGCATCTGCATGATCGCTGCCGTGTGTGCCTCAGCATTGTTTCTGGGGTGTTATCTCTTCTTCCATTTGAAGGTGGGAAATATTTTGTTTCTTGGGCAGGGCTGGTCCCGCCCGGTTTACTTCACGATTCTTATTTCTCATGTCACGCTGGCCATCGTGATTGTTCCGCTTGTAATTGTTACGCTGGCCCGTGGGTTGACGAAACGCTATGACAAGCACCGGGCCATCGCGCGCTGGACGTGGCCGTTGTGGATATACGTTTCGGTCACTGGGGTCATCGTGTATTTCATGCTGTACCAGTGGTTTCCGCACAGCTGACGTGCAAGGTTTCAAGGTGCTTAGGTTGCAAGGTTTCAAAGTCTCCAAACTTTGAAGCACTGATTTATGTCCGTTCTCAAGCTCAAAATCGACGTGTCCGGCACTGTGGGCGACGTTGCGTGGCGTGAGATCAACCAGTTTGACCAGATTCAGAGCGCCGATTTTGGTCCGCAGTTTGGCAGTGGCGGACGCTGCAACCATGCCCCGGACGCGCCGCATGGCAAGGGGGAGTGGATCGGCGCCGAGATTCGGCTCCAGACGCCGCTTTTAGCTCAGTACGCGATGTCGCACTACCTGGAGCAGGAGCGCGTGCTCGACGCGGATGTAGAAGAGTGACTGTCCCCGAGTGACAGATTTCTGATCTAGAATTGGCATGCATGGCAGCACAAACAAACCCTGTGGTTGAAACTGCCCCTCCCCCCAAGCGCGGAATGACGCGAAACCAAAGAATTCTCTTCTTCGCCACTGGCTGGGCGATCGTGCTCATGCCGTTCCTGTTCTGGTGGAGTACGTGGTTCGGACGCGGTCTCACGGATCGCCAAATCACCGAATATCTCCACGACGACAAGAAGCCGCGTCACATTCAACATGCGCTGGTTCAGATTGCCGAGCGCATGGGGACGGTTCACCAGTCACCTTCCAACGTCGAAGTGAAAAAGTGGTATCCCGACCTGATCCGTTTGGCGGACTACCAGGTCGAAGAAGTCCGGAATACTGATGCGTGGGTGATGGGGCAGGATCCGGCGGGGCAAGGATTTCACGAAGCGCTGCTGAAGATGCTGCACGATCCCTCGCCTCTTGTGCGCGGGAATGCGGCGCTTTCGCTGGTGCGCTTCGGCGATGCCACAGGACGGCCCGAGATCGTCGCGTTATTGCAGCCGTCACACATCATCTCGCCGGTTGATGGCAAGGTCATCGACTCTGATCGACAAGGCACCGCAGTTCATCAGGGAGGATTGCTGGCCAAGGTTGCAGCGTCGGGCTCACCGCAGCCGGTCGAACTGCGATCGCCGATCCCGGGCCGTATCTGGTCGATCGCGGACACTGGAGCAAGCGTGAAGGCTGGATCGGAGGTGGCGGTGGTGAATCCTGCGACCGAGCAGGCCTGGGAAGCGCTGCGCGGTCTTTACATCGTTGGCCAGATGGATGACTTGTCGGCGATTCGTCCATATGAGCGCGAAGTGCCGGAGATTCCAGACCATTTGCGCCAGCAGGCAATCGAGACATCGAAAGCCATCGAACAGCGTGCGCAGCACTAGGATGCGTCAAGCGATCGGATACGTAGCCCTGCTGGTTCGCAATTACGACGACGCGATTCAATTCTTCACAGAGAAGCTCGGATTCACTCTGGTCGAGGATTCTCCTTCGACTGATCGATCGGGTCACGCCAAAAGGTGGGTACTGGTTGCACCGCCAGGGTCGGCGGGAACGCAGATCCTTCTGGCAGAGGCGTCAACGCCAGAAGAATCCAGCCGTATTGGAAATCAGACGGGCGGCCGCGTCTTTCTGTTTCTTCACACAGACGACTTCTGGCGGGACTATCGGGCGATGACAGCCCGTGGCGTGAAATTCGTCCGCGAGCCGAAAGAAGAAGAATACGGAACTGTGGCTGTGTTCGAGGATTTATACGGCAACAAGTGGGATTTGCTGCAGCGAAAAGCATCGCCGTGATTCCCTAGGTCGGTTGAGATCGTAGGGATCCTTCGACTCCGCGTGGCCTTCGCGTGGCGAAGGCCATGCTCCGCTCAGGATGACATGGGTAGTAGATGATATGGATACGTAAGATGCGGCAGGATGAGTTTGGCTCGTAGCTCGGAGCTCGCGGCACGCCGCTAGATCGCCATTACTCCAACCTCTTTTTCGACCTCGGGCGTGTCCAGCATGACGATGGCGTCCCAAGGACAGCCATCGAGGAAGCAGCCATCCGGCCCCTTGCTGAGGCACTTCTTGCAGCCAATACAGAGGATGGGGTCGATCTGGATGCGGCCGAACGGCGGATTGTCTTCGTCCGGGACCCAGAACATGCAGTCTTCAACGGGGCAGTATTCTACGCAAGCGGGTGAGCCGGCGCATCCGGTACAGCATTCGGTGATGACGGCCAGCTCTTTCGGCTTCTTCTTACGAGGCGTTGTGAGACCCTTGGACTTGGGTTCGAATTTGAGTTCGTCGGGAACAAGTCCGACGGCTTTTGTGGCTCCGGGTGCGGCAGGCATGGTGGGCATTATAGCGCAGAAAACCGCGTCTGGCAGCCATCTCCAGAGCCGGACGACTTTCGACCCAAAATGATACTCATCTGCCTGCCCACTATCTAGTGACGGCATTCACCGCCGCCCATTCTGATATATTGACCCCTATACAAAGGAGCTCTGATATGGCGGGAAGAAGTCTGAATCGAGTGCAGCTGATCGGCAATCTGGGCAAGGATCCCGAGATCAAGTACACGCCCCAAGGAACGGCCGTGGCGAAAATCACGATCGCCACCAATGAGCGCTACAAAGATAAAGACGGCCAGTGGCAGGATCGAACCGAGTGGCACAACGTGGTGCTCTGGCAGCGCATGGCGGAAATCGCCGGTGAGTACCTGAAGAAGGGCGGGAAGGTCTACATCGAAGGGCGGCTGCAGACCCGCTCTTGGGATGACAAGCAGACCGGTCAGAAAAAATATATGACGGAGATCGTGGCCAGTGACATGATCCTGCTCGGCGGGCGCGGTGAAGGTGGAGGCGACTTCGCTGGCGGTGGCTCGCGGGCCGCGTCGTCATCGTCGCGCGGTGGGAACGATTTCGATCAACGGATGCCGGAACCCGAGCCAGCCGGCGCCGGTCCCATTACCGACGACGACATTCCGTTCTGAAGCTCTGGGCTTTAGTTGTTCGAATTCAGCAGGCGAGCTGGAGGGTTATTTCGCTTCGGCCGCCTGCTTTAATGCTTGCGCGTATTCCGCGCCATAGCGGCTGTTCAGCGGATGGTTCGGGCTGAATGCGATCAGCCAATCCTCGCAGTAGATCTCGAGGATTGTCGCGTGATTCTTGATGCCGAACGGTAGCAGCGGCACCAGCGATCCGGTTATGCTCGACAATCGTGCTGGATTTACCGGACCTCTACCCTGCCCTCCGGCCGGCGGCCCACCTTGGCCACCCGGCCCCTGACCAGGAAAACGACGGCGCCCGGGGAATCCCGCTCCTCCGCCTGGCCGATTCTGTGGGCGCTGCCGGCTCTCGTCATCACACTGATTCACCCCCTGAGGGCAGCTTCGACCCAGCGTTTGCAATTCAAGCGGAACCTGTCCCTGATAGCGTTCGAATTGCGCGCACCAGTTGACCTGCACTCCGCTGCAGTTGCGCATGGACTGGTCTGAAAGTCCCTGATCCCCGAAACCGATCCCATTCTTCACAGCGATGGGAGCGATGAAATCCGAGACTTCTTCCGGGCTCACACCTGGTGACTGCACCGGGGTGAGGCTGGTCATCAACTGCTTCGATGAAGTCAGCGTTCCTTCAAACTCAAGCATCTTCTCCAGATAAGCATTCCAGGTGTATTTGTCCGAGTCGCCGATGGTGTATCCCCAGCGCTTTGCGTAGGCTTCGCCGCAAGGTTCGCCGGGATCGTGCCAGCCTCTAGGTAGGTTAATCTCGCCCCCTTTGCCGAGCCCGGCACGAATGTAGGTCACTTTCGGATTTCCAGCATAGTGTTTAACCAGAGCGGCAATTGCCGCCTGATAGTTTTTCTGAAACGCGCTGGCAAAGAAGTTCGGGGTCTGCGCGTTATCACAGGTGGTGTAATTCGACTCACCCAGCGCGGTCCACATCCAAGCGGGCATCGCGCAGTTGCCGGTGCCACTTTGCCCGTGGGAACCACTGCGGTGTTGCGGACAATTCGGTGGTGAACCGTACGGAGTCGCATGCAGAACCAGGTTGGCGGTCTTCCCTGCCGCGATCCACGGTTCAATCATTTCGTCGACGAGCTTGAAGTCATACCGCGAATGTGTGCCGCTGCTGGAGTCCCCGAGATCGAAGTCGGACCATTCCACGCGAATGACCGCACCAGAAATTAACGGAAATGCGGGAGAGGATTTGTCGAGAAGGAACTTTTGAACATCCGCGTAGTCAGGATGCCGCGGCTCCGTAGGTGGAAAAAACACTTCAAGAGCAACCGCGTGCGACCCGGCAGAAGTTTTGGGACGAGACGTTTGCTGCGCGTTAACCGAGTTGCATAACAAGACTAATAGTGCCCAGAAGGGGGCAGTGCGCCAGACCCGAGTTAGAACGTGCAATTTAGAGAGCAGGGGGATCATTGTCCAGTCGCTGCGCTTGTGAGCGCACTTGCGTAGGCCCCAGTTCCATCGTAGGGCGAATAGTTTGGATCGAAGGCGGTCAGCCAGTCCTCATAGAAAATTTCCAGAATGGTCACCTTATTGTTCACCGCGAAGGGCAGCAAATTGACCAAGGAACCGGCCGTACAACTGTTGCTCTGCCCGACCGTTTGCAATTCCAGGGGAACCTGACCGGTGTAGGTGTTGAACAGGTTGCACCAGTCGGCGTTGCAACTGTTCGGCGGGTTCGTCATGTCGCTCTTCTGGAATCCCTGACTGCCGAACCCTGTCTTTAACGGTACGGCGGTATTCGCCACGAAGTCGGGAACGCCAGCACTGCCCACGGGCGTTATGCCGACCATGAGTTGCACGCCGGAAGGGTTGTTCTGGGCTTCAAAGTTCAGCATGGTCTGCAAGTAAGGCTCCCACTTCGTGGTGATCGTCGAGTCGGTCAAACCCCAGGCCGTAAACTGCTGCGAACAGGCGTCTCCCGAATCCCAATCTCCAACCGGAAGCGTCTCGCCTCCGCGGCCGAGTCCGAAACGGATGTAACCGATACTTGCGTTCGACGCAAAGTGGGCAATCGCCGCCCTGATGAAGGTCTGATAGTTCGTCTGGAAAGCGGCGTCAAAGTAGTTCGGGATCCGCTGTGGCCCATTCGCATTAGATGGCGTGCAGGTGACGTAGTTGGATGATCCAAGCGCATTCCAGACATATGTTGGGATTGCGCAATTGCCCGTGCCGTCCTCGCCGAATTGCGACCAACTATTTCCCGCGCACGTCGTGGTCGCACTATCTGAATTCGCCCAGAAGATAATGTTTGCCTTCTTGCTGACTGGCGGCGAAGTCCATGCCTGAATCAGGCTGTCGATGTAAGACCAACTGTAGTGCGCTGGATTCCCGTCGGAGTCAATCGCACTCCATTCCACCTGAAACGTGGGCCCTGTGACCACAGCATTGCTCATAATGTAGGTTTGAATCGCTGCCCCATCTGAACCCTCCATCGCTCCGGGAGGAATGATCGACTCCATCTTCACCGGACCGGGAACAAACAGTGCGGCGTTCGAACTGTTGGTCAGGTTCCCACTTGTCCCTGTGATCGTGAAGGGATAATTCCCGTCCGCGGGTTTCCCGTTGGTAGAGGTCAAGGTGAGAGTGGAATTGCCTGAAGCGTCGACCGAAGCAGGGCTGAAGCTGCCCGTTATTCCATTCGGCAGATTTGTGGTGGAAAGTGCGACCGTACCCGAAAAGCCCGCAAGCGATTTAACGCTGACCACGATGGCAGCGCTGCCCGCATTCCCTCCAGACCAAGCCTGGGAAGAGCGGATGCTTAGTGCAAAATCTGGAGTGCCGCCGGATTGATGACTGCCACCGCCGCATCCCGTCAGGAGGGCGGCGCCAAGCGCCACCAACGCAGACACGATTCCGGGAAACTTCATCAGCACGGCCTCCAATCAATGGCAGGGATGACTCAGGTGCGACAGCGGCCAGGAGTTATTCGACGCTTGAACACGCACCCTAAGAAAAAGTTGCGAGGTTCCTCACAAAAATAAGCTTTCATGGCTACCCCAAGCGCATGAACAACTTAGTCGATACCATCGCGGTAAGGCAAGCCGCGTCGACGGCGCTCGTACCGAAAAAAGGCGGCCTGCCACTGATGGCAAGCCGCCAAAAATCCCGGTTAAAACGACTTAGGGCCGTAATCCGAACTCGTGTTCCGATCAAGCCGCCCTGAGGCGGCCCGTTAGAGGTTTATTGCGCAAGAATCGTGACGACGTTAGAGACCGCATCTGCCGTCGCGAAATCCAGCTTGCCGTTGTTATTGAAATTGCCAATCACTACCGACTGCGGCCCGGCGCTCGTGGCAAAATCGTGATGCGCTGCAAATGCACCCCCGCCTGAGCCAAGCAAAACCGACACAGTGCCGGCTGCCGAGTTGGCCGTCACGATATCCAGAATTCCGTCTCCATTCACGTCTGCCACAGCAATCGACACGGGACCGGTGCCGGTAGCGTACGGGACGCCCGCTTGGAACGTGTTATTGCCGTTCCCGAGATAGATCGTCACGTTGTCGCTGCCTTGACTCACGACCGCGACATCCATCTTGTTGTCGCCGTTGAAGTCGCCCACCGCGATCGCAGAAGGCGTCGAAGGCAGTGTCAGCGCGGCGGCCGGATTGCCGAACGCGCCGATTCCTCTGCCCGGGAGAGTGGTGATTGTGTTGTTCTTTGCATTCACGATCATGAGGTCGGAAACGCCGTCGTTGTTGAAGTCAGAGACGACAATCTGTACTGGGCCACTGAGCCCGGGTGCTTGCGGCGTTGACGTGCCCCAGAATGAGCCGTTACCTCGGCCCAGGAAGACTGATACGGTGTTCTCCTGGCCGTTGGCAACCGCCAGATCGGTGAATCCATCCTGATCGAAGTCGGCAACGGCTAACGAAACGGGGTTCACCACGCTGGACAGGGTGTTGACCAGGGTGAAGTTCCCTGTTCCGTCACCCAGGAAGATCTGGACGATACTGTCCGGGCTTACTCCAACGGCCAGATCAGCCTTCCCGTCGTCGTTGAAATCAGCAACCACCATCGAACTCGGCTGCGAGGTTGTACCCGTCCCGATGCTAAAACTCGCTCCCGTCAGGAAAGTACCATCTCCGTTCCCGAGCATGATCTGAATGGAATGTGTACTCGTGTTCGCAACAGCGACATCGAGTTTGCCGTCTCCGTTGAAGTCCCCGGTTGCGAGGAGCGTTGGGTTAGCCCCTGCGTTCACGGTGCTTGCGGTCGGGGTCGGAGTGAAAGGAGCGGTGATCGGCAGGAGAGCCGGTTTGGATATCCCACCACCTGGAGCCGGATTGGAAACCGTAACACTCGCAGTCTGTGTGGTGGCAATCGAAGAGGCCAGAACCGTAGCGTTCAAAGTCCGTTTGTTGAGGAACTTCGTGGTCAGCGGAGTACCGTTCAGAGAGACGATGGATCCAGCATTAAAGCCCGTGCCGGTCAAATTCAAAGTGAAGGCCTTGCTGCCCGGAACAACACTCAGCGGCTTCATCTGCAAGATGGCGGGAACTGGCGTGTTGGCGGACGCGATTCCGGTACCGGTGAGCACCACAGAAATCGGACTGTCAACCGATCCGGTCGGTCCGCCACTGCCAAAGAATGCAGTAAGAATCGGGTAGGTGGTGGCTCCGAGATGTAATGGAGAGAATGTCACGTCGATCTCGCAATTTGTTTTGGCGGGTAACACAGATGGGCAGTTGTTTGACTGGCTGAATTCGCCGAAATCCTGGACGCCGCCAATCGAAATGCTGTTGATAGGCATTCCGGCATTGGTCGTATTTGTGATGGTTACCGGAAGTGGCGAACTACTCCCACCGACTGGTACGCTCCCGAAGGCAAGCGTGCTCACCGATGACGACAGGCTGATACCAAAGCCCGTCATGTTTATGACCTGGTTCGCGGTAATGTCGTTGTCCGTGAGGGTCAGGGTGCCTGGAGCCGGCCCGCTTGCAGTTGGTTTGAATGTGATGTTGATGGTGCACGAGGCTCCCGGAGCAATGTTGCCAACACAATTGTTCGTCTGGGTGAACGGGCCAGTGCGGACGATTTTTGTGATATTCAGCGTATTCGTGTTGTTGTTGGTCAACTGAACAGCGACCGCTGCGCTAGGCGTGCCCACGGCCTGACTTCCAAACGTCACGCTGGTTTTCGATAAGAGCACACCCGTCCCTGTACCCGTCAGCGCGATTGTCTGCGTGCCGAGATTGCTGGTCATGGTTATGCTGCCGGTGCGGGTTCCCAGTGCGGTTGGCGTGAACTTGAATGTGACGGTGCAGAAGTGTCCCGGAACCACTGCGGCAGTGGTGCAGTTGTTCGTTTCGGAGAAATCGCCGCTCGAGGTTACGCTCGTGAAAGTGGCACTCTTCGTTCCCTGGTTCGACCATGTCGCGTTATAGGCAACGCTGGTGGTGCCGAGTGCCTGCGGTGCGAAAGTGTCGGAACTCTCCACGTAAGGACAGCTCGTGGAGGTGAGTATTAGGGGTACGTTGCCTGCTTGGCTGAAGTTAAAAGTATCGGAGAGATCGTTGACGATCAGATCGCGCTGGCCAAGAGATGGTAGTCCCCAGCGTTCCTCGATGAACTTCAACACTGACGCGGACTCGGTGACCACGTGGCTGACGTATCCGGGCTTCGAGAACGGAGAAATGAAAAGAATGGGCGCACGCGGGCCGAGGCCGTACATATCCTCGACTGGCGGTGTGACGTGATCGTAGAAGCCACCGAAGTCATCCCAGTTCATCACGATCAAGGTTGGCTCGTTCACCCAATACTGGGTGGACTGCATCACGGCATTAATCTGCTGGACCGCCCAGTTCTGGCCAAGGCAGGTGCTGATGGGCGGATGCTCATTGCCTCCGAGCGTGACCAGCCAGCTCACGGCGGGAAGCTTGCCAGTCTTTACGTCCGTCATGAAAGAAGTGTCCGGCTCATAGATCGAGTTCCAGACCGTCGAGTTGTTATAGATGTGATTGATCGCGTTGTACGCGTTATAGGCAATATTTGAGGGAGCATAAGCCTTCCAGCTCACGCCTGCCGCCGTCAACAGATCACCCAGGGTCAGAAAGTCATAGCACGGGTATTGGGCCGTCAGATTTCCGTACGAATCGAGCCGCTGGGCTGTTGTGCCTAAATCGGCGTGGCAGCCGACTTCAGTTTTTGAAGGATTCGAAGCCAGAATACCCTGACTGATCACGCCGCCCGACGTCGCGGCAATCGTGTAGAGGTGGTTGGGAAAGCTGGTGGCGTGCAACGAAGTGAAGTGATTGTCGCCGAGGACAAAATTGTCTGCATATGCGTAGTAGTTTGGCAAGTCTGCCGCCGTCATCTGCGCTTCGCACATCAGGATGCCATTCGCCATGCAGCTCGGATCCGTATCGAAATGATCCATCTTGCCGAAATCCATGTCGGAGAGAGTGCATTTCCAGTCGTGGCAGATGTCGAGCGGAGTCGAGTCATAAAGATGCGGAGCCGCGATCGTGGTCCCATTGGATAGCAGGGGCGTGGTCGAACCGTTCGCGCCGTTCTTGTTGTAGGCGCCAAAGTACACGTCGAAGCTGCGGTTCTCCTTCATGATGAAGACCACGTGCTTGATACACGACATATCTCCCGTCGGACACACGGCCGTCGCAGGCGTAGTTGCGTTCTTTGTCTGTGCGGCGGCATTGGCCGCACCTGCCGAGATCATCATCGCAAGGACGCAAGCAAGGAAAGACGCAGTTGAAACGATTCGGGACAAATTCGAAGTCATGCAGTGATCTCCGGCAAAGTAAGAACGGATTGGCAGCGCACTGGAGGACAGTGTTGTGTACCTGCAAAGACAGCTTGTGGGGGATAAGAGATCTTGCGTTTACAACGATTTAGCAGGTCAGATCAGAATGAACCCAGTACTCGATGGGGGACCGAGCTTTCACGAGTATGGCGGTGTGCAAAAAGGGTGTCAAGATGCAAGAACTTGCGCTCGAGAGTTCGATGGGGCAGAGCGTAAGGTTATTATTTTGTGCCGATTGCAAGGCTCTGGGCCAACGACAAAAAACGTCCTAATCGTCAATGATCGATCTGATCCGCGGATCTCCGATTTCGTCAGGAGGTGAAGGCTTGCGTTTCGCATGTTTCCCCGGCTGGCGGACGGCAGCAGGACGGCAGTCGCAGGCAAGGTTCGCCAACATCCCCCGATTCCGTCGTTCCGCGATCAAAGATTTGATCCGGCTCACGTCGGCGGCTGGCCACATCTCAGTCAGCGCATCCCAAGCTTGTTCTTCGCGGCCACTGTAAATGTAATCGAGGACGATGGTCAAAACCTTGTGTACCGTTGAGACCTGGTCGCTGTACAGCTTGTCGTGGAAGTTCGCGTTTTTCAGTTTCTCCAAATCTCCAGCCAAGAGTTGACCGCGCGCCTGGGCGATCTCCTTGTCATAGATCTCAGGATAACTTGCGCTGACATCCACCAGATCTTTCCCCTGCAGCTTCAACACAAGCTGAGGAATCACGGCATCCGTGTGTGGCACGATGAAATAGTCAAAAACGCCATCCACTGCCCGGATCAAAACGCTACCGTCCGTCTGTTTCTCAAACCCAACCGGCACCGGACTTTGGAATGTGTGCAACACCTCTGGCGTAGCGCCCAGACTGACGATTTCATAGACGTAGCAGCAATGCAGACCGCCCGAATAGCCTGCCAGAACGATGTCCGGCGTGCCATCGCCATTCAGGTCAGCGCCCGAAACCGGGTCGAGCGTCAGCGCCCATTCATACGCAATCGTCAGTCGCTTGCCCTTGGCCGGCGTGAGGACGGCTCGGCAACGCGCATCTCCATCCTGGTCCTTGTCGTCCTTGTCATCTTTATCTTGAACCGTGGGCAGGATGCGTAGCGTGTAGCTGCCGAACTTGTGTGGCTCTCGAAAGCCCTTTTCGTAGGGGCAGGCAAAGTTTGCGGCCGCCGGTTTGTCCGTCGGCTTCATCACCGGTGGATGCGGTGGACGCGTTTGATCATCGTCGTCATCGTCATCTTGCGCGCGGACGATCACAGAAAGCGCCACGATAAACCCGAGCAACAGCAGCAAAAGACGATTTCTCATAGAGAGAGTTCTCATTCTAGAGGAGAGAGTGTTTGATGAATTGGGTCGTTGAATGGGATCCGCTTACTTTCGTGGCGTCGCTTGTCGCGGCGCTGCCGAGGGCTCGGGAACCAGGAGATATCCAAGGTCTTCTTCGTCTCCGTAGTCGCCAATGCCGATAATCTCCCCGCGAGTATTGATATCGACCGCGGATTCCAGCGTCCATTGGGTGCCGGCGGCAATTCGTTGGTTAAGGTCAGTGAATCCATGCGAGCGATCCCATACAAACGCGTGGTAGAAATCGGAAGCAGCACCGAATTCTCCTACAACTACGTCGCAGGCATTCATGGCAAGAGGCTGACTGACGCCCTCAGCGGCAAGTTGAACAGTCTCCGGTTTGCCGTTCCGCAGCAGGTAAGCACCGCTCGGCGCTACTGACTGCACCAGCACATCACCGGCATCGTTCACAGCCACTGCGCTGCTGCTTGTTGCGTCCGTCGGAGCGATCGAGCGCAGCCCATCCTGCTGGCTCCATGAAAAAGCACCGTACTTCCCCTGCTTGTCGTTGAGCTGGCCAACGATTTCGCCGTGATTGTTCATTGCGCGAATGCTGCCCCCGCAACATCCGCCCAAAGTCGATTTCCCACCCTTGCTCCAAAGCACGAGCCGTTGCCCGTCTTGACCTGCAGTGTCTCCAGAGTCGTTAATCGCTGTGGCCCGAGAGAGATCTTCCGATAGCAATACGAACTTGCCATGGGAATATTGGAATGCCAAGGTCTGCTCCGAGCCCGCTTTCGTAGCGAAGCCAGAGACATCGCCCTCGCGATTAATTCCAGTCACCTCTGCCGCCGAGAACCCTTGCGGAATCGGAATCTCTCGCAAACCGTCTTTCTCGCTCCAGGTTGCAAGATGCTTTTCTTCAGTGGTTCCAACGATTACTCCCGCATCATTTGCACGCAGCGGCTGAATCGGGAGCCGGATGACCTTGTAATGAGTCGCGGTGCAGGCCGCATTTGTGGTTTGCGGAAAGGCAGGAATTGCGGAAATCGCGAACACCGAAAAACAGATCAAAGAGAACTTCATCAGGACAGAGTGGACTTTTGCGCGCAATTCGAAAGGCAAGTTAGCCAGCGCATTCTCAATCGCCGTCGCCGGTATCAACCGCGACCATCTCCAGGGACTGCAACAGTGGACTGGATTCCGAAACAAATTCAATGTGTCCGCACTTGGGACACGACAGGATTGCGTGACCCTGACCCTGGCCGTTAGGCACCAGGCTCACCCGCATGAGTTGATAACGATCGAGCCTCTGCTCGCAGCGCAGGCAGCACACAGTTTTCTGATAGGGGTCGTGATGGGAAACACCACTGGCTACGTCGATGGCTGGTTTCATACGTTCCTCAATGAGCACGATTGCCGAGGGAGCAATCCAAGACGACTAGGTGAGAAAGTTTACCATGGCGCGATGGAGGGGATACAGAAACACCCGCGCCCAATCGTTACTTCCGTGTGGCTTACGGCAAGCTTTGGACTTCCGTCCGCACGGCTCCGGGTCTGCCGTTAAGCAGGTGTGCCGAACTGGCTTTCGTCAGCAGGAAATTATCGACGAAGACGGCGTCGATGCCCGAACAGAAAAATGTCCGGACCGCGTCTTTCGGACGGATCACCGGTGGTTCGCCGGGTAGATTAAACGAAGTATTCACCAGAATTGGCGCGGGCTCTTGCTCGCCGAACCTCCGCAGTAGCTCCCACAACAAGGGGTCTGCTTCCTTTTCGACGATATGCAGGCGCACCATCCCACCCGGCAGCTGGAGCGCTCGGGGCAAGACGTCAACGTCGGGTCGCACGGTAGCCAGCGAGTTCATCAGGCGGCAAAGCGGCGAGCCAACGAAGTATCGCGCGCAGTCTTCTTCGCGCACCGAGACGGCAAAGGGCCGAAACGACTCGCGATGTTTCACGTAGTCATTGAGGTTCTCGGTGACGTAAGCGGCCCACGGTGATGCCAACAGGCTGCGATGTCCCAAGGACCGCGGTCCAACTTCGGTTGCGCCATGAAACCATCCGACGATCTTGCCGGCGCGGAGCAATGTCACGGCCGAGTCGAGCTTCTTCTCTCCCGTGTTCTGAACTGTGTAGCGGGCCTTGGCATTATCCAAAACATCTTTGACCTCGGTCCGGGCGTAGCCTGGCCCCCAGTAGACCGACCGCACTTCACTATCAGCTCCGGGTTTTCGCGATTTGTTCAATCGCTGATGCCAGGTCCATGCTGCCGCTCCAAGGGCACATCCGGCATTGCCCGGAGCCGGAGGTACAAAGATGTTCCCAACTCCGAACTCCCGCTCAAGAGCAGCCACGAGCAATGTGTTGTGGAAGACGCCTCCACCCAGGCAGATCTGCTGCATTCCTGTCTGTTTTTGGAATCGCTTCACCAGGTCGCGAACGACGTCAGTAACGGCCGCCTGAACGCTCGCAGCTAAATTGCGCCTTATCTCCGGAGTAAGCCCCGACCTCTTCGAGGGAATCCCGAGCGCCTTGAACAGCGATTGCGACGGCTCAAAGACGCCAGTGAGATCACGCCGGAAATATCGGAAATCCACGCGCGGCCAAGTATCGCCAGCACTGCGCAGCACGCGGAGGACGACATCTTTGTAAACGGGTTCGCCCTCCAGGCTCAGCCATTGCGTCTTGTGTTCCTCTTTGGACGGAAGGAATCCGATCAGATCTGTGATGCGCGAGTAGATCCAGCCGATGGAGTCGGCAAAAGACACCGTCTTGTGAATTCGGATCTTGTTACCTTCACCCACCGCCAGCATTCCGGCTGTGCCATCGCCCTCACCGTCAAGCGTAAGGATCAGCGCCTTATCGAACGGAGACAGAAAAAAGGCGCTGGCCGCATGACAGGAGTGATGATCGAGCGTAATAAGCTTGTGCGGATCCCGTATACGCTGTCGCAATGAACGCAACGCCGTCCACTCCCAGGCAAAGCGCCCTAGTTCTTTTCCTTCCTGATATGCAGTGGCAACGGGAGCAAAAAGAGACAGGCGCGGACGCGACAGTGTGCGCCGTCTCCAACCGCGGAGTGGAGTACTTGCGATGGCAACCGCGTCGAGGTCATTCCAGGTGACGTTTCCCTTCTCCAGGCAGAACTGAATTGCCGCTTCGGGAATCCCGCGCGTTATGGCAGGCTGAAGCTTGGCATTCTCGACGGCAGCCTCAATCACACCATCACGCATCAGCGCCGCGGCCGCGTCGTTCTTGAAGGAAGAAACCCCTAGAATCAGCATAGAACTCAAGATCTCGTGAAGATGCCCTGCACTAGACTACGCCGCACAATCGACGAGAACCAACAAATCAGTGCTTGTGG
>Ga0335076_10000842_pt1 | contig 29101 bp, 22 predicted proteins | sample Lox_Sample_25_FD_206717 | JGI IMG/M metagenome (GOLD analysis project Ga0335076, IMG submission 206717) | Soil microbial communities from Loxahatchee National Wildlife Refuge, Florida, United States - Lox_Sample_2.5 | ecosystem: Environmental > Terrestrial > Soil > Wetlands | place: USA... | reverse complement strand
CTTCGGCGAAGGTGCCAAACTCCCCGAAGGTTACGTGCCCCCCAAGGCCAAAGGCTAAACAGCTTCCGGAGAAGTGTCTGCCACCCACGATCGCAGCTTCATGTCCACCTTAAGCTTGCGAAGCGTTCTGCCTGCACTTACTCGGTCCTGCCTTTGTAGGGCCCGCATTCTGAGGCCGGCCGCCGGGCTGCACTCAATCCCAGCCCAAACTTTCTAACCCATGAGGAGTTGTCTCTTCAACGTATTCCCCAGCCGTTAAACCGTCGGCCGGTTCACGCACAATCCCCCGGCGGCACCGCGTGACTCACGGGATGTTCCACTGGCAATCGAGGCGTTAACGTGAACCTCAGCTTTCCATGCGCCTCCCGCAAGGCAGCCTCGGCTTCCTCCGCCGTCTCCGCACGCGCAAACAGAAATCCCAAATAACTCGAGCCTTCCGGCCAAGCGGCCACAAAATCGCGCAATCGCGTCGTGATCTCCAAACCCGTAATCCCCGGCGTGGCCACAGCCTCCTCAACCCCTTCCACTCCCTCCAAAATCCCGCTTCTTGGAACCGGAATCATCATCACTCCCGATCCGCCTGACTCGCGCTCTGCCTCTCTTCCCGGCAATTCCAAAACGTGCCGAAGCAGCAACTCTTCCAGGCTGATTGGCTCCACCCCATCCGGAAGCAGGAATCGCAATGTTCGCGCGCACAACCCGCCAATCGGCCGTGCCGCAATTTCGATCGGCCAGACTCCATCCTTATTAATCCGAAACTCCCCGTGTACCGGACCGTGCGACAACCCTAACGCCCGCACCGACGCTAAAAAACTTTGCTCAATCGCCGCCTGTTCTTCCTTCGCCAACCGCGACGGTGTCACATAAATCGATTCTTCGAAATACGGCCCTTCCAGCGGGTCTGGCTTGTCAAAAATCGCCAGCACCCGCAATTCCCCCGACGTCAACAACCCTTCCACCGCCACTTCTGTACCCGCGATATATCCTTCTAGTAGAATCTCGTCCAGATTCGGCTCGCGCGTCGCTCGCACTTCCGCGGAACTCAATAACCGCTTCAGCCGCTCCGCCCCAGCCAGAAACTCCTCACGATTGTTCGCGCGCATCACTCCTTGGCTCGCCGACAACGAAAGCGGTTTCAGCACGCACGGATATCCCACTCCCGATAACGACGGCTCTGGCACTGGCTCCAGTTTCATCGCCCGAAACCACGGTACCGCCTCTCCCGCTTCCCGCAACACTTCCCTCATCCGCCGCTTGCTCCGGCAAGCTTCCACGCTGGCCGGATGGTTGTGGGCAAGCCCCAACCCCCGCGCCACATACGCCGCTGCAACAGTCGGACGGTCTCCCACCGCCAGTACACCGTCCACTCGCAACCCTCGTTCCGCCTCCAGGACGCGGCCCGCCGCACCTTCCGGCATTTCAAAATGCACTGCAAGCGCCCCGTCGTTCCACGGATCGTTCAGATGGCTGCACCGGTCCGTCACATACCCAATCTCAATTCCCAGTTTGTCCGCCGCCGTCTGAAACGAACGGGTTTGATACCCCAATTTGCTTGCAAACAAAAGGACGCGCTTCCTTGCCTTCATCCGATCCACAATCCCAACTCCAAACCGTTCACAAATACGATTCAGACTGCCGAACCATCTCTCGTGTCTTTGCGATAGGAACCAACTGGTCCCTTGTAGGTTCCGCTCAACAGTACCAAGGTTCGTTCAAGTAAGGCACCGTAGCTCTTGCCGGCAACACCGGCTGCACTCCGACTTCCATATCCTTCTTTGCGGCACGGTTCACCACTCGCCACATTCGCTCAAACGTTGCCGTACGGTTCTCCTTCCCCTTCTCTGCCCCGGCGACAATGTCCTGCAGTTCCTCGCACACCCGGTCCACTTCCGCATGGACGTTCTTCCACGGATACACCAACGCCTTCGTGTCGAACGGCCCGATCATTCGGCGAATCTCTTCCAATTCCAGCAGCCGGGATTCCGCGGGTATCAACAATCGAATCGCCAGTTGAATGGGCGAAACGGCCTCCACCAGTTGCAGCCTCCGCACTTGTTCGAACAAATCCACCAATTGCTCCAACGTCGTCCACGGCGTGAACGGAATAAACGTCGGTTGCAGCGTCAAGCCTACTTGCTCGCAAAACTTCAACGCGCGAAAAAAATCTGCCCGAGTATGGTGCTTATCCAGCTTCCCTAACACCGCGTCGTCCAGCGACTCCACAGCCGTGGTCACAAACAAGCACCCCGTCTTCTTCAGCGTCGCCAGCAACTCCGCATTTTCCAACAGGTGCTGCACCTTAATCGTCACATCGTAGGTAATTTCCGGAAATTCCCGGTGCAATGCCTCCACCAGAGGAATCGCATGCCCTACGCCGTTGAAAAAATCCGGATCCCCAAAAGTGATGTGCCGCGCTCCCGCAATCACCTGCTGCCGGACATCCCCCAGCACTACTTCCCGGTCCACCACCCGAAACACTCCCCCGTACACGGGCACCACTGGACAATGCCGGCACAAGTGCTTGCACCCGCGACTCGCTTCCGTGTACCCAACCGCCCGATGCTCACCGGAAGGCAGCACCAAATGGGCATACTCCCGCAGTGCTGGCAATCCCGAACGGTCCGGAACCTGAAACCGCAACCGGCTTAACGACACGTTCGAATCCAAGGGATGAATGTGCGGCGTCGCCGACAAGCCCGAAAGGTGCTCTGCCAGATCCACCAAGCTCTGTTCGAACTCCCCTCCCAACAACGTTCTCACGCCATTTGCGCGCAACACCTCCGCGGAGAGCGGCGCATACAATCCATACGCGCACAAATGTGCCTCGGGATTCAGCGCCCGGAGCGACGGCAGCAACTCCACCGTCAGTCGCGTCGCCGTGTGCATTGGTACATAAAACGCAATCAGCTCCGCCGCCCGAACGTCTTCTTCCTCCCACCTCTCCCGCGATAAGTCCATACACACAACCGTGTGGCCGCGTTGCCGCAGCCACGCCGCCGGCGACGCCAACCCAAACGGTTGCCGCCCCAATTCATACGTCGATATCAGCGCAATCTTCACGTCGCCTCATTATAGCTCCCTGTTTCGCCCCTCGATTTCGGTTATCATAGAAGTCCACTCATTCCTCGAAAGGAAGTTCCGAATGCCCATTTCCGCAGCAAATTCCTTCCAAACGCGCGACAGACTGAACGTGGGTGCGCAGCCCTTCGAAATCTATCGCCTCGAAAAACTGGAACAACAAGGTTTGGGCTCCATCGCCGCTCTTCCCTTTTCTCTTCGTATCCTTCTCGAAAATCTCCTCCGCTGCGAAGACGGCCGCTTCGTCCATGCCGACGATATTCGCGCCCTCGCCCAGTGGACTCCCAACGGCCCGCAAAAAGAAACTGCTTTCATGCCCGCCCGCGTGCTCCTGCAAGACTTCACCGGCGTTCCTGCCGTCGTCGACCTCGCCACCATGCGCGAAGCCATGCAAAAACTCGGCGGCAATCCCAAGCGCATCAATCCGCTCTTTCCCGCCGAACTCGTCATCGACCACTCCGTCCAGGTCGACAGCTTCGGTAAATTCGATTCCTTCAGCCTCAACGCCGAGCTCGAATTTCAACGCAACATCGAGCGCTACCAGTTCCTCCGCTGGGGACAAAACGCCTTCCGCAATTTCAAAGTCGTTCCGCCAGACACCGGCATCTGCCATCAGGTCAACATCGAGTATCTTGCCCGCGTGGTTTGCGCCATGCCCAACGGCAACCAACTCGAAGCCTACCCCGATTCCCTCGTTGGCACCGACTCCCACACCACCATGGTCAATGCTCTCGGCGTATTCGGCTGGGGCGTCGGTGGAATTGAAGCGGAAGCCGCCATGCTCGGCCAGCCACTTTCCATGCTGGTTCCCGAGGTCGTCGGTTTCAAACTTCACGGACGCCTTCCGGAAGGCTCCACAGCTACCGACCTCGTCCTCACCGTCACCGAAATGCTCCGCAAGAAAGGTGTCGTCGGCAAATTTGTCGAGTTCTACGGCTCCGGGCTCTCCAGCTTGAGCGTCCCGGACCGCGCCACCATCGCCAACATGGCTCCCGAATACGGCGCCACCATGGGCTTCTTCCCCGTCGACAACGAAACCCTCGCCTATCTTCGTTTCACCGCGCGCACTCACGAACAGGTTGCGCTTGTCGAAGCCTATTGCAAGGAGCAAGCTCTCTTCCGCAACGACTCCACTCCCGACCCACAATTCAGCGACAAACTCGAACTCGATCTTGCTACCGTCGAGCCCACCGTCGCCGGTCCCAAGCGCCCCCAGGATCGCGTCACCCTGAAGAACGCCAAATCCTCCTTCACCAAAGTCGTCGAAGGTGCCCCGCCCAAGGAAGTGCCCGTCAAAAATAACGGAGATGCTTTCCAACTCTCCAGCGGTGCCGTCGTGATCGCGGCCATCACCAGTTGCACCAACACCTCCAACCCCTCGTTGATGCTCGGTGCTGGTCTGCTCGCCAAAAAGGCCGTTGAACGCGGTTTGCACGTAAAGCCCTGGGTGAAAACCAGCCTCGCTCCTGGCTCCAAAGTCGTCACCGATTACCTCCAGGCCTCCGGCTTGATGACCTATCTCGAAAAATTGAATTTCCACCTCGTCGGCTACGGCTGCACCACTTGCATCGGCAACAGTGGTCCGCTCCCTGACGCCATCGGCGCCGCCATCAAGGAAAACAACATGGTGGCCGTCGCGGTCCTCAGCGGCAATCGCAACTTCGAAGGACGCGTTCATCCGCTCGTTCGCGCCAACTACCTCGCATCCCCGCCACTCGTGGTCGCTTACGCCCTCGCCGGCCGCATGGATCTCGATCTCACCAGCGAATCCATTGGCAACGACTCCGCCGGAAAACCCGTTTATCTCCGCGAAATTTGGCCGACTCCTCAAGAAGTCGAAGCCACCGTCCGCGCGGCCGTCAACACCGATCAGTACAGCAAGGAATACAGCGAAGTTTTCGAAGGGGATTCGCGCTGGAAAGCGATGCAGATTCCTGAAGGCGATCTTTACAAGTGGGACGCCAACTCCACCTACATCAAGCTGCCTCCCTACTTCGAAAACATGCCCAAAAATCCGCCGGCCCTCGCCGACATCCACGGCGCTCGTGTTCTCGCCGTCTTGGGCGACAGCGTGACCACCGATCACATTTCTCCCGCCGGATCTATCGCTCTCGATTCACCCGCCGGCAAATACCTCGTCGCCCATGGCGTCAAGCCCCATGAGTTCAACTCCTACGGCGCTCGTCGCGGCAATCACGAAGTCATGATGCGCGGCACTTTCGCCAACATTCGTCTCCGCAACCAGCTTGCCCCCGGCACCGAAGGCAGCTGGACCGTTCATCTCCCGGGCGGCGAAAAAATGTTCATCTACGACGCTTCCGTGAAATATCGCGAAGAAGGCGTGCCCCTGCTCGTCATTGCCGGCAAGGAATACGGTTCCGGTTCTTCACGCGACTGGGCCGCCAAAGGCACTCGCCTGCTTGGCATCCGCGCCGTCTTAGCCGAAAGCTACGAACGCATCCACCGCAGCAATCTCGTCGGCATGGGCGTTCTCCCGCTCGAATTTTTCCCCGGCGAAACTCGCGAATCCCTCGGTCTCACCGGCCATGAAGTTTTCGACATCAGCGGCGTAGCCAGCCTCACTCCCCGCAAAGAAGCAACCGTTACCGCCAAAGCCCCCGACGGCTCTTCGAAATCCTTCACAGCACGCATCCGCGTCGACACCCCGGAGGAAGTCTCCTACTATCGGCACGGCGGCATTCTCCAATACGTCCTCCGCCAAATGGTGGAATAGGCCTGCGCAACCAGCCTGCTTAGCTGCGCCCTTCCCGCTTCTGCGCTATCACCAACCCACGCGGCGTCGGCAGCAACACCACCGAAATCAACCCCTCCGCCTCCAGCCGCAATGCCCCCTCACGCACACTCTTCATATGCGAACTCGCATCGTGCACCAGAATTACTCCATTCGGATTCATCATCGGAAGAAAATGCCGCACTTCCTGCTCGCGCAACTCCGGATCGCTGTCGCAAAACAGCATGTCGATCCGTCCGTCCACCTTCATCTCCAAACTGGACTCATTCCTCGGGTCAATCCATTTCCCCAGCCCGGATTCTGCAAATCTTTTCTTCGCGGCCTCGTACACCTTTTTGTCCCACTCGCAAGTAACCACCCGCCCCACGCCGTTCTGCTTTAAACCTTCCGCGATCCGCAGGGTGCTCAAGCCCGAAAATGTTCCGGTTTCCACCACCACTTCCGGCTTCACCGTAGTCACCAACGCCTTCAGAAAATCCAGAACTTCCACTTCTGCGCTCATGGAGTCATACATGTGCCAACGCTCCGGGTGTGGGCATTCAGGTGTCGCTCGATGATATTCCGGCTGCAGCACATCGCCGTGCGAAACGATGTGCTCTACGACGCGATGCTCTTTCTTGACCGTGTGGTATTGAGCTTTAATACGCCAAAGAAGCACCGCGCCGGCAAATATCGATACCACGCTCGCCACTTGCGCATTGGACATGCCGAGTATCCAAGGCGGATTGATGCGGATAATCTCCACCAGGTATCGCGCCGCCCCTGTGAGAATCAGATAATTGCAAAAGATCTCGCCCTTCGCCTTCGGACCCCTCGTTGCCTTCGTCCCCATGTGCCACAGAAACGCCCCGATCGCGCACCAGATGATCAATTCATACAGCGGCGCGGGATGCACGCGCTGCGTCGTCGGCACCACCCCATTCGGAAAACTCATTCCCCACGGCAACGTCGTCGGTCTGCCGTAATCTCCATCCCCCGAAAGAAAGCACCCAATCCTTCCAATCCCGTACCCAATCGATGCCGCCGGCGAACACGCGTCCAGAAATTCCAGCAGCGGCAGCTTGGCACGCCAGCCCAAAACCAACATCGTGCCAAATCCCCCAAGAAACCCGCCAAACCACGCAAACCCGTACCGGCTCAGCAACAGGTTCCATGGCTGCTCGAAAAACAATTGCCGGTTTTCCGGCTCCAGCAAATGATACAGCTTCGCGCCCGCGATTCCCGCAAGCCCCGCCGCGGTGATCATGAAAAACGCGTCGGCCTTGAATCCCCGCCGGTCGAAATCTGCCTGCAGAATATACGCCGCGCTGATCAGCGCCAGCGCCACCATCAATCCGAACGTCGGCAAAATGATGGGACCAAGATGAAGGTAGGGATACATTCTTCAGAGTTTTTGTGTCGCTTCCAAAGTATACACGACGCTCTTTCACCCCGTCCGCGTCCCCGTCCCCCGCATCAGCATTCCCAATCCCACCCAGCCTGCAAGTGCCACCCATTCCGCACTCGTGAAGTGCCCCGGCACCATCGGCAGCCACTTCATCAGCACTAGCGCCCCAGAGACCACCACTCCCATCGCCGCAATTATCCGTACTCGCGTCCCACCAACCACCATATATAAGGATGCGCACGCCGCCAGCCACCCAAACGCCGACGCCATCGACCCTACTTCCGTCACCGGCACCAGCAAGGCATCCCCAATCAGTAATCCGACGATCGTGCACACCGTAACGCCCGCAATTGCCACGCTCGGTGTTGAATGCCTTTCGTCGACTTTCCCCAATACCACCGAAACCGTCCCTCGCCGCCCGAACGCGAACAGCATTCGTGTAGCCGCCACGAAATTCCCGTTGAACACTTGCAGCAGCCCTACAAGCGCAATCCCCAGGATCAGCCGCGCCAGCCATGCAGAATGCGTCCCCTGCTCAAACGCAATCGCCGTTGCAAATCGCTTTCCCACCAGCGGCTGCCACGGCCAAATATAGGACACCGCTCCCACACTTAGCACATAAAACCCTGCCCCGACCAGCAGCGCCATCGCAATTGCCCGAAAAAAATTCCCCGGTGGAAATCCCGGATGCGCTTCTTCTGCCACCTTCGGCACCGATTCGAATCCGGTCACAAAATACGGCACGATCTGCAGCGTCAACAATATCGACACCAGCGGCGCGTGGCTGAAGTACGGCTTCCAGTTCGCCGCGCTGCCCCTATGTCCGCTGACCACCACCAACAACACAAACACGCCCAACACCGCGCTCGTCGTCCAATTCTGAAAAATCGCGCTCGCCCGCACACCTCGATAGTTCAACCACGCCAAAAAAAGCGTCAACGCCGTTCCAATCAACAATCGCGGCAGGAACACCGCCTCGCCCCCAACCCGGTACAGTTCCCAGCGATCCACCGCGGGAAACAAAAATCCCACCAACTTCCCCACCGCCACCGCCTCCCACGGGCACACGATGAAGTACGCCAGCAGCATGATCCAGCCCGTCAGGTAACTCACCCAGCCTGGAAATACCTGCGCGGTATACGCTGCCTCTCCCGAAGCGTCAGGCAACCGTTTCACCCACTCGCCGTAAACATAACTCACCGGCAACAACAACGCGCCGCCCGCAGCGAATCCCAGCATCGCTCCCACAGGCCCGCCGCGCCCGAGCCAGTCGTCCATCACCACCACCCAGCCCGTGCCGATCATCGTCCCAAAGCCTAGTGCGAAATAGTTCCAGAGCGTCAGTTTGCGCGCGAGCGTCGCCATAAAGTGGCTGTTCGAAGAAAGACCTTGTCCCTGCGAGTCGTCGCGTATGCTATCGGCCTCTTTGCCCTTCGTCAACTCCACCACTTCCGTTCTGCAGTCACCAAAAAACTCAAAAAAGCCCTAAAAATCCACGTTTTCCCTTGACAAACACCTGCGTTTGGCGCAGAGTCGCGACGCGAAAAACTTTGGGGGCGCGGGCTCGTTCTTCCACCGTCCGCGCAAGTTCACATGCTTAAGGTTCTGAGAGGAGGGGGCCCACCATGGAGATTGCCGTAGGTGTTTTCGATTCCCGCGAACGTGCTGAAACCGCCGTTAAGGAACTACTGCAGAAGCACGTCCCGGAAGAATCGATCGTCTTTTTAAGCCGTTCGGAAAGTGAAGTAATGAGTTTTGGAAAGGAACTCGGCAGCTACGCCGGAGGTTTCATTGGCGGAGCCGTAGGTACCACCGCCGCCGTTGTTGGCGCCAGCCTCGCGCTGATTCCCGGCTTTGGCCAGGTCTTTGCTCTCGGTGTCGGGGGCGCCGCTCTTCTTGGCTACCTCGGCTCCAAGGCCGGCGGCACGCTCGCCAAAGGCATCTCCAGCGAACACGACGCCCCTAAGGCGGCCAGTCAGGAAAAGGCCGGCGAGGAAGGTACTCATCTCCTCGAGGTGCTGAAACAAGGCCGCTCCGTCATCGTGGTGCGCACTGAATTTAAGGACGTTGCGCAGACCGCTTCTTCAGTCCTGGACACTCTCGGTATCGGCACTCAGCCGCCTTCCACGTCCTCCTCGCAAACCACCTCGCGCACAATCGGCGACGTCACCGTCATCGACGCCCGCGGCAAGCTCGCCTTTGGCGAAGGCGTAACCATGCTTCGTGAGGCCATCGCCAACGCCCTCGCTGCCGGCTCCCACAATATCGTCTTCAATCTCAAGGAGGTCGACTACCTCGACAGCTCCGGCATGGGCGAAATCGTTCGCTCCCACATGGCCGTCCGCAAACACGGTGGCCAGTTAAAGCTCGCCAGCCTCAGCAAAATGGTCGAAGGCCTTCTTCATGTCACCGGTATGCACAAAGTCTTCGATATTCAACCCGACGAAGCCACGGCAACCCGCTCCTTCACCACTGGCGGCAGGGGGGCTACGGCAAACTGACAACACCTTTCCACGGCGGACTGCTACGCAGACATCCGCCGTGGGTTCTTTTTCCCTCGTTCGGCTTTTTCAGGAATTACAACGATACTTGCCGGGAAGGATCTTCTGAGTTCGTTTCCTGGCCATCGTTGAACTGGTTCCGCTTCTTGTACGCCATCCACGCGATGCCGATGGTAATCAGCACCGGCGGTACCATCAAAAAGAATATTCCGCTGCGCAATGCGGCGATCATGCGCGCACCCGATCCCGCCGCCTGTGTGTAACACAGCGCGCATCCTTGCGCGAACGCTCCCGTTGGCAGCAACACGCACGCTAGCAGTAGCGCAGTACCAAGCCACGCCGCCGCTTCATTAGCCTTCCGCAATCGCCCCTTCTCCTGGATCGCGAACTCCTCCCAGCTATTGTACCGGGCTCCGCAAGTGCAGCAACCGGATGCTGTCGCCCCAGATCATGTTCATCATGATTAGCACAAAAATCGTCGCCGGAATCAACGTCAAAAACAGACTCCTTCGCTCCTGCGCCAGGTGCATGAAGTACATCAGCCCCAACGACGCACTGGAAAGCGCCAAAAGCAGCAACAGTACCACCAGCGTTCCTGTCGAAAGGTGCTGTACCGCCAAAAACACCTCGACCAGAAATATCGCGATCAACACAAAGTACACCGGCAAGTATTTGCGTATCACGTTCCCTGAAGCGCTACTCATCGTTTCCCTCTCCCTTAGTGCGCAATATTGGTCAGGTACACCATCGGCACCACGAACATCCACACCAGATCCACAAAGTGCCAGTACAATCCCGTAGTCTCTACGTGACTCGGAGTGAGCCGCCCCCTTGAATATTTCCACGCGACCACCAGCAGCGCAATCAAACCGCTGATCACGTGCAACAGGTGCAATCCCGTAATCGTGAAAAACGTCTCGCCAAACAAGCCCGAACTGATCGTGATGTGTCGTCCAAACAGTGCAAACCATTCCCGGATATGCAGCAACGCAAACATCGCCCCCAGGAACATCGTCGCCAACAAAAATCGCATGGCCTTTCGCTTGTCCCCCAGCTTCGACGCGTCCACCGCCCCTAGCATCGTCAAACTGCTGGTGATCAGCACCACGGTCATCAGGATCACGTTAATTAAGCTTCCCGTTTCGAACGGCCGCACCCAATTCGGTGAACCCACCCGAAGATACCCGTAAGCCATCAGGAACGCGCCAAACGTCACCGCGTCCGAAATGATGAACAGCCACATCGTGAACTTGCGCGAGGGAATCGCATACGGCGACTCCTCCATCAACGCATGACCATGCAATGCCACTTCCGCTTCGCTCACTGGCTCCCCCTCGACCTTCGTTACAGTTTCATCCGGCATAGCAATAGCAAGTAAACCCAAAGCACTCCGATAAAGTGCCAGTAAACTGCCGTGTTATCCACCAAGCTTCGTCGCAACGTCGTGTGGCTTGCCACCAACCGCCCTGCCAGATATACCAGCACAAAAATTCCCACCAGCACATGCAACGCGTGCAAGAACGTGAGCAAATAAAAAAAGGAACTGTTCGGGTTCGTTGCCAGATAAATTCCTTGGCTCTGCAACTCTTCCCACGCCAGAACTTGTCCGGCGCAGAATCCTAGCCCCAGCAACAACGTAATTATCACCCACGCGCTGGCTTTTCGCGTTCCTTGTCCAGCCCTCACCGTGGCCATCATACGGCGTGCGTGCTCCAGCGTCGCGCTACTCGCCAGCAACACAATCGTGTTCAGGTACAGTACCCCCGGCAGCGCCAGATGGCTCCAGTCGGAGGTACCCTCCCGCACAAACAACGCACTGGTAAACGCCGCGAAGCTCATCGTGATCGCGAACACCCCCACCCAGATGCCGCTGCTCGATGTACTCCCCCGCTTTGCCTGCGCGACTGCGGCCGGACCAGAAGCGCGCACTGGGCCGAATGCCCCTATTCCGGCACTGATCGCGGGCGGTATCCTCGACGACATGCTCTATCCTTCCTCCAAAACTTCCGAAATCTCTAGCGGCGCGAAGGACATGGCGGACCCCGCGCCGCTCCCCCCTGCTTGGTTAGTCACCACTCGCACCGATCACCTGCTCGGGAGAATCCTGCATCACAAAATCACCCTTCGACCCTTTCACCCCATACTGGAATGGATCGTGGTACACAATCGGATGCTTCCCGCCAAAGTTGTTCCACGGCGGTGGCGAAGGAATCGACCATTCCAGCGACGTGGCGTTCCACGGGTTGTCCGGTGCCGGCTTCCCTTTGAACCGGCTATAGATGAGGTTGAACAGGAAAATAAATTGCGCGGCGCCCGTGATCAGCGCCGCAAAGGTCACGAACTTGTGCACCCCCAAAAACGGCTGCATGAAATCGTCCACGAAGGATTGATACCGCCGCACATTCCCGATCAGTCCCAAATAGTGGAACGGCATGAAAATGCAATACGCGCCCACAAACGTGATCCAGAAATGTACTTTTCCCAGCGTTTCACTCATCATTCGCCCCGTCATTTTCGGAAACCAGAAATACGTCCCTGCGAACACTCCGAACAACGACGCTACCCCCATGACCATGTGGAAATGTCCCACCACGAAGTACGTGGCGTGCAAATAGATGTCAATCGAAGGCTGTGCCAGAAAAAATCCGCTCACGCCTCCGGCCACAAACATCGAAATGAATCCCAGCGCAAACAGCGACGCGGAGGTAATCTGCAGGTTCGAACCATACAAGCTGCCTAGCCAGATCAGCGTCAGCACCGTCGCCGGAATCGTGATCGTCAGCGTCGGAAACGAAAATGCCAGCGCCGACATCGGGTTCATCCCGCTCAGGAACATGTGATGTCCCCACACCATGTAGCTCAGAAAACCAATCGACATCATCGAGTAAATCACCACCCGCGAACTCAACAGCGGCTTCCGCAGGCTGTTCACCAACACGTGCGAAACGATCCCCATCGACGGCAGAATCGCGATATACACCTCGGGGTGCCCGAAGAACCAGAACAGGTGCTGCCACAGCAGCGGCGAGCCTCCCGCATGGGGTTGCAGCCGATCGCTGATCACCAGATTCGCGGGAATGTAAAAGCTCGTTCCCGCGTGACGATCCAGAATCAACAGAATGCACGCCGGCAGCAGCACCGCAAACGCCAGCAGCGCAATACACGAAGTGATGAACCACGCCCACGTGCACAAAGGCATGCGCATGAACGTCATCCCCTTCGCCCGCAAATCCAGTGTCGTCGCAATAAAGTTCAGCGAACCCAGCAGTGATGCCACGCAGAAGATTGCGATCGAAATCCCCCACAGGCTCATGCCCCACTCCATGCCCGGTCCCGCATCTTTCCCCACTGCACTTAACGGCGCGTAACTGGTCCACCCGGCGATTGGCGGCCCGTCCGGAATCACAAACGCCAGCATCAATACCACCCAGGCGAGAAATGTCGTCCAGAACGACATCATGTTGAACCGCGGAAACGCCATATCTTCCGCGCCAATCTGAATCGGAAGAAAATAATTTCCAAACGCCGCGAATGGCGCATTGGTCAATACGAAAAACACCATCAGCGTTCCGTGCATCGTCAACAAGGACAGATAATACTCCGGCGTAATAATTCCGCCCGGTGCCCCCGCGCTTGTCAGATGTTCCAGTAACGGGATCTTCGCATTCGGCCACACCATGTGAATGCGCATTAGCCACGACAGGATCATTCCCGTGAACACCGCAACCAGCGCCAACGCGTAGTACTGCTTCCCAATTACCTTGTGATCCAGGCTGAATACATGCTTCCGAAGGAACCCTTCCGGGGGTGCGTGTACATGTGCCTGTTGTACGGAAGCTTCTTCCATCACCGTCTCCTCGTTCCAAAACCGCCACCCCATTAGCGTGTCGCCACGCCCCGGGCGGGAATCTTCCCTGCTACTGGCTCGCTTGCTGTTTCAGCCAGTTCTCGTAATCCGCTTCCGACATCACGTTCAGATACGCCTTCATGTTGTAGTGGCCCAAACCGCACAACTGCGTGCACACAATTTCGTACTTCCCGATCTTCGTCGCCGTGAAATGCACCGATAAATCCAGACCCGGCACGAAATCCTGCTGGATCCGCAACTCTCGCACATAGAACGAGTGCCCCACATCCTTCGCATGCATCATCAATTGGATCTCTCGGTTCACCGGAATTACCAACTCACCTGCTACGATGTCGTCCCGCGAGTCCACGTCATTCGCCGGGTCCAAACCAAAATAGTTCTGGTTGCCCTCGTCGATCTTATCGGGATGTAGTCCGCCGAATTTCCCATCAGGACCGGGATAGCGGAAGTAGAACGCAAACTGTTCCGCCTGCGCTTGTATCTGAATTGCGTCCGGTTTTGGCGGCGTGAAATAAACGCTGGCCCAGGCCTTCTGGCCTAACACGCCCAGCGCCAGGATCTCCGTCCCCACCAGCAAAAACGCGGCGGTTACCATCACCTTCGCTCCGCCGGGAAAATTCTTCAGCGGACTCCCTGCCTTGCGTCCCGCGAACGACCAGATGAAAAATGCCAGCAGCACCTGCGCCGCCACAAACGACAGACCCGCCTCCCACATCGTGTCGTTTAACTGCTGGTCAATCGCGTGCCCGTGCGTCGAAATGTCTTCCGGCAACGGAAATCTGTGCGTCACGATCGGATAGGCGGACGCCAAAGCAATAATCACCAGCACCACTGCTAACGCTTTTCCCATCTATCCTCGCCCCCGCCCCAAATCGGCTGCGAACCTTGGTTGTTATCTTGAACCGCTACGCCGTTTCTTCCCGCTCGAAAAGCCAAGCCCCTAATAGGGCTTGGCTTTGAAAACGAAGTTTATCGTCTTCGTATCTGAACCAGAGATCGTTACTTCCTGCGACTGATCCCCGTACGACTCGTGCCACGCCGTCACCGTGTACTTCCCGGGAGGCAAGTTCGGTAACGTGAACGTCCCACCATCGCCCGTCACTGCGTAGTGAGAGTTCTTCATCACCGCAAAATTCCCATGCATCCACGGGTGGACGTTGCACTTCACCGGAAAAATCTCTGCCTTGTCGTACTTCTCGCTGATCGGCGGCGTGCCTGGAGGCTGTGATTTGTTCCATTCCCGGTTCAATTTCGGTAGCGGATGGATGTTGTGCGAGGTCTGGTCCGAATTCACGATTTTCAGTTCTTGGTTCACTTGAAAAGCCAGCACATGCGGAATGTACCGGCATCCCTTCTGACTAAACACCGCCGCGGTCGATGGCGCCGGATCATCCGGTGCCCCGGCGGATATGTACACCACCACATTCTCCAGCGTGTTTCCGGGTCCGGTCACTACCGTCTCGTTCACCTGCGGTGTCGTGTACATCTTCGCGCACGACGGTTCCTTCGACATGTCGATGGGCTTCATCTTTGCCGGCGTTCCTTCATATGTAACCTTCCCGCTGATCGTTCCACCTGCTGGCGCCGGCCCCGCCACCGCTACGGCTGACGCCGCCAGCATCGCGAGTCCAGCAAGCACTCCCTGCTTCATCTTCATCTCTTACCCTCCTGAAATTTGGAGCCCATTTCTATGGCTGAACTCCCGAGCCCGTGTTCGTGTTCTCCACTTTCTTTGCTTCCACAATCGCCTTGCCCTCCGGCGTGCTCATCCACAGCGCCAATTCCGGGCTTGGATTGTTATATTGTAGTGTGCGCAAATAATGCACCAGGTCCCACGCGTCGTTGGGCTTGACCACGTCCGCAAAGGATGGCATCGGCGTCCCGTCAAGCCCGGTCATGAAAATTCGATACAGGTCTTCATTCGTCCTTCCACACTTCGAACGATTGTCGGTCGTGAAGTTATACGGACGGATCGGTTGATCGTTGCTGTCCGTCAGCGTTGATGCGGACGGCCCGTCCCCGCGTCCTTCTTGTCCGTGGCACTTCCAGCATTCCAGCTTCTGGAATAGCTCTCCGCCGTGCTTGATGCTCTCCACCGTCAGCTTTGGCTCCGTCGGAATCTGGATCGGATCACCCGGCTTTTCGGCTACCCAGCGTGCGGAAAACGTCTTGATGAAGGCCACCAGGTTCGCGCGGTCCTGGTTCGTTAGCGCAATCCAGCTCGGCATATTAGTGAAGTTGAATCCGCGTTTCAGAGAATTATAAAGGTCGGAATCCAAAGGTAGTGTTCCCGTTGGCGTTGATCGGCACTTGAACACGGCGGCCACGAAGTTTCTCGGCTCCGGCGTCACGTATGGAGCGTTTTCCCCGTTCCCGTCTCCGCGCGCCCCATGACATCCCCAGCAATACCGATAGTACAGCTTCGCACCTGCCTCCGAATGCCCCGTCAAATCGCCGATATGCGACTCCATATGCTTTGATGGCTTCGCCGCCGGTGCTTGATCCGCCTGCTGTGCTCTTATCCCGCTCGGAAGAACGAACACCGAAGCGACCAGCAAGCAAAACTTCAGATTGCTTATGTTTCGCATGGTCATCCCTCCTTAGAATGCAAAGTCAATTCCGAAAAACAAACTGCTGCTTGTCAGATCGATCGGCAAGCCCGTCACCGGCGATACCTGCACTTTTCGGTTCCACACGATCGAATACTCGTTGTGGAACGCGAACCCTGCCCGGCTGTTGATGAACGGGTAGTAGCGGAACCCGAAAGTCAGCGCGTCCACGTTGCCCAAATCACCCGGATTCGAGTCCAGTGCTTGTTGCTTCATGCGAATGAGCTCGTACCGGTTGATCAGGATCAACTGGGGGCTCCAGGTGTAGTGTGTTTCGAACAACGCACCGTTCCATGACGGTGCGTGCGACCCGCTTGGCAGCGCGCTGCTTCCTCCGTTCGAGGCCGTGCCCGTCGCCAGGTATACGTTGTCGTGACCGTAGAAGTACATCGTGGTCACATCCAGTTTCTTCAGATACCACATGCCGATGAATCCCGCACGGTAGTACGGCTCGTTCCCCACTCCAGTTCCGTCAATCGGCGCGCCGCTCTGGGTGTACTCCGGGTATGTCGGCGCCTGCCCGAAGTAGGCGAAGCCCCCCACTCGCTGCAACCCCAGGCTCCCCACTTCAAACGCCTGGCTCGCCGCAACGAAGCCTTCGTACGCTCGTCCCGCCGCGTTCCCCATGCCGTTTTGAAAGTCCGGATTGCCATCCGTGCCGCTCAGCAGCGACGCGGAAACTCGTGTGCGATCGTTTGCCGAATGCCCCATCCACTCAATGCCCAGTTGGTTGTCGCCGATTCCGAATCCGTATAACGGCGACGGCGTCCCGGGCGCCAACCATGGTTGGAAGTGGTAGTTTTGGTAGGATCCGCCGTTCGCCGATAAGGTAAGAATCCGCTTCTCTGAAAGCAGGTTATCCAGCTCGAACTTCCCAACCTTGATGTTCACCCAAGGCGTCCCCAACACGTTGTCGAACCGCACGTTGGCCGACTCGAAGTGAAATGCTCCCGTCTCATCCGACGACGGCACCAGCAAAAAACTGAAATTCTTCGCCAGCGTTCCCGCCGTCAGCATGTCCATTCCGGTGTAGTCGAATCCATGCGTGGTTATATTCGCCAGCGCCGTATTCTCCCCGTTCGCGCCATCGACAACCACGTGATCCTGCCGCTCCAAATGCCAATTCGGTGTGATACGGAGAGCGATCGGCCAGTACGCCGCCTGCTGGAATATGGGAGCGTCGCGGTCGTTCCCAAGCTGATACCCGTTGTCCTTGAATTGCTGCCCAAACGGACTCAGCTTCGGCCACGCCTCGTGACACGACGAACAAGGCAGCCCGTATTTACGAGCAAACGCTGGAATCGCTTGTGCCGGATAACATTCGATCAGGATCAGTGCGAGTACCGCGAAGGAATACATGACCGTCCTTGCAAAGCGGACACCCCCGCTCTGCAAGCTCTTCGAGCACAAAGAATCCATACTGCCTCCTACAGACGTGTGTGGGACCAACGTCGAGCAGACAACTAGGTTTCTGTTTTTAGTTTTTTGAGGGAGTGCCTTAAAGAAACACCCAGCGTGGCTCATTCACCCGCCACTTACCCCAAGCGACGAGCGAAACGGACGACCTCCACGCTACCGAAAACTCCGCTCGTCTCTCCGTCAAAAGAGGGTGGCGAAATTTCCAGCCCCTGAACCCGCGTGGATGCTACTCCCACATTTGTCCTCAATGCAAGAGTTTTCTTCAAACAATGTGAAAAATTATTTCAAGAACGCTACCCGCCGTCCCGGTACGCAGAACTATCGTGTCACGACCAATTTGACATCCGGCCCGCTTCGCGCTAACTAGAGAACTCACGCATTAACTATGTTCACTCAGTCGAACCGCCCCTTGCTCTCAAAATGCTCTCGCCAGCTCGGCCTATTCCTGCTCTACTCTCTGTCCTCTCCGTTCTTCTCTTCCTCCGCCACAGACCTGACCACCCCGGGCCTTTCCCACGAATTTTCTGCATCCCTCGATGAAGTCCGCCAGGCCGTCGTGGCTATCCAGCAGGACCGCATTATTCACGGCACCCTTGTCTTCGACAAAGAACCTATTCTCACCGGCGCTGAAACCGTCGACTCCACTCCCATTTTTGATCCTTGGAAAAGTCCGGGAGAGGTCTATTACAAAATCCGCCGCAACGCCATCGCACCCCGCCACTTCTTCGAAAGCGCCGATATCGGCACCATCGCCGTTCGTTACGTCATCATCCCCGTTTCTCAAGACCGCACGCGCGTCCACGTTGATGCCGTCTACGTCGAGACCTCTCACAAAGTCGCTCACGCCTCCGACGGCAGCGTTGAAAAAAGCGAACTCCAGGAAATCAAGGAAACTCTCGATAACATGCAACAAGCCGCCATGGAAGCCGCGGACAAGCGCCGCCGCGCCATCAGCGCCGAATTGGTTCGTCAGAGCTACGCTCGTCAGAAGGAAGAAGAGTCCAATCGCATCACCACCGCCGAATCAAGCGAACAAGACATGCAGAAGGAAATCGTCTCCCTGCGCCACGAATTGGAGCGCCGCGTCAAAGCTCCCGGCGCCGACTTGAAGGCCGCGCCATTTCAATCCGCCGCCAGCTTGAAAACCCTCTCCGCCTACACTCAAGTCGTCGTGCTTATCGTCACCCCTCATTGGCTCGGTGTCGAAACTCCCGAAGGCCAACATGGCTGGCTCCCGGAAGCCCAGCTGGAGCCGCTGCCGTGAAGTTAATCGCCGCGCGCTTCATCCTGATTTCCTGCTTCGTCACCTCATCCGCGTTTGCTCAGGCGGTCCCCTATGCTCGCAGCTATCCCAACAGCAAGCCCGAAGTCGAAGCCGCGCTCAAAGACCTTCAAGCCTACTCCGGCCAAAAGATCCCCATTGTCGATGGGTTCGTCGCCTCCGCGACTCATCCTCTTGACCGCTATGAACGCGCGTTCTATCAGTTCTCCCTCGACGTCTTACCCGGTGATTCTGGCTCCACTATCGTTCGTCTGACCGCCAAAATCACGGCGTGGTACGCCGATCGCGATCCCGCCAAGTCCGGCTACGAAGTGCTCCCCTCCAATGGCCGCTTGGAGTTGGATTTTCTCGATCGTCTCCAGGAAAAACTCTCCGGCAAACCGGTCGATCCTCCAGCTACGCTGCAATCTAACGTCCAGGCTCCTCGGCCAAAACTCGACCTCGCCGGTGTTCCCGGCGCCACCTACCTGACTCCTCCTCCGGCCGCCCCAAAAACGCCCGACGAAGTGGATGCTCTACGCAATAAACGCGTTCTTGAAGAGCGCCGCGTCCAGCAGCTTTCTAGCGAATTGAAGAATCTCCAGGAAATTAAGCACAATCAGGCCCACCCCGAAAACCTCGTCGCCGTCGCCAAATCTGGCACTCCTATTTACTCCAAACCCTCCGAAGAATCGCGCGTCTTGTTTCACACCGTGGCCGACGACGAGTTCGAATACCTTGACGACGACAAGGGCTGGATTCACATCGCCATTTCCGGTGATTCTCGCGGATACATCCGCCAAAACGCTGTCCTCTTGCCCGAATTTGTAGCTTCCAAAATTGCTAAGTCGGAACACAGTCCGGAAGATAAATTCGTCGGTTTCCAGGTGGAGCGTGAAGAGCTGAGCCCGTTCCCTGGAGATTGGGCTCCCCTGAAGGGCAAGACCGTCAAACTTTACACTGTTCGACCCATTTCCCAGGACCCCAAAGAATCCGGTCCCGCGGTCCGCCTGCAGTATGCACTCGCCCTCTTTCAAAAGGGGCTGCAGGAATCCGCCTCCGTCACCCCCACTCCCGATGGCGTCGTCGTGATTTTCGATGCTGCCGACGGCGGCATCGCCAGCACGACTTTGGGCAACATCAAGCAATACGTCGCCGGGTCGCTCACTCGCGACGCCTTCTGGTCTCAAGCGTCTCTTGATCCCGTCGAAGCCTTCCGTCCCGCTGCCAGATAATGACTTCCCGGATTCGCGATAAAATGCCTTCACCTCGCACGCCAAGGAGCTTTCATGCCTCTCCATGCGGCCATCGTCGGTCTCGGTTTCGTCGGACGCGCTCATTTGGAAGCCCTCCGCCGTCTTGGCATTCCTATCCAGGGCATCCTCGGCAGCACTCCAGAGCGCTCCAAAAGCGCGGCCACTTCACTCCAGATTCCTCGCGCCTACCATTCGCTCGACGAACTCGCTGCCGATCCCTCCGTCCAGGTCGTCCACCTCTGCACGCCCAACCATCTCCACTTTCAGGAGTCCAGCCAACTCCTCCGCGCGGGTAAGCACGTCCTCTGCGAGAAGCCACTGGCTCTTGACTCTCGCGAATCCGCTGCACTCGTCTCGCTCATCAAAGAAACCGGACTCGTCGGGGCAGTGACCTATAACCTCCGCTACTATCCCTTGTGCCAGGAAGCTCGCATCTTGATCCGTGAAAGCGTCATCGGTCAGGTTAAGCTCATTCACGGCAGCTTCCTACAAGACTGGCTGTTATTCCCCACAGACTGGAACTGGCGCCTCGAGGCAAAACTCGGCGGCGAACTCCGTGCCATCTCCGACATCGGCACCCATTGGCTCGATCTCGCCACCTGGATCACCGGCACAAAAATCTCTGAACTCTGCGCCGATTTGGCCACCATTCTTCCCACTCGCCATCGCCCCAAAGGCCGGGTCGAGACGTTCCAAAAAGCCGCACCCGCCGAAACCGAAGAAGTGGCCATCACCACCGATGACTACGGCTCCGTCCTTCTTCATTTCGAAAATGACGCCCGCGGTGTCATGACCGTCTCGCAAGTCAGCGCCGGCCGCAAAGCCCGTCTCTGGTTCGAAATCGACGGCACCGAAGGCTCCCTCGCCTTCGACTCCGAATCACCCAACCAACTCTGGATCGGACGCCGCCAGCGCGCTTGCGAGCTTCTTCCCAAGGACCCCTCGCTGCAAACTCCGGAATCCCGCGGTTACGCTGCTTATCCCGGTGGTCACCCGGAAGGTTACCCCGACACCTTCGTTCAATTATTCAAGGAAGTCTACGGTTATATCGCCACAGGGAATCTCCGCGCGCCTCGCTCGTTCCCCACCTTCGAAACCGGCCACGAAGAACTCATGCTCTGCGAAGCCATCGCGGAAAGCACTCAGAAAAAATCCTGGATAACTGTCGGCGCCTGAACTACGCCGCACTCACACCTTCATCGTCGATTCCCGCACCACCAACTCCGCGGAAATCTTCCGCCGCGCCACCGGCACATCTTTCTTCTGATCGACTGCTTTAATCGCGTCCAGCACCATTCCCGCGCTCATCGATCCCATCGCTTCCATAGGCTGCCGCACTGTCGTCAGCGACGGCATCGACAAACTTGCCTGCGCCACGTCATCGAATCCCACCACCGAACAATCCTCCGGCACCCGCAGCCCCTTCTTCTTCAGCGCCCGCATCGCCCCCAACGCCGTGACATCGTCATACGCCAACAGCGCTGTGAACCCTTCTCCGGCCCTCAATAACTCGGCTGTCAGCTGTGCTCCCGCTTCAAAACTCGAATTCGGGTCCTGCGATTCCGGCAACTCGGCGATGCGCTTCGAATCCAGTCGCAATCCCGCAGATTGCGCAAAACTTCGGATTCCCTTCCAACGCTGCCCGCTGCTAGCCAGGGTTTTCGGCCCACGTATCAATGCGATCTCGCGGTGCCCCAACTGGTACAAATGCTCCAGCGCCAGTGCCGCGCCACCTTCGTTGTCGATGGAAACCGTGCTGACGTTCTCAATTTCCAACGCTCGCCCCGCAATTACCGTCGGCACTTGCTTCTGCGTCAGATCCGCCAGCACCTTGATATCCGTCACCAGCCAGTTCGCGATTACAATCAATCCTTCTACCCGCCGGTCCAGCAGCATCTCCAGGTACCGTTCGAAACGATGCGGCTCGTTGTGCGCATCCGCCAACAACGAAAGATAGTTCGCCTGGTACAGCGCATTTTCCAGGCCCCGCAGAATCGGTGTACAGAACGGATCGGTAATATCGAACACCATCACGCCCACAATGTTCGACCTCTGACTCCGCAGCGAACGCGCCAATGGGTTCGGTCGGTACCCCAACCGCCGCGCGGCCGTCTGGATTCGTTCCTTTGTCTGTCCCGGAATGTAACGTGCCAACGGCGCGTTGTTCAAAACAATCGACACCGTCGAAGCGGAATACCCGCTCTCGCGAGCTACATCCCGTATCGTGGAAGCTCCCCCTCTGCGCATCGCCATTTTTTCACTTCGGTGCGGAATATTCGTATCGCAACGTGCTGGGCATCCGATCCGACCGTTGCCGCGTATTGTAGTCCAGTTCGTAATTCAAGTGGTCCGCATCCAGTGGATATTCTTTCCCTGCCGGATACGGATACGCGATCAGTCCGTGATGTGGCAATGGTTCCACGCTGAATGCATCCGCAGCGTAAAAATCCAGATCCTTCTCGAAGCCATCCGCATAAAAGAAATAATCCCGCACCCACCCAACAGGTAACCCCGGCAATCCCGAAGGATCAAATTCCAACTTCACCCCTTCCCCGGAACTGAACACTGTGAACTTGTCGTCCGACCGGCTCAGCAAATTCTTCACGTCCCCATATCGCGTGTAATTACCGGCCGCCCGAGCATACGGTCCCGTGGGACTGCGATGCGTATACGAGTACACCGTATCGCTCGCCGGATGCAGCCGGATCTCCTTCGGATACCCCAAAAACGCCAACTCCGCCGTCGCCAGCGGCACTTCCCGCACCTGCACATCCCTCTGCTCCGGGGTCTGGTCGATCCGTACGCGGTCCCAATAAATCTTCAGATTCGAAACAATCCGGATCCGCCGACTTCCCGCCGGCAATTTCCCCGCCAGGTCCGTCACCATCGTCCGTGCCAAGCCTGCCGGGAAGCCCATATCCTCCACCACGCGCACCCACTTCCCCTGTGCGTCCTGCGCTTCCACGTACGGCGCAATCACTTTGATCCCCGCCTGATCCGCCGCGTACATCGACGTCGCCGTAAAATAATCCGTGTACCCGTCCAGCAGCAACCGCAACGGCTTTCCCGCATCCCACGCGCCCAGATCCAGCTCGATCCAGTGCATCTTCGCAAAGCCCGTAAACGGCAGATCCTCAAACTCCGTCACATACTTCCGGTCGCGTCTGCTCAGCAACTCCAGCACATCCTTGCCCCGGTCGTCCCACGCGCCAACCGGTACGCGTGCGTTCTCTGTCGCAATTACACGAAATTCCGGAAATGGCGGATTGCTTACGAAACGTTCGTTCGGATTCACTTCCAGATTCCCCGGATGATCCACCGCCACCAACCGCACTTGGTCCAAATACACCGTCTCTTCCATCGGCTCCATAAACCGGAAACTCAGCTTTCCATCCTTCAGCCGGGCGCTCTTGGCTCCTACCTTCAAATATTCATCCGGGTCCGGAACGTCCCGCTCGCCCGGCGCGATCCAATGCCCCACTACTCCGGGTCCAATCATGTCCGCGATGAACTCATATTCCTTGCCATTCCATGCGAACAGAATGGGGCACGAACTGCCCCGTCGGTCTAGCTCCGCTATTTTCTGCGTCTGATTTGCCGCCAGATCGATTTCGTCCTGAGGCACGCCGGTAGGCCACAGCAGTCGCGCCGCGTCGATCATCTTCTCCGACCCCAATCCCACCAATAACATCCCGGAGTTGCGCCCCAGATAGCCCGACGACCCGTTCACCTCAAATTTCTGATACAGTGCTCCCGCGTAAATTTCCACCTTCGTTCCGATTCCGCTCTTGTTATCGTTCAGCGCCTTTAAATCCACTTGCATCCAGTGATTTTTATTCGCTCCCACATTTTCCAGCAAAGTCGCCGCGCCCGACTCTTGCGTCACCACAAGATCCGGGCTCCCGTCCCCTTTGAAATCCGCCGCCGCGATGGCCCGCGGCTTTTCCAGTTTCACATTCTCCAACTGCAACTTCTTCGTGTAATCCGCCCAGCCCTCATACCCCAAATTCCGCAAGACGCGAATCTCCCCGCCATTCGCCCCCTCGCCAACAGCCACCAGATCCAGCCAACCGTCGTTATCAAAATCAATCGACGTCACTCCCCAGCCCTGCTTCCATCCCAACTGCGGCAGTGTCACTCGTTCCAGCTTCTTCCCCTGCATATTGCGCCACAAACTCAGCCCAGGCGCGCCCGCATGCGTGAACGCGATGTCCATCCATCCGTCTTTGTTAAAGTCCAATACTGCGATTCCCACCGCTGGCGGCAGATTCTCTTTCGCAAAATCGATCGCCGGCAATGCGGTGAACTTCCCCTCCCGTGGATTCAAATAAATTGCCGCCCCCCTCCCCGCTCCCGCCACAACAAAATCCACGGCTCGATCATTATTAAAATCCGTCGCCGCCACGTCCGCGCCGCTAGCCTCCACGCCTAGCCCAGACTCCACCGAAACATCCGTGAACGTAGAATTTCCATTGTTTCTCCACAACTTGTTCTTCCGACTGTTCGGCTGCGTCGCCGCCATCGTCACATACAAGTCCAGATCGCCATCGTGGTCATAATCCACGAATGTCGTGCCTACGCATCCCTTTTCCCGAACGATTCCCGCCTTTTGCGTTACATCCACGAACGTCCCGCCGTCATTCCGGAACATTCGTACGCCATCCGCTTCGCACACCGCCAAATCCGTTCCGCCATCATTGTCAAAATCGCCTGCCGCGCACCCGAAACCTGCGCCAAGTCCCGTCAATCCGCTGCTCGCTGTCGCGTCCTCGAACTTTCCCCCTCCCGCGTTCCTTAGCAATTGGCTCGTCCCGCCCTCGCTGCCCACCAGAAAAATATCTGCCCTGCCGTCTCCGTCGTAATCCAGCAAGCACACCCCGCTGCTCGGCCCCTTCAACGGCAGTGCCTTCGCTTCGTAATGCACCGCAATCTCTTCCGGGGGACTCGTCTTTTTCCCGTGCACAAACTCCGCGAGCGAAAATTTTCCCTGATCCCCGTATCCCGCTCCGAATGGTGTCCCCCAATGTTCCGATGTGACCTTCTGGAACTCCTTCATCCTTTCCCGCGCGGCTTCACTATTCCCATTTCGCTGCAGCGCTCGCGCCAATCCGAACTGTGCGGAAGCGTGATACGGCGCCAGTTCCAGCGCCTTTTTGAACGCCGCGATGGCTTCAGGGAACTTCTGCAGCTGCGAATACAAAAATCCTTCGAAATAATACGCGTCCGGTTCGTCCGGCGCGATTTTCTCCACATGCTGAAACGCCACGATGGCCTTCTCCGGCAGCGAGGCGTCCTTATACACCAGCCCCAGGTTGTACCAGGCAAACGGATCATCGGGCAGTTTGCTCGAAGCTTCTTCCAGCGCCACCCGCGCTTGTTCCAGTTTCTGCTGCGCCAGCAGCGACACTCCCAGGTTCATCTGTGCTTGTGCGAAATTCGGGTCCGCCGCCAGCGCTTCCTCGAACTTCTGTTGCGCCTCCGGCGATTTCCCCTGGTTCATGAACGCCACCCCCAGCGTGTTCAGTCGCAGCGCTTCGCTCCCACCTTGCTTTTGCGGTGCCGCAACCTTTTCCTTCGCCGGAGCTTGCATCGCGCGCGATCGTAGCCCCCAAAACGAACACACAACCACCGCAAGCAGCACGCCACTCGCCACAAACTTCCACTGCCCTAAACTCTTTTTCATGGAGGCCATCGAGGAAAGCTCTTTCTGAACGCACGCTCGTCCGAAAAAGCGACTGTGTCGTCTTAACGATTCTCCCGGCTGCCTGCTCCACCGTCAACCGTTTTTAACCGTACACTCTCGCGCACTCTCGATAACCTAATAGAAAAGACCTACAACTCGAAATGACCACTTATTTCAATGCGTTCAAAAATATCGAACCTTCGTCGCCGCACCATACTGCCCGCCTTGCACAAAAGCACTTCGCACCGGGGGGTCGGAGCTTCTGTAAGGTCTACCGCACGAACGCCATCTCCGTGATTGCTCCTGCCTTCACTCCGTTGTTCAGCGCTTGCGCCTTACTTTTCGCCCGCTCCAACTGCTCCGCCGTCAACTCCTTCTCCAACGCCGCCAAGTATTCTTTTCCACGCGCATCTCCTGCCAACGTGGCCGCGCAGATCCACGCATACGCCGTTTCCGCATCCGCCTTCCCCGCGCGCCCGCTGGCGTACATGTACCCTAGCTTGATCCGCGCCCCGGTGTTTCCCTGTTCCGCCGCCTTCCGAAACCACGTCAACGCCTGCGCATCACTTTGCTCCAAGCCCACTCCCCGCAGATATAGGTCCGCCAGATTATTCTCCCCCAGTGCATCTCCTGCCTCAGCTGCACGCCGATACCATTTCACCGCCGCCTCTGTATTCTTCGGCGTACCAAGCCCGGCGTCATTCAGATAGCCCAGGTCCACCATCGCTCCCGTTTCGCCTTTATCCGCGGCCATCTCAAAGTGCTTCTGCGCCTCCTCGTAATCCTGCGTCACGCCCAAACCTTTCAGATACAGAATCCCCAAGTTCGTGTGCGCCCGCGCATTCCCTTCGTCTGCGGCCGTCTTCAGCCAGTACAACGCCGCTCCATAGTTCTGCTGAACTCCCCAGCCGTTCAGGTACAGCACCGCCAGATTCACTTGCGCCGGCGTGTACCCTCGACCGGCCGCCCTCTCGAACCACTTCCGCGCATCTCCGATCGTCCGCTTCGGACTCAAAACCAGCGCCGACTCAATTCCCAGTTGATTCTCCGCAAACGCTTGCCCAGACCGCGCCAACTCCTCCAGCGCTCGGTGGTCGCATGCCGTCCCCGCTCGTCCAGGTCCAGCCGCGCTCATTGCCTCCAGGCAAGCCGCTCCGCCCGTTTGCCCTCGCTCCACAAATTGCTGCCCAAACGCCGCCGGCAGTGCCAGCACCAACATCGCGCAGGCCCATGCCCCAACTCGAACCCAGCTCCCAATTCTCCCATTTGATCCCATGACATCCCTCGCTCCCGGATTTTCCTGTAGTCCCACTTCGACTGCAGGTGCGCCCAGATGCTCATGGGGCCACTTCTACCTCAATGCCTTCTGGCTCGCTTTCCAGTCATATTTGTGTCATCGGGCAATTTATTCACACCAAATGAATTACGCTCAATCTCGGAACTTTTTTACGGCCTGCTCCGTCTACTCAAATGTTAGAATGGCGTCCTCGGTGACTGAGATGATTCACCTCAATCAATGTCGCCTTCGACTTGACCCATCCCAGATGGACCAAAGGACCGCACTACTTTCGTTTATCTTGTTAACGCTGGCCCCATCTGATTCGACTCTTCATTCGATGCCGGGGCCATCTCTATGACCGAGAAACCCAATATTCGTTTACGCTTCGGTTCCTTTGAGCTGAATCCGGATACCCGTGAACTCCGTAAGTCGGGTACTCGCGTAAAACTCTCTGGCCAACCTTTCCAGATTCTCACCGCCCTCTTGGAACGGCCTGGCCAGCTCGTCACCCGCCAGGAACTGCGCAACCTCATCTGGTCCGATGACACCTACGTCGATTTCAGCCACGGCCTCAATGCCGCAGTCAACAAACTCCGCGAAGCGCTTTGCGACTCCGCCGACGATCCGCGTTACATCGAGACTCTTCCGCGCCGCGGCTATCGCTTCATCGCCGCCGTCGAGCAAGTTCCCAAGGTTCCGGAAGTGCCCGAAACCGTCCCGATCGTCTCAGCAGCCCTCGCTTCTCCCTTCCTTCCTGCTCCCGCGTCTCCGCCACGCAACGTCACGCTCGTTCAAGAAGGTTGGCAATCCTGCGTCCCGATCAAACGCCAAACCCTTGTTCAGCTCTCTGCCGCGCTAGCCGTTCTCTTGCTCCTCACCCTCGGGCTAGTGAACCTGGGCTTTGATTGGCATAGGGCCCTCAATGCGGAAATCGGCGAGCGCTCCATGAAGTTCGCTGCCGAGCGCGCTTCCGCCTCCCACGCACCCGCAATCTGGCATGTCGAACTCGCTCGTGCCAACCAGCCCGAAGCACAAACACGCGTCATCTCCCTCGGTCAAGAGGCCATCGGTGCACCGCAACCTTCTCCCGACGGCAAAAAACTCGCCTTCGACTCCGGCACCACAGCCGGCGGAGACATTTGGGTAAGCAATGCCGATGGCTCGAATCCAAAACAACTCACCAACACCGGGCATTGCGGCGTTCCCCGTTGGTCCCCCGATAACCGCTGGATCGCCTTCGACACCGACGGCCGTACCGGCCATTCCGCCATCGTCATCGCCGAGCCTGCAACCGGGTTCCTTCGCGAAGTTGTCAAAGACCAGTGGAACAACGACGTTCCCAGTTGGTCACGCGACGGCAAATGGATTTACTTCGCTTCCAACCGCGACGCCGGTGGGGAACAGGATCAAGTCTGGAAAATTTCGACCGACACAAACTCTCAGCTCGTCCAACTCACCCGCCACGGTGGCTTCTCCGGCTACGAGTCCGCTGACGGCCAGACCTTCTATTACTCCAAGAATCGCTACGAGAATCCCGAAATCTGGCAAGTGCCGACCTCCGGTGGCGATGAAAAACGCGTCTCCTCTCTCGTTCGCCCCAGCACCTGGGCCAACTGGTCCGTGACCCAAAAGGGCATCCTCTTCCTTAGTGAATACACCGGAAGAGCTTCCACTCTCGAATCCTTCGACTTCGCCACGCAAGGCGTTCGTCCTCTCCGTACCCTCGAAAACGCCTCCTTCTGGCTCTCCAGTTCCCTCGATGGAAATTCCATCTGGTATTCCGAATTGACCGACCACCAAGCCCGCCAAGTCTTCAAAGCCGGCTTCGACTAACTGTCCCGCAGGCAGACCGCCTTTCCGCCGCAAAGTTCGCACACTGCCCATCCACTCCCTCACTCCAAAAAATGCGTTGTCATCCTGAGCGCAGCGAAGGATCTCAACCACCGCGTCTCGCCTCCCGCTTTTCGCATTTCGAATTTCGTTTTTCGCGCCTTCCCCCCGCTGATTA
>Ga0335076_10000840_pt1 | contig 29141 bp, 24 predicted proteins | sample Lox_Sample_25_FD_206717 | JGI IMG/M metagenome (GOLD analysis project Ga0335076, IMG submission 206717) | Soil microbial communities from Loxahatchee National Wildlife Refuge, Florida, United States - Lox_Sample_2.5 | ecosystem: Environmental > Terrestrial > Soil > Wetlands | place: USA... | reverse complement strand
CCACATCGCCGAGGTCGAGATCGACCCCGACACCGGCCATCTCGCGGTGGTCGCCTATGCCGCCGTCGACGATTGCGGACGCCCGCTCAGCCACACGATCGTCGAGGGCCAGTTGCACGGCTCGCTGATGCAGGGACTCGGCCAGGCGCTGATGGAGAACACGGTCTACGACAAGGATTCCGGCCAGCTCGTCACCGGCTCGTTCATGGACTATGCCATGCCGCGCGCCGAGGACGGCCCGCCGCTGCGCGACGCGATGCTCAACGTGCCGGCGACGACCAATCCGCTCGGCGTCAAAGGCGTCGGCGAAGCCGGCACCACGGCCGGCATTGCCGCGGTGATGAACGCGGTGGCCGACGCGATCCCGAACGGCGCCGGTGCGCACCTGGAAATGCCGGTCTCGCCGCAGCGCGTGTGGGCCGCCTGCCAGCGCGCGAAAGGCTAGACGAGTGAACCGTCATCCTGAGGTGGCCGCGTAGCGGCTCGCGAAGGATGCCGGCTAAGGCGCTGTGGCCGTCGCCCTTCGAGGCTCGCTCCGCTCGCGTCTGACGGTGACGGAACGTGAGCGGAGACAGCCGATGACCGACCCAGCGCCGCACGAGGAATCTGCCCTGCCCCTCGCCGCGCCGATGCTGCTCAGCTTCGTCGCCGGCTATGTCGACAGCTACACGTATCTCGCCCTGTTCGGCCTGTTCGTCGCCCAGGTGACGTCGAGCTTCGTCATCGCCGGCGCCGAGCTTGTCACGCACGATTATAATGTCACCAGCAAGCTTCTGGTCACCGTCGTCTTCATCGCCGCTGCGGCGCTCACCGCGGCTTTGATCTTCTGGGCGCGCGCCGCCGGCCGCGCCACCTTGCCGGCGATGCTGTGGCTCGAAGCGGCGCTGCTGGCGGTGTTCTGCGCCATGCTTCTGTTCGGGCCGCCGATGACAAGCGCCACCGACTGGCACGGCATCGTCGCCGGCCTGGTCGCGGCGAGCGCGATGGGCGCGCAAAGCGTGCTGGTGCGGCTCCTGATGAAAGGCATTCCGCAGACCAACGTGATGACCGGCAACATGACCCAGCTCGGCATCGCCGTGACCGAACTGGCCATGGCCTGGCGCAAGCTCGCGCATAGCCGGCACACGCCGGAGGATGTGCGCGATTACGACCGCGTGCGCGGACAGCTGTTGATCGTGCTCTCGGTCGCGGTCGGCTTTCTGGTCGGCGCCGCTGCCGGAGCGGTGGCTTTTGCCACGACCGGTCTGCGCGGGACCGTTCTTGCCGTCCTCGTTGTCGCCGCGCTCGCGCTGTGGGCCTTCGCGCGCGAACGGACGTAGCCTCCATCCGCCGCCGCGGTCGCCGCGCCGAGGCGGCGGATGGATGCGCATCTGCATGAAAGCCGAGCGTTTGCCGCCGATTGACGCTCGCGCCACATTGTAGAAACATGATCGTCAGTACACTGATAAATCGCGAACGCGCGTGAGCAAGCGCAAGCGAGCAAACGCAAGCGAGAAAGTTCACGTGGGGACACTGCGCATCGCGCGCTTGAGCGTCTGGAGGAGCTAATGGCCGACCACCCCGAAGCGATCATTGCCGGCAAGAAGCGCCCGTTCACCGGCGCCGAGTTCCTGGAATCGCTGCGCGACGGCCGCGAGGTCTATATCTATGGCGAGCGCGTCAAGGACGTCACCGAACATCCGGCCTTCCGCAACTCGGCCCGTTCCGTCGCGCTGCTCTATGACGCGCTGCACGACAAGGCGACCAAGGACGTGCTCACCGCGCCGACCGATACCGGTTCGGGCGGCTACACCCACAAATTCTTCAAGGTGGCGAAGACGCGCGAGGATGTGATCGCGCAGCGCGACGCCATCGCCGCCTGGGCGCGCGTCACTTACGGCTGGCTCGGCCGCAGTCCCGATTACAAGGCCGCCTTCCTCAACACGCTCGGCGCCAATGCGGACTTCTACGGCAAGTTCGCCGACAATGCGCGCGCCTGGTACAAGCGCGGCCAGGAAGCCGTGCTGTTCCTCAACCACGCACTGGTCAATCCGCCGATCGACCGCAACAAGCCGGTCGAGCAGGTCAAGGACGTCTACATCACCATTCAAAAAGAGACCGACGCCGGCATCTACGTGTCCGGCGCCAAGGTCGTCGCCACCAATTCGGCGCTGACCAATTACAATTTCCTCGGCCAGAATATGGGCCAGGAGATCACCGATCCGAGCATGGTGGTGATGTTCATCGCGCCGATGAACACGCCGGGCATCAAGCTGATCTGCCGGCCGTCCTATGAATATGCCGCAGCCGCCACCGGCTCGCCCTGGGATTATCCGTTGACGTCGCGCTTCGACGAGAACGACGCGATCTTCGTCTTCGACAATGCCTTCATCCCGTGGGAGAACGTCCTCATTCACCGCGACATGCAGCGCCTGAAGGACTTCTATCCGCGCTCGGGCTTCTTCAACGGCTTCACCCTGCAGGGCTGCACGCGGCTTTCGGTGAAGCTCGATTTCATCGCCGGCCTTCTCTACAAGGCGGCGCGCGCCACCGGCGTCGAAGGCTTTCGCGGCGTGCAGGCGCAGATCGGCGAAGTGATCGGCTGGCGCAATCTGTTCTGGTCGCTCACCGACGCCATGGCCTGCAATCCGGAGCCGTGGATCAACGGCGCGGTGCTGCCGAATTCACGCGGCTCCGCCACCTATCGCCTGTTCATGACCGAAGCCTATCCGGCGGTGCGCAACATCGTCGAGAAAGTCGTGGCCTCCGGCCTGATCTATCTGCCCTCGCACGCCGTCGATTTCAAAAATCCCGACATCGACAAATATCTCGCCAAATATGTCCGCGGCTCGAACGGCATCGATTACAAGGAGCGCATCAAGATCATGAAGCTCTTGTGGGACGCCATCGGCACCGAATTCGGCGCCCGCCACGAGCTCTACGAGATGAATTATTCCGGCAGCCACGAACTGATCCGCGTCTTCCAGCTGCAACAGGCGCAAGCCAACGGCGCGCTCAAAGCCATGGAAGGCCTCGCCGAACGCTGCATGGCCGATTACGACGAAGACGGCTGGAAGCACTCGGCCTATCAGGAGAGCGAGATCAATTTGGTCGAAAAATAGGCTAGCGCTCCCACTGCATTGCAGAAATCCGCGGATCGGCCGCGAATGTTGTCTGATCGAATGAAATGGTCTGTTTCGGGAATTCGCACGCGGCCCTGATCCCGGTCCGGCTCAGATGAAAATGCCAGGTTTGCCGGTCGACCGCATCGCTTGCGGCAAAGGCGCGGCAGGTCAGGAGCGCGATATTCGCCCGGCGTTGCGGATCGCGCGCCGACTCGTAGCGGATCGCCTCTATTTTCGCGGTGCGGGCGACATCCGCCAGATGCAGGCATGACGCATAGTCGGTCGGATGCGTCCAGGCGTCCCGCCGCGCTGCAAACGGCGCTCTTGTGAGATCGATGGCGAGCGGCGTGGCAATGTCGGCGGCGAAGGCGGTGTGCTCGTTGGGATTGGCGGGCCAAGGCGTGTCCGGGCTCTCGGCATAGAACAAGAGCCGATAGAACGCCGCCTCGGCGATGGCCGTTTCCGTCGCTTCGGCGGCGTAAAACACGCCGTCCAAGGAGCCCGAACGGCGGAACCGCGAATGGAACGGATAGGGCGTGTAGCGGAACGGCGTGAACAGAAGAAAGCCGAGATGCCGGCACTCCTCGGGCACCGCGGTCTTCGTGTCCTCGATGATTCGCTCGAGCGCCTCTTGCTGCGCGAGCGTATCGGTCAACTTCATGGTCGAGATTTTTGATTGCGCCTCGACGACGCGCCAGCAGCGCCGCTTCAGGGAAATGGCGTTAGATGCGAGCGCGTCGGCTGTCCAAATATTGGATGACATGAATGAGGCCGCTGACCTTCTGGACGAGGTTTATGGGCGTGTCGCCGAGCGCGGTGTTTTCGTTGTTGATCCAGCTCCGCGCGACTTTTTCATCGCCGCCGGTGATGGCGTCGAGCGAGCGATAAAGCCGCACAAAGAGCGCACTCAGTTCAAAAGGCTTTTCGTCGGGCTGCAGAAAGTATCTGCCCCTGCTCATGCGCGACACCGTCGGTTCGGAAACGCCGATCACGGTCGCAAGCGTTCTGTTCTTCAGACCGAGTTTTCCTGCCGCACGCAGCGTGGCCTTGGTCAGCGCAACGGATTCGACGCTGGCGCGGTCGAGAGCGGATGCCGTATTGGGCATGGCAGTCCTTTCCATAGAAATAGTATAGCATATTTATTTCTATAGGAAGCATCATTTTGACTTTTGCGCCGGTTGTCACTTTTATATTGACAACGTCACCGTTTTAGATACAACAGTCCCGCTCGCTCGTTGCGGGACGTATCCGGATGCGATCCGACATACGGAGCGAGTGCGGTGCCCGCGGGCGGTCTCGCAAACTGCTCCCGGGCGGCTTTGGGCATCATGTCGCCGGTAATTCGTGGCCGGCCGTGCGGTGCGCACTGGACTGGGACAGGCAGGGGCGGGTAACGCCCGCCTAGCAGAATAATCGTGGCGGCCGCGTCCCAGGAAGCCTGGCCTGAAGCTGGACGGAGATGTTCCGACATCTCCGGGAAGAGCCGCAGTGGAACGCCGACAGGCGAGCGTGCTCCGCCGAGCACGCGGCCGCATCCGATGATGCGGACGATTGGACTACGCGTCTGTCGGCGTTCCGCTTCCCGTTCTTTGGTCCGTGCTTTCCCTTCGTTCGTCATTGCGAGCGCAAGATTGCAAGCGCAAGCGAAGCAATCCTGCGCAGCGGCGCAGAACCGAACCTGCCGAGATCGGCGCATCGGCCGCACTGGATGGCCGCGTCGCTGCCGCGCAAGGCCGAGGATGACTCGCGCGGGTCCGCCGCACGAGATCGGCTGTGCATTTCGCAAACAACAAACTCAATCGGCGACGACGAGGTTCGGCTCGCACATGACAGGAAAGTTCACCGAATTGGCAATGAAGCATTTCGCGTGCGCGGTGTGATGCAGGACACGCGCACGCGCAACATCGCTGCCGGCGGCGAGCGTCACCGCGGGGCGCAGCACGACGCGGATGAAGCGGCCGGCGCCGTCGGCGTCTTCTTGCATCACGCCTTCGGCATAATCGACGTAATCAATCACGACGATCCCGGCTTCGGCCGCGAGATGCAGATACCAGAGCTGATGACAAGTCGAGAGCGATGCGACCAGAAGCTCTTCCGGATTCCAGCGCGTGCGGTCGCCATGAAAGGCGGGATCGGAGGAACCGCTGATCGGCAGCTTGCCGTCCGCCGTGATCTCATGGTCGCGCGCATAGGCGCCATACGCGGATGTGCCGGTTCCGCGGTTGCCATGCCACGTAACGGTGACCGAGTATCTGTGTTGGCGAACATGATTCGGCATGATTTGGACTCCGGTGCGTGTGGAGCTTTGTGCCCTGCTGCGTTGCCTTCCGCGTTTTTTGCCGCGTTTTTTGCCGTGTTCCTTGCCGTGTTCCTTGGCCGCCGCGCAGCGAGTTCCGGCCGAGAACCCGTCCCGCAGTGGATGAATTATGGCGTGCCGGTAAAAACAAATTTGACCGCAGTTGCTTAGTCAGTTCTTGCACATTGTCGCCGTAATTCGGCCAAGCTCAACAAGACTGTGGCCAAAGAGGCGATATCGAGTATCTTTGAAGTTCCCAGCGCGAGGCCTTTTTTGCATGACACGAGCTGGAACTGGCGAACCGCAGCATTTGCCCCCTCTTCGCGCGGTTCTGGACGCAGCGGCCATTGCAATTGTGCTCGTCCTGATCGCCGTCCTGTTCTTCGGCCTGACCGTCGCCGCGCAGCTCGTGCCGGCGCTCAACGCGGCGGCAACGCCGCTCTGGCCGGCGACCAGCGTCGCGCTCGCCGTGATCCTGCTGTGCGGCTATCGCGTCGCACCGGCGATCTTCGTCGGCGGCTTCGCCGGCCATGTTGTCGTCTCGGGCACGATCGATCTCCGTTCGATCGTGGAAGCGAGCGCGACCGCGCTCGGCACCACATTGGCCGCGCTGACCGGCGCCTGGGTGCTGGAGCGCTGGTCGCATGGGCGCAAGACCTTTGCCGGCGCGCGAAGCATCGGCCGGTTCGCGCTGGTTTGCTTCGGCCCGGTCGCCGTCATCAGTTCGGCGCTCGCCATGATCGGCACCATGGCCGGCACCATGGCCGGCAAGCTTGCCGCCGGCGATTTCAGCTTGACCAATGCCTTCGCCGATTGGCCGACCTTGCTGTCGAGCTATGACAGGTGGTGGCTGACCGATGCCGGCGGCAGCATCGTGGTGATACCGGCCATTGTGCTGTGGGCGACGGCTCCCGGATTTGCTGGAATCGGATTCGGCAAAATCGGCCTCGCCGAGATCGGCGCCAACGAGCCGGCGGCCGGCAAAGCCGAGCCCGCCGCCGCGCCGAGCATTGCCGAAACCGCGGCCATCGTTTTGTCTGCGGCCGCGATCGGCTTGCTTGCCTTCAGCCCGCTGATGCCGGTGCTCGGCGGCGCGCTCGACACCCTGATGCCCTATCGCGGCCTGCTCGCCTTCCTCGTCGTCATCCCGCTGATGACGGCGGCGCTGCGCGGCAATCAGCGCGATGCCGCGACCGCCGCGCTGGTCTTCTGCGGCATCGCCGGCGTCTCGGCGGGTCTCGGCTCCACGGCCGATCTGAACAATTCGCTGGTGCTGCTGCTGGCGCTCGCCGTCACCACCTCGCTCGCCCCGCTCGTGCTCGGCGCCACCATCCTCGGCCATCGCGACGTCGAGGCACGCCTGTTGCTGGCCCAGGAGCAAATGCAGCGCCGCGTCGAACAGACCCAGCTCGCCTTCAGGAATGCCAAGCGGCATTTCCAGATCTTCATGGATGGCGTCACCGACTATGCGATCTTTCTGCTCGACCCGTCGGGCCGCATCGCGAGCTGGAATCCCGGCGCGCAGAACATCATCGGCTACAAGGCCGGCGAGGTGATCGGCAAGCATTTCGGCATCTTCTACCGGCCCGACGAGCGCCGCGCCGGCGAGCCCAAGCGCGCGCTCGCTTCCGCCATCCAGAACGGCAAGCACGAAGTCGAGGGCTGGCGCATCCGCAAGAACGGCACGCCGTTCTTCATGACGGGTTCCTTGACCGCGATCCGCGACGATGACGGCACGCTGCTGGGGCTTGCCAATATCATCCGCGACGCCACCGAGCGCCGCGACACCCAGGAGAAGCTCGTCGAAGCGCGCGAGCAGCTTGCCACCTCGCAGAAGATGGAAGCGATCGGCAAGCTGACCGGCGGCATCGCGCACGATTTCAACAATCTCCTGATGATCATCGGCGGCAATGCCCAGACCTTCAAGCGCCTGCTCGATCCGAAACTGCCGCGCGCCATCGAGGCGATCCAGACCGCGGCCAAACGCGGAGAAAGCCTGACCCGGCAATTGCTGACCTTCTCGCGCCGCCAGCAATTGTCGCCGACCGTGGTCGACCTCTCGAGCAGCATCCGCAACATGCGCACCATGCTGGAGAGCTCGTTGCGCGGCAACATCGTCTATAACGAGAATATCGCGCAGGACATCTGGCCGATCCGGGTCGACCTCGCCGAGCTCGAGCTCGCCATCGTCAACATCGCGGTCAATGCGCGCGACGCCATGCCCAACGGCGGCACGTTCACGCTGACCGCCGGCAATGTCGAGACCGACGAGGCGCTGCGCGACGACGAGCACAATCAGGGCTATGTCGCGATCTCGTTCTCCGACAGCGGCATGGGCATTCCGCCGAACCTGCTGTCGAAGATCTTCGATCCGTTCTTCACCACCAAGGAGGTCGGCAAAGGCACCGGGCTCGGCCTGTCGCAGGTCTACGGCTTTGCCCACCAGGCCGGCGGCACGGTGACGGCCGACAGCAAGATCGGCGAAGGCACGACAATCACCGTCTATCTGCCGTCCTGCGGCGACGAGGCGGCGGAGGAGGAGGAACTCATCGCCGATGCGCCGCATCTGCAGCGGCCGATGGTGCTGGTTGTCGACGACAGTCCGGAAGTCGCGGAAGTGACCTCGTCGCTGTTCGAGCATCTCGGCTACGACACCGTCTATCGCGATTCCGCCGAGGCCGCGCTGAAGCTTCTCGGCGAAGGCGCCAAGATCGATCTGGTGTTCAGCGACATCGTGATGCCGGGCACGATTGACGGCGTCGGACTCGCCTCCGAAGTGCGGGCGCGCTACCCGCATCTGCCGGTGATCCTGACCACCGGCTACAGCGACGCCGCGCAAGCCGCGCCGCCGGACTTGAAGATTTTGCGCAAGCCTTTTGACAGCGACACGCTGCGCGGCATCATTCAGGACACGATGGAAATGAGTCTCGTGTCCTAGCGCGTGTTCCGGAAAAGCATGCCCTTGCCTCGAACCGCATCTCTTCGCGTCAGTCATTGCCCAATTTGCCGTCATCACGACTCCTTGATCGATGCGTGAGTTACGCGGCGTTGACACCTGCGAAACCGTGAAGACATTCACGCTGGGGCGGCCGGATACCAAACGGAAGATACGATGGACTCGGTTGAGAAATTCGTTCCTGTTCTGGGCCGTTTTCTATTGGCCCTGGTTTTTGTTCTGGCTGGCTTCGGCAAAATATGGGGACTCGACGCGACCGCCGCGCAGATGGCGAGCCACGGCATCCCGATGCCCCATCTGTTGGTCTATGGCGTGGTCGCACTCGAATTCGGCGGCGGCCTGGCCTTGATGCTCGGTCTGTTCACGCGTCCGCTGGCGCTGATTTTTGCGGTTTATTTGCTGACGCTGGCCCTGGTGTTCCATGGCTACTGGGCAATGCCGGCGGCCGAAATGCATGCGCAGCGCGTTGCGTTCCTTGAACACCTCGCGATGCTGGGCGGCATGCTCTACGTCTTCTGCTTCGGGGCCGGTCCCTACAGCCTCGACGCGCTCATCGGGCTGGAGCGGCCGCGCCACGTTCCCGCGGCGGCGCGCGCCTAGAGCATTGACCCGGATCAGACGTCTAGGGTGGCTTACGCCGTCCGGCGATCTGCCACGGCAGTTGCACGATCGCGCAGGCGGCGATGCAGAGCAGAACCAGGATGACGGCGCGGGCCGGCCATGGTCCAAGCGCGGCGACGAACGGCGGAATGTCCTGCGGCGGCAAGTTGCCGAGATAGCCGTAGTCGGCGCCGAGCATGGCGTTCAGCGGCACGACGACAGCGAGATAAATCGCACCGACGGCGTAACAGCGCACGAGGTCGCGCCATTGCGGCCGAAAATGCAGGACGGCGAGATCATAGCTCGCGTAAGCGAGAATGATCGTGTGCTGCGCCCAGAACCAATAGAAGATCGGGTTGGCCGGGCCGACTTGCAGTGCCGGCTGAATGAAGGCCTGGGTCGATAGCGCAAAGGCCCAGTAGTACAGCGTCGCGCGCAGCCAGCGATGCTGGGTGAGCAGAACCAGCGGCGCGATCACGCCGTTGATGTCGCAAATCTGCAGCGGCAGGCCGCCCGTGAAATCGATGCCGTGCCAGTTCCACCAGGCATTATAGGAGAGCCAATAGACCAGGCCGAACAGGCCCAGCATGCGCCGCAGCCGCGTTTCAGACGTTTTGGCCAGAGCACGGCCGACAAGAACGAGCCCGGCCATGACAAGCAGGCAGATGCCGACCGTGACGGCATGCAGCCAGCCATAGGGAGCGAACACGTCCCAGGACGTATCGGGTAGAATGTTCAATGGCGGCCCGACCGCACCGTGAGCTTGCATGGCGCCAAGCTTATAGCCGCGGCCACGCCGAACTGGCAAAGTCGGCTGCAAAGCTGCCAGGCAAAGCCGGCGGCAACAGCACGCTTGCAAAAATCCGTCCGTGACACCAATTGCGGGCGGCTTGGTGACAAGCGACTTGGTGACAAGCGACTTGGTGACAAGCGACTTGGGAGGCGCGAAGACCTTGCCGATCTACGTTCTCGAACCGCCGATGCGTTACAACCACGCTTATGCGGGGACGGTCATCGAGCATGTCCTGCCGTTGCGCGAGGCCCGTAAGGCTTGCGCCAAGCGCGGCGTGCATGCCGACGCCTGTTCCTGGGAGACCGGTCACACCTGCGTTCTCGTCATCCCGCGCGGCGGTCCGGTGAAGGATTTGCGGGCTTACGTCCGTCACGAACGCGCCCATTGCAACGGCTGGTCGGAAAATCACGAGGAATAGTGCGCGCCGCACGCGCAACGCGTTATATTTTCTGCTCGCGAATCACTTAGTGCCGGTGTCGCCTTGCGTCCGCCAAGCCTGGTCAGAGCAGGGCCTCGTCAAAGCAGTCCTCGTCAGAACAAGCCTCGTCAGAACAAGCCTCGCCACAGCGTAATACGGAAAAGTGGGAACCGGTTTTCCCAAAGATCATGCTGCAACGAAAACCAGACCGTGATCCGCTGCGGTCTGATCGGATCGTGACCCAGGAACACTAGCGCCGAGAGATGACAAGTCGCGCCGCTGTCGCCCGCAACGCTCCGTCTCTGCATTCAAGTCTTGTGCGCAAGCTGCACGACGCGGTCGCTGCGCAACGCGCCGGACACGTTGAAAAAGCGGCGGGACTTTACACCGCGATCCTGCGCAAGCGCCCGAACGAGTTCAACGCCCTGCACATGCTCGGCCTCCTCGAATATCAGCGCGGGCGCCTGCCGCAAGCGATCAAGCTGATAAAGGCCGCGTTGCAGAGCGACGCCAAGTCGGTCGACGCCTGGTCGAATCTCGGCTTGGTATTCCACGCGCAAGGCGATTACGCCCAGGCTTTGAGCAGCTTCGACCGCGCGCTCGCGCTCAAGCCCGATCATGCCGAGGTGTTGAACAATCGCGGCACCGCGCTCAATTGCCTTGGCCGTCACGAGGACGCGCTCGAAAGCTTCGCGCGGGCGGCGGCGCTGCGGCCCGATCATATCTTCGCGCGCTTCAATCACGGCTCGACCCTGCTCGGGCTCGGACGTTTCGCCGAGGCGCTGGCGAGCTTCGAGGCGACGCTGGTGCTCGCGCCTGACCATGCCGATACGCTTTGTCATCGCGGCAACGTGCTGATGAAGCTCAATCGCATCGAGGAAGCCTTCGCGAGCTTTACCCAGGCGCTGAGTTTCGCGCCGGATCATCCGCAGATCCTGCAGAACCGCACCGTGGCGCTGCGCCATCTCGGCCGGCCGCGCGACGCGCTCGCAAGCGCCGAGCAGGCGCTTCGCGCCCGGCCCGGCTACGCCGCCGCGCGCTTCGAACAGGCTATTGCGTTGCTGGCGCTCGGCGATTTCGAGCGCGGATTTGCCGCCTACGAGTCGCGCTGGGCGCTTGCGGAATTCGAGCCGCAATGGCGGAATTTCGCCGGCCCGCACTGGCGCGGCGAACAGGATGTCGCCGGCAAGACTGTGTTGCTCCATTGCGAGCAGGGCTATGGCGATACGCTGCAATTCGTTCGCTACGTGCCGCTTCTCGCCGAACGCGGCGCCACGGTCATTCTCGAAGTCCAGGCGCGCCTCAAAGCCGTGCTGTCGCAAATCGCCGGCGCCGCCATGGTCATCGCGCGCGGCGATCCGCTGCCGCCATTCGATCTGTATTGTCCGCTGATGAGCCTGCCGCTCGCGTTCGGCACGCGCCCCGAGACCGTCCCGGCACACGTGCCCTATGTCACCGCCGATCGCGAACGCGCCGCGCACTGGTCGGCGCGATTATCGGACTTCGCCGGCAAGACCAAAATCGGTCTGGTCTGGGCCGGCAATGCCGACGCCGTTGCGATCGATACGCGTCGCAGCATGAGCTTGACGCATTTTGCACCTTTGGCCGGAATGGCCGGCATTCAATTCTTCGGCCTGCAGAAAGGCGAGCCCGCCGCGCAGGCGCGGCATCCGCCGGAAGGCCTGGCGTTGACGGATTTTTCCGGAGAGCTGCACGGCTTTGAAGATACGGCGGCGCTGATCGCCAATCTCGATCTCGTCATCAGCGTCGATACCGCAGTCGCCCATCTCGCCGGCGCGATGGCGAAGCCGGTCTGGATCCTGTCGCGCCTCGACGGCTGCTGGCGCTGGCTCGATCACCGCAACGACAGTCCGTGGTATCCGACCGCACGCCTGTTTCATCAAAAAACGCCGGGCGACTGGGATGAGGTTGTAACGCGCGTGCACGGGGCGCTTTCGCGCCGCGACTTTGCCGCTTGACATTGACCCGCCGCGCCGTTTCGTGTCACGTCCCGCAGCCCCCAAAGCAGCCGGAAAAGACCACGACTCCAATGGCCACCGACCGTTACAACGCCCGCGACGCGGAAAGCCGCTGGCAGAAAATCTGGGACGAACGCGGCATCTTCTCGACCAAGAACGACGATCCGCGTCCGAAATACTACGTCCTGGAAATGTTCCCCTATCCGTCGGGGCGCATCCATATGGGCCATGTGCGCAACTACACCATGGGCGACGTGGTGGCGCGGGTGAAGCGCGCGCGCGGCTTCAACGTGCTGCATCCGATGGGCTGGGACGCCTTCGGCATGCCGGCGGAGAACGCCGCGATGGAGCGCAAGGTCCATCCCAAGGAATGGACCTACGCCAATATCGCGGCGATGAAGACGCAGCTCAAAGCCATGGGCCTGTCGCTCGACTGGAGCCGCGAAATCGCGACCTGCGATCCGAGCTATTACAAGCATCAGCAGAAGATGTTCCTCGATTTCCTGCGCGCCGGCCTGGTCGAGCGCAAGAAATCGAAGGTGAACTGGGACCCGGTCGATCAGACCGTGCTCGCCAACGAGCAGGTGATCGACGGCCGCGGCTGGCGCTCCGGCGCTCTCGTCGAGCAGCGCGAGCTGACGCAATGGTTCTTCGCCATCACCAAATTCGCGCCGTCCTTGCTCGACGCGCTCGATCTGCTCGACCGCTGGCCGGACAAAGTGCGGCTGATGCAGAAGAACTGGATCGGCCGTTCGGAAGGCCTGTTGGTCCGTTTCGCGCTCGATCCGAAAACCACGCCGGACGGCGAAAGCGAGCTCGAGATTTTCACGACGCGGCCGGACACTTTGTTCGGCGCCAAATTCATGGCGCTGGCGCCGGATCATCCGCTCGCTCTGGCCGCGGCGAAGAAGAATCCGAAGCTCGCCGAATTCATCGAGGAATGCCGCCGTCACGGCACCGCGCAGGCCGAGATCGATACCGCCGAGAAGCAAGGCTTCGATACCGGCATCCGCGCCATCCATCCGTTCGACAGGAACTGGACGCTGCCGGTCTATGTCGCGAATTTCATTTTGATGGATTACGGCACCGGCGCGATCTTCGGCTGCCCGGCCCACGATCAGCGCGACCTGGATTTCGTCAACAAATACGGACTTGGCAATACACCCGTGGTTTGTCCGCCGGGCCAGGATGCGAAGACCTTCGTCATCACCAAGACCGCCTATGACGGCGACGGCACGATGATCAATTCGCGCTTCCTCGACGGCATGACGATCGCTGCCGCGAAGGAAGAAGTGGCCTCGCGCCTGGAAAAGGAAACCGCCGGCAATCGTCCGGTGGCGCAACGGCAGGTCAATTTCCGGCTGCGCGACTGGGGCATTTCGCGGCAGCGCTATTGGGGCTGCCCGATCCCGATCATCCATTGCGAAAAATGCGGCGTGGTAGCGGTGCCGGAAAAGGACCTGCCGGTGACGCTGCCGGAAGACGTGACATTCGACCGGCCGGGCAATCCGCTCGATCATCATCCGACCTGGAAGCACGTGGCTTGCCCGCAATGCGGCGGCAAGGCGCGGCGCGAAACCGACACGATGGATACGTTCGTCGACTCGTCGTGGTATTTCGAGCGCTTCACCGATCCGTGGATCACCACCGCGCCGACCGACCGGCCGATGGTCGACGACTGGATGCCGGTCGATCAATATATCGGCGGCATCGAGCATGCGATCCTGCATCTGCTCTATAGCCGCTTCTTCACCCGCGCCATGAAAATGACCGGCCATGTCGGGCTGGAAGAGCCGTTCAAGGGCCTCTTCACCCAGGGCATGGTGGTGCACGAAACCTATCGCACCAAGACCGGCGAATGGATCGCGCCGGCCGAGGTCGAGATCAAGGCCGACGGCGACGCGCGGCGCGCCACGCTGATCGCGACCGGCGAAGCGGTCGAGATCGGCCCGATCGAGAAAATGTCGAAGTCAAAGCGCAACACCGTCGATCCCGACGAGATCATCTCGGGTTACGGCGCCGATGTTGCCCGCTGGTTCATGCTGTCGGATTCGCCGCCCGATCGCGACGTGGAATGGACCGAGCGCGGCGTTCAGGGCGCGTTCCGGTTCGCGCAGCGGCTGTGGCGGCTGGCCGACGAGGCCGGCGAAATCGCCAAAGGCGCGCCCGACGCGCGCCCGGCGCAGTTCTCTCCGACCGCGACGGCTTTGCGCAAGGCAACCCATGGTGCGCTCGCCAAAGTCAGCGATGACATTGAAAAGCTGCACTTTAATGTTTGTGTGGCGGCGATCTATGAATTCGCCAATAAGCTCAATGAGGTAATTGGCGACCTGGGGGCCGATGACGGGGTCGAAGAGGGGGCCGCACTCGCGCCCGATCTGCGTTGGGCGATGCGGGAAGCGGTTGATGTTCTCGTGCAATTGTTCGCGCCGATGATGCCGCATTTGGCCGAGGAGTGCTGGGCTGCGCTCGGCCACAGGAACCTCGTCGCTGAGGCCGCCTGGCCGCAGGCCGAGCGCGAATTGCTGGTCGAAGACACCATCGCGCTCCCGGTCCAGATCAACGGCAAAAAGCGCGCCGACGTGACGGTTGCGCGCGAGGCGGCCAATGCCGAAATCGAGGCTGCCGTTTTGGCGCTGGACGCGGTACAAAAGGCACTCGAGGGCAAGGCGCCGAGGAAAGTCATCATCGTGCCGGGGCGGATCGTCAATGTCGTGGTTTGAGCGTAAAAATATGGGCGCCGTTGTGCGGGTTGCCGCGATAATGGCAATGGCCGGCCTGACCGCCGGCTGCTTCCAGCCGCTGTACGGCCGCATCGGCACCGGGCCCGACGCCGACAGCGTCCACGACAAGCTGGCCCAGGTCGAGATTCCGCCGATCCCGGCGCGCCAGGGCTCGCCGGCCGCACGCATCGCCGTCGGCATGCGCAATGCGCTGCAATACGATCTCAATGGCGGCGCCGGTGCCAATGCGCCGACCTACCGCCTGACCATGACGGTCGCGCCGACCGCCTTGTCGGTGATCGTCGACGTCGCCAGCGGCCGGCCGACCGCCGAAATCGACGGCGTTACCGCGAATTATCAGCTCACCGAGATCGCCACCGGCAAGGTCGTGCTCACCGACAACGCCTTCTCGCATGTCGATACCGACGCGCCCGGTTCGCAGCAGCGTTTCGCCGTGCAGCGGGCCAAGCGCGATGCCGAAGATCGCGCCATCCAGGCGGTCGCCGAGGCCATCCGCAACAGGCTCGCGTCCTATTTCGTCGCCGGGACCTAGTCCGCCCCGTCCTCGATTTTTCACCGGCGCCGTTTTCTTTTTCGGTCCCGCGCTGAGCCTTGATGCAATTCAGTTGAACCGGATCAAAGCTGGATTATTTGTTTGAGCATGATCTGTTCCAAAAACCGGTTTCCACTTTTCGGGCTCATGCTCTAAATCTGCTGCATGGTTGCGATCAAGGCCGCCAATGCCGATGCCTTTGTCGCGCGCCCCGATCCGGCGCGGCCGGTGGTGCTGGTCTTCGGCCCCGACGCGGGCCTGGTGAGCGAAAGGGTCAATGCGCTGGTCAAGGCGTCGGTGAACGACGTCAGCGACCCTTTCACGCTGGCGCGCCTGGAGGGCGAGGATGTCACCGCCAACCCGGCGCGGCTGGTCGAGGAGGCCCAGACCATTCCACTGTTCGGCGGCTGCCGCGCGGTCTGGGTGAAGGCCTCCGGCCGCAACATCGCGCCGGCGGTCGAAGCGTTGCTCGGCATCGACATCGTCGATTGCCGCATCATCATCGAGGCGGGTGACTTGCGGCGCAACGCGCCGCTGCGCGTCTTGTGCGAACGCGCCAAGAATGCCGCGGCACTGCCCTGCTATGCCGACAGCGAGCGCGACCGGGCGCAACTGATTGACAGCGAGATGCGTGCCGCCGGCCTTGCCGTTGCGCCGGATGCCCGCGCGCTTTTGATCCCGCTGCTTGGCGGCGACCGTTCGGCCTCGCGCAGCGAGCTGAACAAGCTCGCGCTTTATGCGCATGGCCGCAAACAGATCGGCACCGACGACGTCTTGGCGGTGGTCTCCGATGCTTCGGCGCTCGGGCTCGACGATATCGTCGACGCAGCCTTTGCCGGCCGCCCGGCTGAGCTCGAAACGCAGCTGGCCAAGGCGCGCACCGCAGGCACCAATGCCGGCTCGCTCCTGTTTGCGGCACAGCGTCAGGTGGCGCAACTGCACAAATGGCGGCTTGCCATCGAGGACGGCGCGCCGTTTTCGCTCGATGCGGTGCAGCCGCCGCTGCATTTTCGCCGCAAGGATCTCATCGGCGTGACGCTGAAGAATTGGAACGCCGCGCGGCTGGCCGCAACGATGGCCGAGCTTGCCGAGGCGGTGCTGGATTCGCGCCGCAAGCCCGCGCTTGCCGATACCATCGCCGAGCGCGCTTTATTGGCGATCGCGGCCAACGGCCGGCGCAGCGCCGCCTGAGCCTTGATACCTTGGTGCCTTGGAGCCTGATCGCGAAAGGCAAAAACCGGTTTTGGAAGCGATCATCCTCGAAAGGCGCAAAGCTTATTGCACCGGCCGCGCGTTGGCACGCTGCGCCGGCCAATCGGCAAGCTTATTGCGGCCGACGACCGACATCTTGCTCGCCGCCGACGCCAGCATATCGTGAATCACTTGATCGAAACGCTCATGAGCCGAATGATTGACCGCCATCGCCTTGCGCATCGCATCGGCGTCGAACGGCTCGGCGCGCAAGCTCCGACGCACGTCGTCCTGCGACAAGCGCAGATCAGCCTGCGCCGCGGCGATCTTGACCTCATCCGTGTGAAGTTGCGCCCGCATGATATCGGCATCGGCGGGCGGCAGTGATTCGGCGACGCGGCCGAGTCTCTCGATTAAATTGTGATCGATGTGGGATACGGCCTTTAGCGGCACCGGACTGCTGTAGCGGTAAGCCACGGCGCCGGCGGCGCCGACGAAGAACAGGTTCAGCGCCAGCGAGCCCAGCAACAGCCAATGCGCGCGTCCGCCGCCTTCGCTTTGCGGAAGAACTGACATAGTCGCCCTCGTCTTTTCGAGCGTCGTTTTCTGGAACAATTCAGCTCAAGAAGCCAAGACTCTGGAAATCCGTTCCAGAAAACCACGCAGTCTCGAAATTCCAGAGCACCGGCTGCGCTCATCTCCGCGCCATCGGGCTCCAGTCAGCATTGCCACGGTAATGGAGCCGAACAATGGCTTGCAAGACCCTTCGCGGAACCCGCAGCTCCGGCCGACGGAACAGCATCAGAAAGCCGGCGCCGTCTATGTCGGATTTTCGAGGCTGAAGCCCTCGGAATCGTCGTCATAGGCGAACAGCTCGGCAAAGCGGCCCCAGGCGATCACCGCGCGCAAGGTATGTTCGGCATCCTCGGTGCTCATGTGATCCTCGAGCTCGTCGAGGAACCGGCTCTTCGGCGCCACGTGATTGGTGCGTTCCTGCAGCACGCGGCGGATATGCGAGGCGAGCGGAACTTGGGCGAGCAGCTGACGGGCAAAGAGCTTCTTGCGGTCGTCAGTGCCCATTTCGACGAATTGCTTGCCGATATCGGTGAGCTTGATGTCGCCGCCTTCGATTTCCGCAAGGCGGAACATCTGCAGAGATTCGGCGACGGGCAGCAATTCGTCGGACTCCATGGCGAGCTCGTCGGCGAGCACCGGCAAATCGGCTTTGCCGTTGAACGGCGGCGCGGCAAGCGTCTCCATCAGACCGGACATCAAGTTCGCCGAGACCCGCGGCAGCACCGTGTTCATGGTCATGGCCGGCGCCATGCCGATCTGCGTCGGCGCGGCTTTGCGCGCGGTCATGGCAACGTAGATTTTCTCGACCATGTCGCGGAATTGCGGGTCGAGCCGGTTGCGCGGCTGTTTCAGATCGACCGGGATGTCGCTGATGATGCGGCCGGGATTGGAGGAGAACAAGAGGATGCGATCGCACATCAGCACCGCTTCCTCGATATTGTGGGTGACCAGGATCACGCCTTTGATCGGCAGCTTGCCTTCGCCCCACAGTTCAAGAAAGTCGGTGCGCAGCGTCTCCGCGGTGAGCACGTCGAGCGCGGAGAACGGCTCGTCCATCAACAGAATATTCGGATGCACGACAAGCGCGCGCGCAAAGCCGACGCGCTGGCGCATGCCGCCGGACAATTCGCGCGGAAACGCGGACTCGTAGCCATCGAGCCCGATCAGGTCGATTGCGGCCAGTGCGCGCTTGCGGATTTCCGCCTGCGGCAGGCCGAGCGCCTCGAGCCCAAGCTGCACGTTCTCAAGCACCGTGAGCCAGGGAAACAGCGCGAAAGACTGAAACACCATGGCGATGCCGGGCGCAGGCCCGTTCACCGGCTGACCGAGATAAGTGACACTGCCGCCGACAGGTTGGGACAGGCCGGCGATCAAGCGCAAAAGCGTCGATTTGCCCGATCCGGTGCGCCCGAGCAGGCCGACGATCTGGCCCTGATTGAGCTGCAGTTCGACGCCTTCGAGCACCAAATGCTCGCCGCCGTCGGCGCGCGGGAATGCCTGGCGCAGGCCATGGATATCGAGCAATGCGGCACTCATGCGATCCTCACCTGCGATTCTCACCTGCGATCCTCACCCCAGCCGGAACTTGCGCTCGGCATAGTAGTACAACGGACGCCAGAACAAGCGATTGACGACGACGACGAAGAGACTCATCACCGCGATACCGAGCACGATCTTGTGGAAGTTGCCGGCATCGGTCTGCTGCGCGATATAGGCGCCAAGCCCGTCGGCTTGCAGATGCTCGTTGCCCCATGACGCGACTTCGGCGACGATGCTGGCGTTCCACGAACCGCCCGAAGCCGTGATCGCGCCGGTCACATAATACGGCAGCACCGCAGGCAGCGCGATACGCCGCCACCACAGCCAGCCGCGCACGCGCAAATTCATGCCGACAGCGCGCAGCTCGCTCGGGATCGCGGTCGCGCCGGCGATCACATTGAACAGAATGTACCATTGCGTGCCGAGGATCATCAGCGGGCTGAGCCAGATATTGGGGCTGAGCTTCCAGGCGACGATGATCGACACCACGATCGGAAACAGCAGATTGGCCGGAAAGGCGGCGAGGAATTGCGCCACCGGCTGCACCATATTGGCGATGCGCGGCCGCACGCCGACCCATACGCCGATCGGAACCCAGATGATGCTCGCGAGGGCAATGAGCACCACGACCCGCGATAGCGTCGCGAGGCCGAGCACCAGCGTCGTCATCACGTCGGCCAGCGTGATGCCCTCGATGGCGAATCGCACGATCTGCCACAGCGCAATCGCCGCAAGCGCAAAGACGACCAACCCGGCCTGAAAGGCGAAGCGGCCCTCCGCGATCGCCGACAAGCGCGGCGAGGACGCGGGCTTGTCGGCGCGTTGCGGCCGGAAGGTGAGTTGCCACAGCGCTGCAAACGGCGTGATCAATCGCTCGATCAAGCGCGAGCGGCGCAACACGTCGAACACCCAGGATTCGGGCGCCAAAGTGCCCGGTTCCTGCTCGAAGCGGAAGCGATCGGCCCAGGCCACCAGCGGCCGGAACAGCACCTGATCATAGATGAAGATCACGATCAGCATGGTGCCGATCGCCCAGCTCACCGCGACGAGATCGCGATGGTCGATGGCGAGCGCGATATAGGAGCCGATGCCGGGAAGCGTCACCGTCGTATTGCCGACGCTGATCGCCTCCGAGGCGACGACGAAGAACCAGCTGCCCGACATCGACATCATCATGTTCCAGATCAGCTGTGGCATGGCGAACGGCACGTCGAGCCGCCAAAAGCGCATCCACGCCGTGAGGCGGAAATTGCGCGTCGCCTCTTCCAGCTCGACCGGTACCGTGCGCAAGGACTGGTAGAAGCTGAACGCCATATTCCAGGCTTGGCTGGTGAAGATCGCGAAGATCGAGGCGAATTCGGCGCCGAGCACGCGGCCCGGCGCCAGCGCCATGAAGAACACGACGGTGACCGAGATGAAGCCCAGGATCGGTACCGATTGCAGAATGTCGAGCAGCGGCACCAGCAACCGCTCGGCGGTCCGGCTCTTGGCGGCCAGCGTCGCGTAAGTGAAGGTGAAGATCAGCGACGCGACCATGGCGATCAGCATGCGCAGCGTGGTGCGCGCGGCGTATTCGGGCAGATGGCGCGGATCGAGCGATAGCGGCTGCTGCTGCAATTCGGCGAGCGGCTCGAACAAATGCCGGCTGGCTTCGCCGAGAAACACCAGCATGCCGAGAATCAAAAGAAACGCGAGGATGTCCCATCGGCTGAACAGGCCGGTCCAGGCGCCTGCGGAAATCGGGACGTTTACGCGCATGTGTCCGGCCTAGCACTCAGGAACTGACGATCGGGAACTGACCGTCACGGAATTGTCGTGAAAGTCGAAATGTGAATGCGGGCCGCCCCGCGGCCCCAAGATTGGCGATACTCGGGCGGCAAACGTGGTTGCCGCGACCACATAACACCAGCCACGCCGGGTTCAAACCCTTTTGCCAGCCGCGCCACACCTTTGGCGACAATTTGCTCCGGCGCCGCTCCGCAGTCGGACGCGGCGTGGCGGAATTCTGGCGCGGTCCGGCGACGGGAGCGGAAAAATCGTCCCGAAAACACCGCATTGTCTCCCAAGATTTTTCGATAGGTTGAGTCGTTGATTCTCTGTCTGGGGGCGAATGGAGACTGTCGTGGTCACGCAAAGCACGAACGCTATTTCGCGGCTGCTCGCTGCGGCACTGCTGGTTGGACTCCTTGCGTCGGTTGCCGTCCCGCGCGCGGCAGCGGCCGAGCCTTCGGTTGTCGGGTTATGGCAGAAGACGGACGAGCAGACCGGCGCACCGGTCGGCTGGTTCCTCTTTGTCGAACGCGACGGCTATTATGAGGGCGCCATCGCCAAGACATTCGAGCGGCCGGGCGATCCCAAGAATCCGATCTGTTCGGCATGTCAGGACGACCGTAAGAACCAACCGTTGCTGGGCATTTCGCTGATCAGAAATATGGCGCGCAACGGCCTGTCCTATGACGGCGGCAACATCCTCGATCCGCGCGACGGCAATATCTACAACGCGATGATGACGCTGAGCCCCGATGGGCAGACGCTGACGGTGCGCGGCTATCTCGGCATCGCGCTATTCGGCCGCGACGAGGTCTGGCATCGCCTCCCGGACAATGCGATGCGGCAACTCGATCCTATGGTGGTCGCCAAATACTTGCCGGGCCAGCATGCGCCCGGGCCGCATGCGCCGCCGCAGAACCTAGCGGGTCAGGTCAGGGTCGGACGGCCGGTTGCTGCGCTCGGGCAAGGCGCTCAGCGGCCCGCGAACGGCCAGCGCTAGAAACAGCCGACCGCTATTCGACGACGCCGAACTCGCAACCGCGGGCGGCGTATTCATAGCGCGGAACGCCATAGACGTCCTGAACCACGGCCGGCCGGCAGCGTGCCTGCCACTTGCGCTCGCGCTCGGTGCTGAGCGCCTTTTCGGCCTCGGTCTGCGGTGACGGCACCAGCCGCATATAGGGATCGCTGTACGCGCCCCAGTGGGCGACGCAGGAGATGGAGTAGCGCGATCCGACGCAGCCGCCGACCGCAATGCCGTTGGCTTGAGCTGAATTTGAAACCAGGACCGACAATGTGGCCGCTGCAGCGAAGCCGGCCGCAAGCCGCGCAGACCCAGACGCGGACCGCAAGATCGTTCTGGCACAACGTAGCGTTAACACCGCTCTCTCCCTCAAACGTGCGCCGACCTTGTGCAGTCGGCATACCGGGCGCTTGCCGTCGGCGCGAAAACACGCGCGAACGGCTGCGCTCATGGGAGCAAGGCGGGTGCCAGCAAACGTGCCCTGTTTTGGCACAAGACGTTAAGATAAACGGCGGCGCGATCGTGCGCGCGGCGCAGCGGTTAACGGCGGATCACGGTCGACGGCGGCAGGCGGCGATATTCCCATCCGGCACGCTCGAGTTCCGGCACCCGGTCGTCGGTCTGCGGATAGCCGAGACAGAAATAGCCGATGAATTTCCAGTCTTGCGGCACGTCGAGAATTTCCGTCACCGCTGTGGGATCGAGGATCGACACCCAGCCCATGCCGATGCCTTGCGCGCGCGCGGCAAGCCAGATCGTGTGCACCGCGGTGACCGCCGAATAGTCGATCATTTCCGGCATGGTGCGGCGGCCGAGGCCGTGACCCTGTTCGGTCGTACGATCGGCGAAGACGGCGAAATGCGCCGGCGCTTCTTCCAAACCGGCAAGTTTCAGCTTCGCATAGAGGCTGGCGCGTTCGTGACTCTGCGCCGCCAGCGCCTGCGCGTTGCAACCAGCGAAATTGCCGCGGATCGCGGCGCGGCGCGCAGAATCGTCGACGATGACGAAACGCCAGGGCTGGCTCAGCCCCACCGACGGCGCCAGGCACGCGCATTCGAGAAGCTGCTCCAGCGTGCCGGCAGGCAACGGATCGCGCAGAAAGCGGCGCACGTCGCGGCGCCAGGCCAGCAGATCGCGCAGGCGCGCGCGGAAGGCGTCATCGAAGCTCATCGATGGCGGCGCGGCCATGGCCGTGCTTTCGCTTTTCCGATCGGCGCTGGCTTTGAGGTTGGCAATCGGCTGATGACCGGCAAAGGCGGCCATGGCCTGCGTGAGCCGCTGCCAATCGGGCTCCGCCGCCGGCAGGCCGAAGCGCAGCCATTGCGGGCGATCGGGGAACCTGCGAACGAAGATTCCGGCGCGTCCGAGGTGATGAAACAACTCGTTTGCCGCGCGGCTGCGCACCAGCCGGAACAGCGACGTCCCGCCGGCGATGTCGAGACCTGATGCGGCGAGGATCGCATCGAGACGATTGGCGGCCTGCGCCAGCCGCAATCGCGTCGCCTCGATCCAAGCCCGATCCGCCAGCGCCTGCGTGCCGATCGCAAGCGCCGGACCCGAGACCGCCCATGGTCCCAAAAGCGCTGCGATGCGTTCGGCGAGCGCCGGCGCGGCAACCGCAAAGCCGAGCCGCAGCCCGGCCAGACCAAAGAATTTGCCGAATGATCGCAGCACGACGATACCGCCGCGCGTGACGTCGCCGGCGAGGCCCGCCGCTGCCGGGCCAGCGTCAATGAAGGCTTCATCGACGACCAGGAGCCCGCCATGCGCCGCGAGCTTGTCGGCAAGGGCCAACAGTTCGTCATTCGCCAACAGTCGTCCGTCCGGGTTGTTCGGATTGGTCAAGATCGCGAGATCGGCATCGGCAAGAGCGGCGATGTCGGAGACTTCTGTCACGCGGTGTCCGGCCAGACGCGCGGCGCGGGCGTGCTCGGCATAAGTCGGCGCCAGCACGGCGGCACGTCCTGGCGGCTCGAGCCCGGCAATGACCGGCAGCAGAATTTGCGTGCCCGGCGCGGCCACGACATGCTCCGCCGACGGCGCGCCGTAGGCCGCCGCCGCAACTCTCGCCAGGTTTGCGAGCGGCGCGGCCTCCGGCAACCTCGCAAAGACATCGCCGGACAACGCCGGAAGCGGATAAGGATTGGGATTGATCCCGGTCGAAAGATCGACAAAGGGTTCGGGCGCGCCCGGGAACATCGTCCGGGCGGCGCCGATATCGCCGCCGTGTTCAACGTCCGGTTCGCGGACGTGCCGAAGCGCTTCGGCTGTGGTTTTGTAGATCGCCATGCCTTTTGCAGCGCTTGCCCTTCTCGCCATGCTGATCGAGCTCGCTCTCGGTTACCCGCGATGGCTGTTCCGGATGGTCGGCCACCCGGCGACCTGGATCGGCCACCTGATCAGCGTGCTTGACCGGCTGCTCAATCGTGACACGGACAGCCGGATCAGGCGGCGGATCGCCGGCATTATCACGGTTCTTGTTGTTTTCGCCATGGCCGGATCGGCCGCCTATCCGTTGCAGCACGTGCTGTTGCGCCTGCCGCTCGGGCTTTTTGCCACAGCGCTTGCGGCCAGCACTTTGCTGGCGCAGCGGAGCTTGTACCGGCATGTGGCGGACGTCGCCACGGCGCTTGACGCCGCCGGCGTCGAGGCCGGCCGCGCCGCCGTCGCCCATATCGTCGGACGCGACACGGCGGCGCTTGACGCCGCCGGCGTGGCACGCGCCGCGATCGAAAGCCTCGCCGAAAATTTCTCCGACGCGATCGTCGCGCCGGTTTTCTGGATGGTCATTGCCGGGCTTCCCGGGGCCGCAGTCTACAAGGCGATCAATACCGCCGACAGTATGATCGGCCATCGCGACAAGCGCTACGCGGCCTTCGGCTGGGCCGCCGCGCGGCTCGACGATCTGATCAACCTGCCGGCGTCGCGGCTGTCGGCGCTTTTGCTCGTGCTCGCAGCGACCAGCGACCGGTTCAATGCCGGCGCGGCATGGCGCGCCACATGGCGGGACGCCTCGCATCACCGCTCGCCCAATGCCGGCTTTCCCGAAGCCGCAATGGCCGGCGCGCTCGACCTCGCATTGGCCGGTCCGCGGATCTATGCCGGCGTCGAGGTCGACGATGCCATGATGGGCTCCGGCCGCCGCGATGCCAACGCCGATGATATCCGCCGCGCGCTGGCGCTGTTCCGCCGCGCCGATGCGGCGTTGATCGTTCTGCTTGCGCTTTTGGCCGCGCTGTTCAACGCGCCAGTTTGAGCAGGCGGTCGATATCGAGATGCGTGTCGAGATGCGCGGCCAGCGCATCGAGCGTCTCTTCGACCAGCGCGTCGTAGGCGATATTCGCCGGGCCGGCGGCAAAACGGGCAAGCCACGCCGCGCGCTGCCGGTCGTCGGCGAACAGGCCGTGGATATAGGTGCCGATCACGCGCCCATCGGCCGAAACCGCGCCTTCCGGCGCTCCACCGGAGAGATGCGCAAAAGGCCGCACGCGATCGGGACCTTGGGTCACGCCCATATGCATCTCGTAGCCGTAGAACGGAACGCCATCGCTGGTCGCGCCGCGCACCGGCTCCAGACGTTTTTCATCGGACAGCGTCGTCTCGACATCGAGCAGACCGAGCCCTTCGATCGTTCCCGGCGGCCCTTCGACGCCATCCGGGTCAGCGACGCTGCGTCCGAGGATTTGATAGCCGCCGCAAAGGCCCAGCACCGTTCCGCCGCGGCGATGATGAGCGGCAATGTCGATGTCGAAACCGGCCGCACGCAGCGCTTTCAGATCGGCGATGGTCGCTTTCGATCCCGGCAGCACAATGAGATCGGCGTCGCCGGGCAGCGGCCGGCCCGGGCGTACGCGCACGAGATCGACCGCGGGCTCGGCATCGAGCGGGTCGAAATCGTCGAAATTGGCGATATGGGGCAGGAGCGGCATCGCGACGCGCAGCTTTGCACCCGATTTCCTGAGCTCGGCTTGTTCCAGAGCCAATGCGTCTTCAGCAGGAAGGAGTCTTGCCTGGCCGAAATGCGGCACCAGGCCGAGCGCTTCCCAGCCGGTCAATTGCGCGATGCGCTCCATGCCGGCATCGAACAATTCCGGATCGCCGCGAAACTTGTTGACGATGAAGCCGCAGATCAGCGCGGCATCCTCGGGCGCGATCACCGCCTTGGTGCCGACCAGGCTTGCGATGACGCCGCCGCGGTCGATATCGCCGATCAGCACGACAGGCACGCCGGCGGCCTGCGCGAAGCCCATATTGGCGATGTCGTTCTGCCGCAGATTCACTTCCGAAGCGCTGCCGGCGCCTTCGACCAGAACGATATCCGCTTCGCTGCGCAGCTGCTCGAAGCTTTCGAGCACATAGGGCATCAATTCGCGCTTGATATGCTGGAAGGCGCTCGCTTTGGCGCTGCCGTGAACCTTGCCCTGCACGACGATCTGCGCACCGATTTCGCTTTGCGGCTTGAGCAGCACCGGATTCATGTGCACGCCCGGCGGCACGCGCGCCGCGCGCGCCTGCAGCGCCTGCGCCCGGCCGATCTCGCCGCCATCCGCCGTCACGGCGGCATTGTTGGACATGTTCTGCGGCTTGAACGGCCGCACGCTCAGTCCGCGCAACGTCAGAGCGCGCGCCAGGCCCGCAACGATGAGCGATTTGCCGACGTCGGAACCGGTGCCCTGAAACATCAGCGCGCGCGCCGGCATGATTTCAGAACTCGATACCGGGCTGCGCCTTCACGCCGGCGGCGAAGTGATGCTTCACGAGCGTCATCTCGGTCACGAGATCGGCAGCCGCGATCATTTCCGCCTTGGCATTGCGGCCGGTGACGACGACATGCAGGCCCGGACGCCGCGCCGTCAGTGCGGCAATGACGCTGTCGAGATTCAAATAATCATAGCGCAGCGCGATATTGATCTCGTCGAGCACCACCATGGCGAAGCCCGGATCGCCGATCAGTTCCTGCGCCTTGCCCCAGGCGCGCTCGGCCGCCGCGACGTCACGCGCGCGGTCCTGCGTCTCCCAGGTGAATCCTTCGCCCATCGTGTGCCAGACCAGCTGATCGCCGAATTTGGCCAGCGCATCTCGCTCCGCGGTGTGCCAGGCGCCTTTGATGAATTGCACCACGCCGACGCGATGACCGCGTCCGAGCATGCGAAGCGCCAAGCCGAAGGCCGCCGTCGATTTGCCCTTGCCCGGACCGGTATGAACGATCAACAGGCCCTTCTCGACGGTCTTTTCGGCAACTTCGGCGTCCTGCACGGCCTTGCGTTTGGCCATTTTGGCGCGATGCCGTTCGGCCTCGGCTTGATCGGTCGTCTGGGTCATCAGAGCGTTCCCTTCACCGCAAGCGGTATGCCGGCAACGACCAGCACGACGCGGTCGGCGCGCGCGGCGATACGCTGATTGAGGATGCCTTGCAAATCGCGGAACCGCCGGCCGAGCGGGTATTCCGGCACGATACCGGAGCCGACTTCATTGGCGACCAGCACCACAGGCGCCGTCGCCGCCGCCACGGCTTGTTCCAGAAGCGTCGTCTCGGCCTCGAGATCGGCGTCCGCCAGCACCAGATTTGACAGCCAAAGCGTGAGACAATCAACGAGCACAGGCCGGCCGTCGCACGCTTTCAAAGCGGCGGCAAGATCGCGCGGCGCTTCGACCGTATGCCAGTTCGAGCCACGCCGCGATCGGTGCGCGGCGATGCGCTCCGCCATTTCCGCGTCGCCGGCTTCCGCCGTCGCCACATAGGTCCAAGGCGGCGTCAGGGCGGCGATCACGCTCTCCGCATAGCGGCTTTTGCCGGACCGGGCGCCGCCGAGGACGAGCGTGAGTTTTGCTGCGCTGGACATAAATCTCCGCAACCGGAACTTCGCGGCCAGATTGACAGCCCTGCCCCGCGAAATCTATCACTAGCGCATCGATGGTCCCTCGCGAGAGGGCGAAGAGGGAATGCGGTGCGGCGGGCGAAAAAACCGGCCTAATCCGCAGCTGCCCCCGCAACTGTGAGCGGGAAGTCTCGTTCCATAGCGCCACTGGCTAACGCCGGGAAGGCAGGACGAGGCGACGATCCGCGAGCCAGGAGACCTGCCATCGGTCGTGTCGACGCGACAAACACGGGTCGGGGTGAACCTGTGGATGATCCGAAAGACGGAAGTCTTTTGGTCCTCGCTCGCGCCGACGGCAGGCCACGCGAGGACCGTCTGTGCTCAATCTCCTGAAAACCACCGTCGACGACGCATCATCCGATCATCGCGGCAAAGTTGCCGCGCTCTATGTTTTCCTGATCGGCGCCAATGTCCTGATTTGGGCCTGGGCGGTCGTCGCCCTTGCCGGGCGACCGACGCTGCTTGGCACCGCGTTCCTGGCCTACGTGCTGGGCCTGCGTCACGCCGTCGACGCCGATCATATCGCGACCATCGACAATGTCGTGCGCAAGCTGATGCAGGAGGGCAAGCGGCCGATTTCGGCCGGCCTGTTCTTCTCGCTCGGTCATTCGCTGTCGATCGCGCTCGCGGTCGCCGCCATCGCCACGGCGGCCTTTGCGCTGCAGGGCCGCTTCGAGAACTTCCGGGCCATCGGCAGCCTGATCGGCACCGGGGCATCGGCATTTTTCCTGCTGGCGATTGCGGCGATCAATCTCGTCATTCTGCGCCATGTCTGGACGAGCTTCCGCCGCGCGCGCCGCGGGGAAGCGGTCGGCGAGCATGAGCTCGATATCCTGCTCTCCGGCCGCGGCCTGCTGTCCCGCGTGTTCCGGCCGCTGTTCCGGATGGTGTCGCGCAGCTGGCAGATGTTCCCGATCGGCTTTTTGTTCGGGCTCGGCTTCGACACCGCGACAGAAATCAGCCTGTTCACGGTGGCGGCGAGTCAGGCCTCCGGCGGCATGAGCTTCGGCACGGTGATGATTTTTCCGGCGCTGTTCACCGCCGGCATGACCTTGGTCGACACGACCGACAGCGTGCTGATGGTCGGCGCTTACGGCTGGGCCTTCCTCAATCCGCTGCGCAAGATCTGGTACAATCTCACCATCACCGCGATTTCGGTTCTTGTCGCGCTCTTGATCGGCGGCATCGAGGCGCTCGGCCTCATCGCCGGCAAGCTCGGCCTTGAAGGCGGGTTCTGGGACATGATCGGCGATCTCAACGGCGGGCTTGCCAATTTCGGCTATCTCGTCGTCGGCATTTTCGTGGTGAGCTGGGCGCTGTCCTATCTGATCTATCGCGTGGGGGGCTTCGACCAGCCCGCAGCGGAACAGGCGTGAGGCAAGAGTCATGAACCGATCGTCCGACAGTTCTGCGCCCGATATTTCATCGCGCGATGCCTCGACGCCGATGATCTATGTCTGCACCACCTGCAAGCGCGCCGGCGAGCCGGACAGCGATCCGCGCCCGGGCGCGCTGCTCGCGGACGCGACCGAACGCGCCGCTGACGGCACCGATGTCATCGTGCGCCGCCTGCGCTGTCTCGCCAATTGCACGCGCGGCCCGAGCGCCGCGCTGCGTTGCAACGGCTCCTGGACCTATGTGTTCGGCGGGCTCGGTGCCGACAACGCGCAAGCCCTGGTCGACGGCGCCAGACTTCTCGCCACAGCAAGCGACGGCATTCTGCCGTGGCGCGGCCGGCCA
>Ga0335076_10000839_pt1 | contig 29146 bp, 27 predicted proteins | sample Lox_Sample_25_FD_206717 | JGI IMG/M metagenome (GOLD analysis project Ga0335076, IMG submission 206717) | Soil microbial communities from Loxahatchee National Wildlife Refuge, Florida, United States - Lox_Sample_2.5 | ecosystem: Environmental > Terrestrial > Soil > Wetlands | place: USA... | reverse complement strand
GAACCCAGGGGACCACGCCGGCGATCTTGCTGCCAGCGAAGTAGACCGGCTCGGCCGGACCCTGGACGTTGGTCAGCACCGCGGTGGTCTTCTGCGCGAACACGTCGAGCAGGCTTTGCTCGATCTGGTGCGGGGTTAGGCCGACCGCTTCGAGGATCGCGTACGAGAGGCCGCCTTCGGGCGAGTGCTTGATGGTGTCCATGCGGCGATGCACCTCGGCGAGGCGATCGGCTGGATCGGCGATCCCGACGGGCAAAGTGAGGTACACGAGGCCGAAGCGATTGCCAAGCTCGCGCGGAGGCGGCTCGTCGGGCGCGCGCAGGTTGTAGGGAACCATCACGCGGATCTCCTCGACGAGGCTGTCGCGGCCGAGTAGGTAGCGGCGCAGCGCGCCGGTCATCGCCGCGGTCAGAACATCGTTGACCGTCGTGCCGGTCGCGTGACCGATCGCCTTGATGGCATCGAGCGGCATCCGGTCAGACCACGTGACGTATCGCGAGATGCCCAGCCTCGCGCTAAGCACGGTCTTCGCGTCGGACCCGGTCAGCAAGAGCTTCGCCAGCGCCCCCGCGTCGTCAGTCCCGCGCGACGCGAGCGCAGGCAGTTCGGCGCTCGGGTGCGTAAGGATCTCGATGCCTTCGTGAACACCCGCCTTGGCAAGCCGCCCGCCCGTCTTCACCGGCGCGGCGATCGAGCCGAGCAGGCGTCGTCGCGAGGCCTCGCGCACCGGCGCGATCCCGGCGTCGGGGTGCGTGTCGGTCAGCGAGAGCAGTACGCGCGAGAGCGCGATCCCATCGGCGATGCAGTGATGGCTGCGCGAGAGCATCGCCATACCCCCGCCGAAGCCATCGATCAGGTACATATCCCAGAGCGGTTTGTGGCGGTCCAGCGGGCTCACGATGAGGTCGCTGACGAGCGCCTCTAGCGCGCGCTTATCCCCCGGCGCCGGAACCGCGAGGTGGTGCACGTGATGATCGAGCTCGAACCTCGGATCATCCTCCCACGACGGGACCCCGACGCCCAGACGCGGCTCAATGACCAGCTGGCGAAACCGTGGGAAAGGCTCGACCAGACGCGATCGCAGAATCTCCTTGACGCGACCGGCATCGACGGGCTCCTCGAACCACAGCAGTGCATTGACCACCATCAGATTGGTCGGCCGGTCCATATGCAGCCAAGCCGCGTCAGCATTGCTCATACGCTGCGCGCTCATCACGACTCCTCTATTCGCGAATCCACCTCCAGGCTACGGCGCCGCCTCCGGACTCGCGTCGGGATCTCCCCGCGTCACGGTCCGTAGAACCAGGCAGCATCTAGGGTCGCTCGCCGAGGGTTCGCGGAGCGCGCGGCCGTCGGCATGCGCAATCTGCGACGCTGGCGGCGTCCGCGGGTGTCACCGCGAAGGCGCGGTGTCTCGCTCACGAGAACGCGACGCTTGATGAGTCTAAGAGCTGCAGATTCGAACCCGAGGCCGACGATTGCGGTGTTTGCCCCGCATCCACTGCTCACGGTCACGTTGGAGCGCGAGGGGTCCGATCGCGAGGCGGTCCTGTTCGCCGCCGGTGGTCAGGGTGTCTGGGTTGCACGCACAGCCGCCGAGCTCGGTGCCGTGCCGGCGCTGTGCTCCTTCATCGGCGGGGAAAGCGGCGAACTATTGCGAGGTCTGCTGGAACGGCTACCCGGCGAGCGATGCCTCGTTCCCACGGCGACAGCAAGCGGCTGCTACGTGTGCGATCGGCGCTCGGGCAAGCTTGAGGTCTTAACGATGGCATTGAGCGATCCGCCCTCGCGCCACGAGCTCGACGATCTGTTCTCGCGGACGTGCTCGGAGGCGATCGCGTGTGGCTGGCTCGTCGTTACCAACCCGTTGCCCGCGGACGCACTCCCGCTTGAGCTCTATCGCGATCTGGTCGCCGACGTCCGCGCGAACGGCTGCCGCGCGCTGATTGACCTCTCGACCCCGCGACTCGACCGCGCGCTCGAAGCGGAGCCAGATCTCGTAAAGCTCAACGACTGGGAGCTAGCCGAGTTCGTCCGCGGCCCGGTGTCAGGGTCGGCTTTGCGGGTGGCGGCCGAGAGCCTGCGTGATCGCGGCGCGCAGTCGGTCATCGTGACGCGCGGCGAGCAGCCGGCGCTCGTGCTCCATAACAAGGAGGCATGGTGGCTGCACGGGCCACGCTTCGACCGCGGTTCTCGCGAGGGTTGCGGGGACGCCATGCTCGGCGCGATCGCCGCCAAGTGGTCGACCGACGCGAGCTTCGAGCGGTCGCTTCTCACCGGCGCCGCCGCCGGCGCGGCCAACTTCCTGCGCCACGGGATCGGTGGCGCGTCGCGCGAGCTGATCGAAGAACTGACCGAACGCGTCGCGCTCAAGCCGGTCGAGGGCTTCACGATGGAGGACTGAGCCACTCGACACCGTCGAGGACCGCCCGCGGCGCCTCTTGCGCGATCCATTCGACCCGCGCGGGCGAGCAGACCTCGCGCAGCCTCGCCACACCGGCCGCGAGCCGCACCGGCCGTCCAGCCCGAGACGAGTGCGCGTCGCTTCCCAGCAAGTGCACCAGACCAGCGCTCGCACATTCCAGTACGAGCTCCCCAGGGCCTGCCCTGGCCACGAAGTCAGCCGTCCATTGGATCAAAGCGCCGTGGGCGGCCAGCTCCCGCAGCCGATCCCTGAAGTCCGGTCCTGCGTGGCGCTCGGGGTGGGCGACGATCGCGTGTAGGCCACGTGGCCCGAGTCCGTCGACGAGTACGAAGAGATCATCGTCGAGCGGTCCCGGGGCCGGCTCGATCAGCACCCAACCGCCACCACCAAGCGAGAGATTGCGGAGCTCTGCGTCAGTGAGCCCAGGGGCGATGGTCTGTGCGACCTCGCCCCCACCGGCGATCTGAACGTCGAGGTCACGGCGGCGAAGCTCCCGCTGAAGCGCAGCGACACGCCCGGGCAGCTCAGTGAGGTCGACGAGGTGGTCCGGGCGGATGTGGGGCGTCGCGCAGACAATCTCGATCCCGTCTTCGACAGCCTGCGCGGCCATCGCGGCGCTGTCGTCGAAGTCGAGCGCGCCGTCGTCGAGGGCGGGAAGAATGTGACAGTGGACATCGATCACTACGGACCCAGTTTGCTCCAAGCGCCAACGCCCTTCGCGCCATCCTGACATGGAGCCGCCTACACGGCCTCGCTCGCGGTTGGGTGCGCTGAACCGGGTTCTCGGCCGTCAGTAGATATCCCCGAGGGGAATCAGCCGATCGCACCGTTGCGCCGCGCGCCGGGAAGGAGTTAGAAAGGAGGGACTGCACGACCTCGGAGGTGACGACATGAGAAATACGCGAATGACCGGCACGGCGGTGGGGGATCGGATTGAAGCGCGGGGACTGCCTGGTCGGCCGTCGCGGCGCGGGAAGGTGGTCGGACTGCTGGGAAGCGGGGGGCATCAGCACTATCGCGTTCGGTGGGATGACAAGCACGAGTCGATCGTCTACCCAAGCGATGGCGTGGTCATCACTGCGCGGGCGACTGGCCGAGGTGCGCTGGCCGAAGAGAGTGACTAGCTGGCATCCCCGGTGTGGGCCGGGGATCCGTGGCCGATGTCTGAACGCCAGGTGTGCGATCGTGCGGGACGTGATGTGACCAACGGCGAGCGGAGCGGCGCATGAATGCGGGCAAGATTGGCGAGGCGGAGCAACGACCAGGGGAGGGGCCCGACGGATCGGCGAGCCGGAGCACGCTGACCGTCACCGACAACCGGACGGGGGAGCGGTTCGAGTTGCCGATCGACGACGGTGCGGTCCGCAGCTCGGACCTCGGACAGCGGGCGCGTGGGGTCGCGCTATACGACCCGGGCCTTTCGAGCACGGCCGTGTGTCGCAGCGCGATCACGCACATCGATGGGGATGCCGGGATCCTCCAGCACCGTGGCTACCGGATCGACGCGCTGTGCCAGCGCTCGAACTTCCTCGAACTGGCGTATCTGCTGATCAACGGGGAGTTGCCCACCGCGACGCAGTACGAGTCGTGGCTGCGGGAGATAGGCAACCGCAACTTCGTCCACGAGAACGTCAAGGGCTTCATCGAGGGATTCAGGTATGACGCGCGCCCGATCGCGATGGTGGCCGCGTCGGTCGGTGCACTCTCCAGCTTCTATAGCGACGCCGACCAGGTGTACGACGAGGACGCCCGGGACCTGCAGGTGGTCCGCCTGCTGGCCAAGATGCCGACTCTGGCGGCCTTCTCCTATCGCCACCTGCGGGGGCTGCCGTACGTGCACCCCGAGGACCACCTCAGCTACACCGGGAACCTGCTTTCGATGATGTTCCGGATGAGCGAGCTTCGCTACACCCCGGACCCGGTGGTCGAGCGCGCGCTGGACGTGCTCCTGATGCTGCATGCCGACCACGAGCAAAACGCTTCGACGACTGCCGTGCGCGCGGTCGGGTCCACGCACGTGAATCCATACGCGGCCGTCGCCGCCGGTGTCACCGCGCTCTCGGGGCCGATGCGCGGGGGAGCCGCCCAGGACGTGCTGACGATGCTAAGGGGGATCGGATCGCCCAGCCAGGTACCCGAGTTCCTCGCGCGCGTCAAGTCAGCGCACGAACGGCTGCTGGGGTTCGGCCATTGGGTCTACAAGACCTACGACCCGAGGGCGCGCGTGCTCCGCCGGCAGCTCGAGCAGCTCTACGAGCAACTGCGGCCCGACCCGTTGTTCGCGGTCGCGGACGAGCTCGAACAGCGAGTGCTGGACGACGAGTACTTCACCTCCCGCCGGCTCTACCCGAACCTCGATCTGTACTCCGGCCTCACATACCAGGCGCTTGGGATCGAGCCGCCGATGTTCCCGGTGATGTTCGCGCTCGCCCGCAGCGCCGGATGGATCGCGCAGTGGGTCGAGATGGTCAAGGACCCTGAGCAGACGACGTTCAGACCGCTTCAGTTGTACACAGGCGCGCTCGACCGCGAGTACGCGGACGTCGACGAACGCGGCTGAGCGCCGACCACGCCCGGCTTGCGTTGGGTCAGACGAGGTGGATCGTTTCGAGAAGGGAGGCGGCTTTGTGCGCGGCCTCTTTGCCGCCGAATTCGCCGAATGCGTCGATTAGCTGTTGTTTGGCGGCCTGGTCTTTATTCTCGGGTGCCGGCGCGCCGCACAGGACGTGGTTGAGCCAGGTGAAGATGGCGGCGTGTGCGTAGCTGAGCCCACCCATTTGGCAATGGCTCGAGGCTCCATCGCGCTGTGAGAACAGGTGGATTGAGCGGTCGCACGGCAGCGCCTGGATGAAGTCGAGTAGCCCGGCGACGATCGTCTCGGTGGACGCAGCCGCGTCGCGGATGTCGTCCTCGCCAAACAGGAACAGCATGGGGTTTGTGAAGTGCTGTTCGAGGCCCTTGAGGGTGAAGCCGGTGTAAGCAGCCGGCCATTCGTGAGGCGCACGCGTCTGCGTGCACCATCGCCCGCGCGGCCGGCGTGGAGTCGGAGATGGAGCTTGCGTACGCGGGGCTGCAGCAGCTGTGCGCGCCGTTCCTGCATCGCCTCGAGCGCCTTCCCGGCCCGCAGCGCGATGCGCTTGGCACCGCGTTCGGTTTGCGCGAAGGCGAAGCGCCCGATCGGTTCCTCGTCGGTCTGGCGGCCCTGAGTCTGCTCTCGGACGCGGCGGAGGACCGGCCGCTGGTCTGCGTCGTGGACGACGCGCAGTGGCTCGACGCGGCCTCCGAGCAGGCACTCGCGTTCGTCGCGCGCCGTCTCGGTGCGGAATCGGTCGGAATGGTGTTCGCCGTGCGCGAGCCGAGCAGCGAGCGGCATTTCGATGGGCTACCGGAGCTCGCCGTCGTCGGGCTGGACTACCACGATGCTCACGAGCTACTCGGGACGGTCGTGGCCGGTCCCCTCGATGAGCGGGTGCGTGATCGGATCGTGGCCGAGACGCGCGGCAACCCGCTGGCGCTGCTCGAGCTGCCACGTGGCCGGACGCTCGCCGAGCTCGCGGGCGGGTTCGGGCTGCCCGACAGCCCGGCGTTGTCGGGCCGGATCGAGCAGAGCTTCCGCGGGCGGCCAGCGGGGTTCGGGATCGGGCCGGACGCGGCTGCCCCGGCCGCTGCCGCAGGACTGGTCGATTTCGGCGCGCGGGTGCGATTCGGTCACCCGCTTGTCCGGTCGGCGGTGAAGGGCGCGGCGACGCCGGAGCAGCGCCAGCGCGTCCACCGCGCACTCGCCGAAGCCACCGACGTCGACATGGACCCCGATCGCCAAGCTTGGCACCTTGCGCACGCTACGGCCGGGCTCGATGAGGACGTCGCGGCGGAACTGGAGCGCTCGGCCGACCGAGCGCGCGCGCGAGGCGGCCTGGCGGCGGGAGCCGCATTCCATGAGCGCGCGGTCGAGCTGACGCCCGAACCGAGGCGCCGGGCGCAGCGTGCACTCCTCGCCGCGAAGAGCAAGCACCAGGCCGGCGCGGACGACGCGGCGCTGCGGCTCCTGGCACTCGCCAAGGCAGGACCCTTGGACGAGTTCGAGCAAGCCCGCGCCCAACTGCTGCACGCGCAAGTCAACTTCGCGACGTCGCGGGGCCGCGACGCTCCCCCGCTGCTACTCGCAGCCGCGAAGCGGCTCGAGCCGCTTGATCCGACGCTCGCCCGCGAAACCTACCTCGATGCGTTCGCGGCCGCGCTCTCCGCCGACCGCCTGGCGCGCGGTGGCGGTGCGCCCGAGGTCGCCGCGGCTGTGCTGGCCGCCGACTGGGAGCCTTCCACGCGCGCCTGCGATCTACTGCTGGACGGACTCGCAATGCTCACCCGCGAGGGCTACGCCGCGGCGGCGCCGGCGTTGAAGGTCGCGCTGCGCGCGTTCCGGAGCGAGCGGCTTTCCGAGGAGGACGAGCTGCGCTGGCTATGGCTGGCCAACCGCATCGCCCGTGCTCTGGCCGATGATGAGGCGTGGGACGAGCTCACCGCGCGCCATCTCGAACTCGCTCGCCGCGCTGGCGCGTTCTCCGCGCTGCCCGTCGCCCTCACCGACCGCGTGCTCGTCGAACTGTTCTCAGGCAGGATCGGGGTGGCCCTGTCGCTGGCCGCCGAGTCAGACGCCGTCGTCGAGGCCACGGGCAGTCATCTGACGCTGCGCACCTCGCTCGTGCTCGCGAACTGGCGCGGCCGCGACGCCGAGGCCCGGGCGCTGATCGAGGCGAGCCAGCAAGACGTGCTGCGACGTGGCGAGGGGCTCTGGCTCGCCGCCAATGACTGGGGTAGCGCGATTCGCTACAACGGGCTCGGCCGGTACGAGGAGGCCCTCGGCGCGGCCGAGCGGGCGGCCGAGGCCGCACGCGGGCTGGGGCCGTCGATGTGGCTGCTGGCGGAACTGATCGAGGCCGCTGCGCGCAGCGGCCTGGCGGAGCGCGCTACACGCCCGCTCGCCCAACTGGCTGAGACTGCGCATGCCGCCGGCACGGACTGGGCGCTCGGGACCCACGCCCGCGCGGCCGCGATTCTTGCCGAGGGCGAAGCGGCCGAGCGCCTCTACCGGGAGGCGATTGAACGCCTCTCACGTATCAAGACCCGCGCGACGCTCGCCCGCACGCACCTGCTCTACGGCGAGTGGCTGCGCCGCGAGCACCGTCGCGTTGACGGCCGCGAGCAACTGCGAATCGCTCACACGATGCTGGGAGACATGGGCATGGAGGCGTTCGCCGACCGCGCCCGACACGAACTGCTCGCCACCGGCGAGACGGTGCGCAAGCGTACCGTCGAGACACTCGATCAGCTGACTCCGCAAGAGGTCCAGGTCGCCCGCTTGGCCGCCGGAGGGCAAACAAACCCGGAGATCGGCGCCCAGCTGTTTCTTAGTCCCCGCACCGTGGAGTGGCACCTGAGCAAGGTGTTCGGCAAGCTCGGGATCGGTTCGCGAAAGGAACTCAGCGCGGCGCTGTCCGACGTCGGGCAGCCGTAATCGGAAACTCTCGAGAGAACACAATCCAATTGACGCGCGGCGACACGCCGAGGTCCACGCGCCCGCCGTGAAATCGGGCCAAGCGGCTATGTCCCCCAGCCCGGCGGCGGCGAGTGGACACCGGCGATTATGTTCCAGTACTCGGCGTTCTTGGAAGCCAAGCCACTCTTTACAAACGTCACCACGTTTGTCTCGAGCAACGTGATCATGTGGTTTCCCTTCGGGTTGTACACCGGGTCGCGGAACGTCACCCAGATCTCGATCGCAGCACGATCGCCGCTGACGATTGGCTGCCCCTGAACTCCGTGGATCATCGACTGCGGACGAGTGACATCGAACCAATACTTGTGGATCGCTTTACGTCCGACAAAAGTCTGGTCTGAGACGCCAGGAATAGATTGATAGACGCCGTGCGGGGTGAACAGTTTCACAACGGCGTCGGCGGTCCCCGGTCTCCCATGCCTGCAGGTAGCCCTGCATCCATTTCGTCGCGGTCTGCTTGCTCACCTTAGCCCCTTCCGGTGCATTCGGTAGTGCAACACCATGAATGGAAAGCCGAAGATCGAGAAGGCGTGCTCCGCGCGCAGTTCGCCGTCATCCAGGTACACGTCGAGTTGCTCGGCGAAGCCCTGCACAGCGGCCGTCGTCAGCTCCCGCGTCTCAGGGTCGATGTACGTGAGGTAGTGGCCGGGGTGTTTCAGCTCGGTGCGGCTGGTCAGGACCAGTCCGCCGCCCGGCCGCGCCCTCGGTACGAGCGTCGCGGTGAAGCTGGCCTGGGGGAGCGGGAAGCCGACGCTGACGTACCCGCGCTCCTCATGGCGATATGTCTTGTAGATACCGATATAGATGGGTTCGTCATTGTCGGTGAACGAACGGATCCAGCCACGCACCGCGACCACGTCCTTGCCGGGAGCGGTGATCGTGTCGATTCGGCTGCGGATGCCGCGCTGAGTCTCGCGTTGGTTCATCGGCACGCTCGCCTGGCCCAGCGGTCGTGCGACCAGGTTGCGGTACAGCAAGTAGCCGGGACGTACCCACAGTCGCCATTCGGGCACGATGTCGAGCGTGAACCGGGTCGTGTGCTCGTAGAACTCGCGTACCAGCGGATCGACGTGCGCGGGATCGAGCTCCGGGCCGGCCAGCGAGTCCAGCGAGGCGACGATCCCCACATCGGCGGCGTCGGCGGTGTAGGTGCCGCCGAGCACATCAGCGAGCTGTTCGACGTAGCCCGTGCCGACGTACCGACTGCGTGACTCCAACGGCACGACAAACGGCAGGTCCTCGGCTTGCACCCGTTCCGCCAGCATGGTGACCTGCGGATCGCGGAACAGCAGCGCGGACAGCACCCGGAAGGCCACGACGCTCGTCGCTGCCACCACGGCCGGTTCCGTACCCCGTTCGTGCAGCTTGAACGCGCCGCCCGCCGCGGCACCGACCACCGGACCGAGCGCCACCTTCTGCGGCCGCAAGCCGAGCCCCCCGGCCACCGCGCCGCTGACCGTGCCAACCGTCAGCGGCCCGGCCCCGCTCAGTCGTCCCCCGGCCCAGCCGGCTGAGGCGGCCAGTGCGCCGCTCGCGAGGATGCGCGACCACAGCTCAGGGATATGGCCGGGCCGCTGCCGTGCCCGTGACACGGCTTCCGCGGCTCCCAGGAAAGCCGCCCCGGCTGCCGCGCCGAGCGCCGCGGTTCGCGCTCCGCAGCGCCCCGTCAGCGCGGCGCCCGCCGCCGCGCCGAGCACGCCCGCGCTCAGAACCGGCTGCTTTCGACTCGGCCCTGTCCGGGCTCCGACTCCTCGCTCAGTGGCCACCGGCCTAACCTACCGGGCACGCGGAGAAAGCCGTCCCGGGGTCGGCAGGCGACCACTGGCGGGATGAGTCCGTGCCGCCCACCGGGCCCGGCTGGAGAGCCGGGCCGGGCCGGTAGGTCAGGGGTTGACCTGGATTGTGGCGAGGTTGCTAACGGCCGATAGCACCGTCCCGGTGCCGGCCTCGATGCCAGCGACCGTGCACTGCACCTGCGTCCCGTTGCCAACGTGGAAGGCCGTCCCGTCGAACTGGAAGTTCGCGTTCTGACCTGGGATGAACGGGTTGGTAAACGGCTGCGAAACGAGTTGCTGGAGCGGGTTGACGCTCCCGTCCGACTTGGCCAGCTTGCAGCTGAACGTCACGTCGTTCAGTGTGGTGCCGCCCCGGTTGCCGTACTGCCCGACCAGCTGGGGGTGCTGACCGACGTTGGTCACGAGCACGCTTGGAAGCGTGACATAGGGCTGCGCGGGCGTGGGCGCGGCGCTGGCCGCCGATACGCCGGCGAGCGCGAGGCCGATGGTGGCGGCGGCGGTCGCCGCCACTCGGGAGTAACGCATGTAGTTCCCTCCTTCGGGATGTAGGGAGAGAGCGTCGGGATGAGCCCTCGGAGCCCAGAGGACCCTCGAACGCCGGTCATCCTTCCCTGATGAGAACCCGATCACGACCTGATCACGAAGCGGACACCTCCCGGATGGTCAAAGGGATCGCGAGTCGAGCGGCGCCGGCTGAAGCGAAGCGAGCGCGAACAGCGATTTAGATTTAGGCCGCGATTTCGAGGCCGTGTGGCACCTCAATGGTCCTCGGTCGCCCGCTCGCGCGGGACTAAATCATCTCGCCGACCGGGGCCAGTCAAATGCACGTTGTCTACAGCCAGGACTCGCATCAGCCGGGCGACCGAGAGTGGACGGTATGGCCCGAGCACTGCCGCGAGGGCACGTGGGGCTGGGAGATCGTCGCCGAACTGCAACCCCGCGCCGACGACGCGGTCCTCCGCAAGACGCGTTACGACGTGTTCCACGGCACCCCTCTGGACGACCTCCTGCAGCGGTGGGGCGTCGACACACTGGTCATCTGCGGCACGGGAGCAAACATCTGTGTGCACTACACCGCCGCGACCGCGGCGCTCCGCTGGTACGCCGTCGTGATCCCTCGCGACGCGATCTCCGCGTTAGAGCCGTTCGATCTCGAAGCATCGTTGCGGCAGACGACGTTCGTGTTGTCCGGCCATGTGACGATGGCGAGCCGGATACGCACGCTTCCGTGCGAACCGCCAAGGACTCAGCCGCTGGTCGCTGAAGGCGCCGACCTCGTCGGGAGCCGCGCTGGTGGTCGTACGAGCTTGGTGCCCGCGGGCGCGGCTTAGGTGTCCCCCGGACGCGAGGGCGGCGATCGCAGTCCTATGCTCGCGCGATGAGCCCACGGAGGGAGATCCTGAGATGATCGCGACGCCGGGCTCTCCCGCAATCGTCGGCTCCTCGACGAGGCCCGCTCATCGGTGAGGATTGAACGCTCCGAGGCGTTAGCTGGGCTCCGAGGGGTGTTCGCGCGGATCGCGAAGGCCGGAGAGGTACCGGTGCTCGTTCGCCGCCGCCGAACGCCGGAGTTCGTGTGCTGCGGCGAGAAAGCGACCACGATCATGCGCCGAGCCCATCTCTAGCTCATCGGCCATCCGTTCGAGCAGATCGGCGAAGGAGTCTTGCGCCTTTGCCATCTCCCAGTGATCGGTCGCGGATTTGACGGCTGAGATGATCCGCTCCTGTTCGTCGCGGATCTCAGAACGTAGGCGTTCGTCGTCCATGCCCCGCATTGTCCTGCACGCGACGGTGCGCGGTAGGGCGGGGTGCTTCACGATCGCCATGATCGATGACCGTCTCGGGAGGAGCCGGTCCAGGCTAGCGTGGCGAGTGTGCGCGGCAGAACTCGCGCACCGCGGTGTTGAACTGCTCGGGTTGTTCCAGGTTGCTCATATGACCGGCGCCCGGGAGCACGACGAGCTTGGCGCCGTCGATTGCCTGCTCGAATTGGCGCGCGACGCTCAGCGGCGAGCGCGTGTCCGACTCGCCCCAGATCAGCAGCGTTGGTACGGCGACCCGCGAGAGCAGATCGCGCTGGTCTGCCGCGGCCATCACACGCAACGCGGTATGCATGCTCTCGCGGCGGACGTCTGCAGCGATCTCCTCAAGTAGGGACGAGAACTTGGCGGGCGGATCACCGGCGAACAGCCCGGGTAGCGTCGAGTCGAACCGGCCGGTCGGGGCGGCCAGTATCCGCCGCACACCGGCGACCCGGGCCCGCACCTCTTCTTCGGACAGCGACCCCTTCCAGCCGGCGTAGGTGTCAATGAGGATCAGGGTCGCGACGAGCTGCGGATGGTGCCGGTACAGCTCCTGTACCACGGTGCCGCCCCAGGAGCGACCTGCGACCTGGGCTGGACCGAGCGCGAGCTCATCGATCAGCGCCGCGAGACAGCGCGCGTAGTCGGCCAGCCCGAAGTTCGCGGGCACATCCGATGAGCGGCCGGCGCCTGGCTCGTCCCAACTCACGACCGTGAACTCGTCGGCCAGCGCGGCGAGTTGCGGTAGCCACACGCGACCGTCCTCCCCGGCTCCGTGCACGAACACGAGTAGCGGCCCATTGCCGACGCGTTCGTACGCGATCTCGACCCCGTTCGCCCGAACGATCTCCACCGTCCCAACGTACCGCGCGCAGATTCAGCTTCCCAGCGGCTCGAACGGCAGCCACGCCGTTCCCGTCGCCGCTGCGATGCGAACTCCGGGAAGGCGCGATCTGCCCCGGTCGGCGACTGCGACCGGTTAGGCCTGGGCCGCGAAGTCTTCGCTGTAGACGATCAGGCCGTGGAGGACCCAGAGGCTGACGACGAAGATCCCGAGCGCCCACCACGGGTGCGGGCCGCCAATCGCGAACAAGGACTCGATCGCTCCGAGCGTCGCGGCGAAGATCCCGATGAAACGGCCGTACCCGCCGCCGCCGAATAACGATAACCCGCCGGTTAGCTGGATGACCCCGACGATGATTCCGATCCAGCCCCAGGTGTGAAGATTCGAGAACGCGTACTGCGTGCCGTCGAAGAAGTGGGCGTTGCTCACCGCCGCGATTCCATAGACGATGTTGAGCGTCCCTGCCATCAGCAACAGGACCCCCACGAACACCACCCGACCGAGACCTCTCATCGCGCTTCCTTTCCGCCCGGTGAATGACTCCCGGGGCTACCGGGATCAGGTTCAACGGCGTGCGGATGAATCCTCTGCGCGGGCAGCTCGCGCAGGCGGGTCTGCGCCTAGGTCGCCCTGAACCACAATGTCCTCGAAGGTCACGATTCCCGCCGCATCGAGCATGAGCGACCGTGCGTTTAGCGCTCGGGCGCTCTAGCGGAAGCACCTTTAGCGTCGCGCGCCGTTCGAGGTCACCTTGCGCGCCGGACCGTCGTTGCCGTTCGCGGCGACCGCGCGGACCTCGATGGTGAGGCGCTCGTCGCGCCGGATTGCGTCGAACGTGACCGAGCGACGCTTGGTGTATTCGGCGAGGCGGGTACCGTGCGCGCCTTTCACTCGAATGACGTAGCGGGCAGCCCCGCGCGCGCGGCCCCAGCCGATCGTCATCGTGTGCTCGCCACGGCGGACGTTCACGTTGCCGGGCTGGCCCGGGCGCGACGCCGGTGTTGTGAATTTCGCGATCGTCTGTTGGCGCTGAACGATCCCATCCTGGAGCACGAGTGCGATCAGACTGCGCTTGGCCCCGCGTGTGTCGGCGGGCACGAACCGCAGCTTCCCACGCGTTGTGGTCACCGGCTTGCCGATCAGTCGGGTTCCGAAAGCGCCGCGTTCGGCGAACTGCACGCTCTGGCCGTGGCCGCCATCGGCGATCCGGTAGGTCATGACGCGCTGACGGCGGCCTCCGGCGAGGCGTGCACTCAGCGATAGGGGCTTGAACCCGTCCGAGACTAGGACGCTCTTGACGGGGACTGACCCGGGATTGGGTGTGACGGTCCAGCTGCCGCCGGCCGGTGCCCTCAGCGCGAAGTAGGTTGCCGGGATGCCTCGTACGGTGAGCGCTTGGCCTTCGCGCGAGGGTTGCGCGTGCGAGATCGTGACCCCTCCTGGGCCCGTCAGGGTCACGTCGGGCGGCCCGCCCTCACCTTCGACCAGGATGGTCTCGGTCGGCCGGCCGCTGGGGAGCGACACCGTGCTGGCTCCGCTCGGGGCTGCGATATGTGCGGTGGCTGCAGCGGTCCGTGGTGGCGCGTAGAAGTCGCCGGTCGAGCAGGAGAAGGTTATGTGAGTGGCGAGCCCCGCGGTGAGCGCGATCGGGTTGATGAGCTCGGCACCGGTGAAGTCCGACCAGGGGAACTTCACGCCGGCGTCGACCCAGCCGGGATCGGGCAGCGGAGGCGGCGGCTTTGGCAGCGCGACGTGAACGCACGCGGCGAAGCCCTTGCTCGAGAGCGCGCTCGAGACGCCGGTGCCGTAGCAGCCGCCGAGCAGGCACAGCTGGACGGAGCCCTTGAGCTCGGCGCCGAACTGGCCGCTGGGAGCGTCGATGAAGCCGTCGAGGTTCGCATCGATCTCGAGCGGTCCGGCATTCAGGCCCGCGTGGCCGCCGAAGGTGGCATACCCGTCGGTTTGGAATCGGACGAAGCCGTCGCCAAGCGTGCCGATTAACAGCGCGCGAACATCGCCGCCTATCCGGAAGGTCGCCGGGCCACTGCGTGGGAACACCATGTCGAAGCGGCCGTCGGCGGTGATCGGAGAGGTTCCCTCGATGGCGGCGCCGGCGCCGACGTTCGCGTCTGCGAATACGTGGACAGGCGTGAGTTCGAAGCCGCCCCCGATCCGCAGCAGGTACACGAACGGCCCGATCGTGATCGCCGGGTTGGGCGCGTAGTGCATGTCTGCGCTGCTGAGTGTCCCCATCGCAAAGCGGACGTTCGCGTCGAGCGAGCCGCCCGCCGGGACCGTTAGCCGGCCCGACCCGCTCCACACATCGCCCCGCCCGGTGTAGTCGATGTCGATCTTCTCGACGGTTAGCGCCCCGATCGGAACCGGCCCGATGTGGATGTGGAGGCTGTCGAGCCGCAGTCCACGCGCTTCGTCGGCGATCAGCTCGGCATGCCCGGCGAAACCTCCGAACGCGTCCGGGAGCTTGAGGTCGACCGGGATGCGGACGCCACCGGCCGTCAGTCGGACGGGGATGTCGGCGCTGACGTCGAACCCGAGCACGTTGGCCTTGAACGCGCCACTAGGGAACTCGAACAGCGACGTGCCCGGCGCGACCTTGGAAAGATCGCGGTGGATCGCGCCGTGCCACAGCACCACGCGCGTCCCGCCGTTCTCCACGTACACCTGCGCCGCCCCTCCGATCGTGTCGACCCGCAGCTGTTTTGAGTCGATCACGAGCTTGGCCCCCGCGTCGGGGGCGATGTGCAATCCGTTTAGCGTGACTTCTCCGCCGGTCACGACGACGCCGGCGTTCGCGCCGGTGCCGTTCAGGAAACATCCCTGGACGGCGTCGATCGTGAAGTTGCCGAACCGCACCTGCTGGCAGGAGGTTGCGCCGCCCGCTCCGCCGGCGATACCGCCGAGGCCGGGCTGGCCGGTGGCGACTCTCGTCCCGAACCCGACCGCGACGATTTGACCGGGCGAGTTGACCCCGCCGGTGTGGTTCACGAGTGCGAACCCGCCACCGTCGGCGGCCGCGGCGAGCGAGATCTGCCCGTTGCCCGTGCCGTCGATAAGACGCTGGGCGGGGCCGAGCCCGGACGCGCCGAAGCCGGTGCGCAGCAGCATGCCCGCGCCGGGGTCGCGGCGTGCCGACCAAGCCGCGGTCAGACGTCCGGAAGGATCCTCGGACAGTTTGCCGAACGCGGCGTCTTCGCCACTGATTGGAACCGCGGGGCCCGGCGCCGGTGTGCCGCCGGCACCGGCGGACACCGAGCGCACCGAGTAAGGTCCGCTATAGCCGGATCGTGACAGCATGAACGCGCCGGCCGGGCCCCCCGCCAGCGATGGTTCGGTGCCGCCCACCACGTTGTCGCCTGTCCAGGTCGCAGGATTCATGACGTCGCCGTTGCCGGTCCAGCGGCGAAGGTGAATCGCGGGCGCCAGATCGGACGCGGCGGCGACCGGAAGGTCCCGGTCGAGCGCGAGACCGGGGTAGTAGTTCTGGTTGGCGCCGGTCGCGAGGTTGCCTGCCCCCGCGGTGTATTGACCCGACTTATATGCCTCCACGCACAACCCGGCAGGCCCCGGTGCGGTGCATAGCGGATCGACGCCGACGTTGAGGATCGTCGGGTCCTGCGGTGCCCCGAGCACGAGCAACTGACCGAGGTCCCACTTGCCGACGATGCCCGGGCCGGCCCACGTCCGACCGCCGTCGCCACTCGTCCACGCGATCACCGTCGAGCTCGACGCGCCATCGGGCTTGTCCGCGCCCGTTGGGTAGCGCTTGCTGAACACGACCAGCTGGTCACCGACCCGTACGATCCGTGGCCCGCCGTTGTCGATGTTGAATTCCGGCCCATCGCCAGGCCCATAGGCCTTTGGCCACATGAGCGCGACCGGCGGGGCATCGCACGCGGTCCCGCCGCGTTTAAGCCGGCAGTACATGGCGGCGTCGTCGAGCTGTCCGCGATCTTCGTTCCAGACGACGTGTGCCGTGCCTGCCTCGTCGACCAGCACGTCCGGGAACGTGCCGGCGGCGGAGAGAGCCACCCGCGGCGGGAGTGGCACCGGCTTCGTCGCCGGCGCGCGAGTAACACCCCGATAGTTAGGCGGGTCGCGGTACACCGGCGAGCCGGCGTGCGCGACCGGCGCCGCTATCCACGCCGTGACCTGGGCACCGGCCACCAGAACACCAACCAGGAGCCAGGAACGAACTCGCCGTGCACGACGGGGCATCGCAGTCACAACGAGCGGACGTCCCGGGCAGATGACACCCGCGTCAAGCGCTCATCGCGACGCGATCTGATCGGAAGATCTGTGTGCGCTCGAGCTCGGATGCCGAACAGACTCGTGCCGCGCCGGTCGCTGCGGAATGGGGGCCACACCCCATCTCTCACGGATCGCGCTGCGGCCGCGCGCGGCGTGCCCGGATCGGCGCAGTTGGGGGATCGACCCCATTCCGCCCATGCGAATCGGAACTCAACATCGCAGGGAGCCCGCGAGACGCCTTCCACGGCGCCCTCGCTCAGGACTGACACAAAACCTTCGCCAGAAAGGACTCCCACGATGGCCGTTCACCGCGCACTCAACAACCACGCACGCGAACCCGGATCGCTCGATGGCAGGCTCCTCACGCCGGAGCATTCGGGATTCGACAACGCCCGCCGCGCCTGGAACCTCTCCGTCGACCAACGACCGGCGGCAATCGCAACCACGACGTCGGCGGAAGACGTGATCACCGCGGTGGATCTGGCAAAGGATCTAGGGCTGCGCGTCGCCGCGCAGGGGACAGGCCACGGCGCGGCAGCACTGGGCGCGCTCGAGGACACGATGCTCGTGAAGACAGGCCGGATGCACGGCGTCCATGTGGACCCGAGCACCCGGGTCGTGCGGGTCGAGGCGGGCGTGACGTGGGCCGAAGCTGTCCAGGTCGCCGGCGCTCATGGCCTCGCGCTCCAGGCCGGCTCGGCGCCCGACGTAGGGGTCGTCGGCTATACCCTCGGAGGCGGGCTCAGCTGGCTCGGGCGCAAACACGGTCTGGCGTGCAACAACGTCGAGGCGATCGAGCTGGTGGGCGCCGAAGGACACCTCGTGCGCGCCGACCCCGAGCACGAGCCGGACCTGTTCTGGGCGCTGCGGGGCGGCGGCGGCAGCTTCGGCGTGGTGACGGCGATCGAACTGCGAGCGCTTCCGATCAGCGAGATATATGCAGGCGCCCTGTGGTGGCCGACCGCTCGGGGCGACGAGGTGATGCACTGCTGGCGAGAGCTGGCCGACCGGGGGCTGCCGGACGAGCTCACGACGATCGGGCGCTACCTCCGACTCCCGGACCTGCCCGAGGTTCCCGAGCCGTTGCGCGGTCGTGCCTTCGTCGTCGTCGAGGCGTTTCATCTCGGTGAGCAGCAGCTGTTGTGTCCGGGCCGGCAGCCCGTCGATTCTCTGCCGGTAGTGATCTTCGATCCGTCCCGACAGCAGTGTCGGGTCCGGCACACCGACGCCGAGCGCCAACTCAGCCGGCGTCTGGCCGCGCGGCAATTCGAGCAGCGCAAGCGGATTGCCGTGCGTCTCGGTCACGAGCCGATCCCGGGTCCGGTCGTCGAGGGGCCTGTCGATCACCGACGAAAGCAGCGCGCGCGCGGCGTCGTCGGCCAGGCCCTGCAGCGACAGCTCGGGAAGCCCGGCCAGCTCCGGGCTGGCGCGCTTTCGTGTAGCAAACAGAACGGCCACCGGGTCGGCCAGCAACCTCCGCGCCACGAACGCAAGCGGCTGTACCGAGGAGCGATCGAGCCACTGCGCGTCGTCGATCACGCATAGCACGGGCTGTTCTCGCGAGCCATCCGCGAGCAGGCTCAAAACCGCCAGGCCCACCAGTAGCTGCTCGGGCGCGCTGCCGCTGCTCACTCCGAAGGCGGTGCCGACCGCCGCGCGCTGCGGCTCGGGCAGATGGTCGACCCGGTCGAGCATCGGAGCACACAGCATCTGAAGCGCGGCGAACGGCAGTTCCATCTCCGCCTCGACACCGGACGCCCGGGCGACCAGGAAGCCCGACGCCGCTTGCACCGCCTCCTCGAGCAGCGCCGTCTTGCCGACGCCGGGCTCGCCACATAGCACTAGTACGCGACTCTGCCCGCCTCGGGCCTCCTCTAGCAATTCCTCGAGCGCCTCGCGCTCGCCGCGCCCCGGCTGGGAGCAGCCGTCCCTGCGGTCCCGCGTCTCTCTCGAGGAGCGGGCTTCTGGGCCATCGCATTCGCGTTCCTGAGCGTGACGGCCCTCTCGACGGCGCCGAGCGCCCTCTACGGTCTCTATGAACGGCACGAGCACTTCTCGCCGATCACGATCACGACCGTCTACGCGGTTTACGCCGCCGGCGTGACCGCCAGCCTCCTGCTCGCGGGTCACCTGTCCGACTGGTACGGCCGCAAGGCAGTCCTGATCCCAGCCCTGACCCTCGCCGTCGCCGCAGCGGTCCTGTTCATCTCGTTGCAGTCGCTCACGGGCCTGCTTGTCGCCCGAGTCATCACCGGGTTGGCGCTGGGCGCCACGGTGGCGACCGCCACCGCCTACATAGCCGATCTTGACGCGGGGCCGGACGCCGCCGTAACGCGCCGCGCAAGTACCGTCGGCAGGATCGCGCAGGTCGGTGGGCTGGCGATCGGGCCGCTGGCGTCCGGGCTGCTCGCGCGCTACGCGCCAGGCGGACTGAAGCTCCCCTACGTTGTTCTACTCGTGGCGCTCGTTGTGGCGATGCTCGCCGTCGTGCTCACGCCCGAGGGGCGCCCACCCGCTCACCCACTCCCGAGGTACCGGCCGCAGCGGCTCAAGGTGCCCGCCCACGCCAAAGGCCAGTTCCTCGCGGCGATCGCCGGAGCCGCGCTGGCCTTTGCCACCTGGGGTCTGTTCGCGGGACTCGCCGGCAGGTTCCTCGCCGGCCCACTTCATCACCCATCCCCCGCACTCACCGGCGCGGCGATCTTCCTCACCTTCGGCGCCGGCATCGTCGTGCAAACGACAACCACGAACTGGTCGGAACACCGCCTCCTAAATGCAGGGATCCCGACGATCATCCTCGGCCTAACAATCCTCGTCGTGTCGGCCTGGACCACTCCCCCGGGCCTGGCCCTGTTCCTCCTCGGCGGGATCGTGACCGGCATCGGCGCCAGCGCAATCTTACAGGCAAGCCTCGGCATCGTCACTTCGACTTCGCGCGCCGACGATCGCGCTGGCGCGCTCGGCACGCTCTTCATCGCCGGCTACGCAGCCCTCTCACTGCCGGTGCTCGGCCTCGGCATCGTTCTTCTGTATCTGAGCCCGCAGGTCACGCTGCTGATCTTCGGCTTCGCAATCGGGCTCGGCATCCTGGCCGCCGCTCCGACTCTCCTCCGCCAGCGCGACGCGCGCCGCTGAGACCACCCCCCATCGCCGCCGGCGGAAACGCGACTGCTCCGAGAGCGCCCCCTCCAGCCCGTCGCTCAGCGCGACGCTCACGCTCCCGAAACCGTGAAAACGGCCAGCCGACTATCAGGCCTGACCATGTCAGACGTGTCAGTTGGTGGTCGGACTATCAAGTCGGTGGACGCGAAGGACCCGTGTCCTGCCGCAAACTCAAGCCTATGTCACCAAAGCCCAGATCGACCGAAAGTGCATCCCATGTTCATGACTGACCACATTGATTCTCGCCCGCAGGCGCTCGAGGTATGGCGTGATGCGGAACAACTCGTTGCTACCCGGTGGCATGCGTTCCTCGAAGCCGAACCCGAGACCCTCCGCTTCGCGTTTGCGTCCTCCGTCGCGGCGCTGGACGCGGAGGAGGCCGCAGCGACCGAACTGGCGTCGTCTACTCGCCGCATGGCTGCGTGAGGTGAGCGTGATGGAACTCCGCCATCTTCGTTATTTCGTCGCAATCGCCGAGGAGCGCAGCTTCACCCGTGCGGCGGAGCGTCTTTGGGTCGCCCAACCCGGTCTGTCGACCCAGATCCGCCGGCTCGAAGGCGAGCTGGGCGTGCGGCTGTTCGAGCGTCATGCCCGCGGCGTCGATCTGACCGAGGCTGGGACGCTGTTTCTCGAGCGAGCGCGTGCGACCCTGGCCGCCGCGGACGCCGCCAGCTCGACCGGGTCGGACCTGAAGGGCGGCGTCGCGGGAACCCTGCGTCTGGGCCTCGCGACACCGGCCCGCTGGAAGGGAACCGCGGCATTGCTCGAACGATTCGCGCGCGAGCGGGACGGCGTCGAGCTGACCGTACTCGAGGGCTACGGCGGCACGCTCTGGCATGACCTGCGAGACGGCCGGCTGGACGCTGTGATCGCGCCTTCGAGCTTCGACTCTCCCGATCTGCGCGCCCTCAAGCTCGGGACCGAGCCGTGGGTGGTGCTCGTCGCCGAGGGCCATCGACTCGCTGGAAGCGGTCCCGTGGAGCCTTGCCAGCTTCAACACGAGCAAATCGCGGTCACCGCGCATCGCGACGGCGCCGGACACGACCGGATGGTGGCCGATCTGCTCGACGAGCTTAGGGTGACAGCCGCGATCACCCGAACCGCCCCCGGGCCGGCTTTATACCGGAGCGTCGCATCCGGCGACGCCATCGCTCTGACCACGGCTCCCGCGGCACTGCCTCCCGGCGTGCAGGCACGGCTGCTGAACGCTCCGCGCGAGGTCCCGTTCGAGCTGCTGTGGCGAGACGAGACCCCCTCACCTGTGCTCGCCGAATTCGTCCGCATCACGGCCGCGTTGTCGGGCGATGCGCCGACGACGCAACGTCACCTGCGTACCGTCGCATGAGCAGCCCGATGGCCGACTCCTCTCAAATCTCAAGCGATGACCAGGTCGGGACGCCGTTGCGACGGGCGATGAGCATGCCACTGCTGTCTCCGGATGAAGAGCGCCGCCTGGCGATCCGGATCCAGCAAGGAGACGAGTCCGCCAGGCAGCGGATGATCGAGAGCAACCTGCGTTTGGTGTTCTCCCTGGGCCGGACCTACCGAGGCAGAGGCGTTCCGATGGCGGACCTGGTCCAGGAGGGGACGATCGGGCTGGCACGAGCGGTCGAGCGATTTGACCATCGGCACGGGGTGAGGTTCTCGACCTACGCCGCGCATTGGATTCACCGCTCATTGCGTGACGCGGTTGCCGCTGGACAGCTGATCCGGATTCCCCCGCGCGCGGCTCACCAGCTCGCCGCCGTGCGCCGGGCCGAGGACGAGCTGCGGCGTTCGTCCCTCGGCTCGCCGTCGATCACCGCGGTCGCGGAGCGCACCGGCTTGAGCGTCGAAAGCGTCCAATCGCTCCGCGGGTCCGCCCGCGCGACAGCGTCCCTGGACGAGCCGGTCGGCGACGACGGCACGCCCCTGTGTGAGCTGGTTGCCGACGAGCACGCCGCCGACCCGTCCGAGCGAGCGGTCGCCGCTGAGGAATCGAGCGTGGTCAGGAACATGGTGAAGCTGCTGCCAGAACGCCACCGGAATGTGGTAGTCCGCCGCTACGGTCTGGCCGGGCAAATGCCTCAAAGCCACGAGCAGATTGCGGTATCGCTTGGAGTCGGGGAGGAGCGCAGCCGCCAGCTCGAGCACGAGGCGCTCCACCGTCTCCATACCATCGCGACGGCGCACGCCGCATAAATGCCGTGCTAGGAGCGCGGCGCTGGACAGCATCAGTCGCGCGACATCGTATGCGGCGGCGACCCGAGTCAGGTGCACCCGAAACCGAGCAGCGCGCAGTCTGCGGCCATCGCTACCGCACCCCATCCGCGGTCCGGAAGCTGCGGGCACTCAGACCCTAGGGGTATGGCGGCCAACACTAGGGGGGTCCCGGAAGCGACGGGCGTGCCCTGACCATACGCTGACCGGGCATATCGCGTCGTTCGAAGGGAGAAGGACCATGTGGAAGTTCGCGAAGCGCGTGGCGGTGGTCGTTTCAGTGACGATGCTCGCGGGCGCCCCGGTCGCGATCGCGGATCCCACCCCGTCGGCCAAGCCCATCAAGCTGAGCGGAGTCACGGGCGAGAGCCAGAGTCAGGTGCGCTCCGTCCAGATCGATATCTCGTCCTTCTAGCTGGGAGAGGAGATCCGCGCCTCCGCCGCCGCCGGCGAAGCCTGTCCACCAAGATCTGCACATCACCAAGTTGATCGACGTGTCGAGCCCGAGCCTATAGCGCAGAGGCTGGTCGGAACACGGGAGAGTTGGTCGTGACGCTCGAAGAGCAAGTCATCATCGGGTCCGTGACTCGGGCTGGGTCCGCGGAGCGATCGCCGCGCGAGCAGTCGCGCGCCCGCTATCCCGATCGCGAGGGGTTCGTGGAACGCGACGGGCAGCGGCTGTTCTACGAGGTCTATGGCGAGGGTGAGGAGACGGTGTTCTTGATCCCGACGTGGTCGCTGATCCACTCTCGCCATTGGAAGATGCAGATCCCCTACTTCGCGCGTCATTTCCGGGTGCTGGCGATGGACGGCCTCGGGAACGGTCGCTCGGATCGCTGTCAAGACCCGGCGCGTTATGACCCTGGCGAGTTCGCGCGTGACTGTCTGGCGGTGATGGACGCGAGCGGGACCGACCGGGCTGTGATGGTGGCCCTCTCGCGCGGGGCGCAATTTCTCCTCGAGCTCGCCCGGCTGGCTCCCGACCGGGTGGCGGGTGCGGCGTTTGTCGGTCCGCTGTTCCCGTACACGCCGTCGCAGTGGTCGCTGTTGCTGCACCCTCGGCTGGCTTCGATGTTCGAGCGCCCGGCGCCGTTTTACCGCTGGTGGGGCCGCATCAACGCCGTTCATTGGAGGCGCGACTACGCCGGGTTCTGTGAGTGGTTCATCTCGCGCTGCCTTCCCGAGCCGCATTCGACCAAGGCAATCGAGGACGGGGTGGGCTGGGCCCTTGACACCGACCCCGAGACGCTGGTCGCGACGGCGAAGGGCGAGTGGCTGCTCGCTCGCCGCACCCTCTGGGAGTTAGCGTCGGACCTGGACTGTCCGGTGCTCGTAATCCAGGGCGATCGCGACCGTGTCACTCCGCCGCGAGATGGGCGGGCGCTCGCCCGTATCAGCGGCGGCGATCTCGAGATGGTTGCTGGCGCGGGTCACTTCCCCCACGCTCGCAAGCCGGTCCAGGTAAATCTCGCTCTACGCGACTTCTGCGAGGACAGCTTCGGACGGCGGCGGACCCCGCGGGACCCGACCGTTCACCGATCCGATGGCCGCCCGCGGGCGTTGTACATCTCCTCGCCGATCGGGCTCGGGCACGCCCAGCGCGACGTGGCGATCGCCCGCGAGCTGCGGCGTCTGCATCCGGACCTTCAGATCGACTGGCTCGCTCAGGACCCGGTCACCCGCGTGCTTGAGGCCGAGGGCGAGCGCGTCCATCCCGCAAGTGCGCACCTGGCGAACGAGTCGCGACACATCGAGTCCGAGTCCGCAGAGCACGATCTGCATTGCTTTCACGCGCTGCGGCGCATGGACGAGATCCTCGCGGCCAACTTCATGCTCTTCCACGACCTTGTGCGCGACCAGCGCTATGACTTGTGGATAGGGGACGAGGCATGGGAACTCGACTACTACCTGCACGAAAACCCCCGCGAGAAACGCGTCCCGTTTGTGTGGCTGACTGACTTCGTCGGGTTCCTGCCGATGGAAGACGGCAACGGGCGCGACCGCTTCCTGGCCGCCGACTACAACGCTGACATGGTCGACCACGTCGCCAACCACCCCGAAGTCCGCGACCGGGCCCTGTTCGTGGGCAACCCAGACGACATCGTCCCCGAGCGCCTCGGGCCCGAGCTCCCGATGATCCGTGACTGGACCGAGCGCAATTTCGACTTCGTCGGCTACGTGACTGGCTTCGATCCGGCCGACCTCGGGGCCCGCGACAAGCTACGAGCCGACCTGGGCTACGACGATGACGAACGGGTCTGCATTGTCACGGTCGGCGGTTCGGGCGTCGGCGCAGACCTGCTACGGCGGGTCATCGCCGCCTTCCCCCAAGCCAAAGAACAAGTCCCAGCCCTGCGCATGATTGTCGTCGCCGGACCCCGCATCGACCCCGCCTCACTCCCATCCCACCGCGGGCTCGAGGTTGTGCCCTACGTCCACAACCTCTATCGGCAGCTCGCAGCGTGCGACCTGGCGGTCGTCCAGGGCGGGCTGACCACAGCGATGGAACTGACCGCCCAGCAGCGACCGTTCCTGTACTTCCCGCTCCGTCACCACTTCGAGCAGAACTTTCACGTCCGCCACCGGCTGGAACGCTACGGCGCCGGCCGCCGCATGAACTACGACGACTCATCACCCGAGCTGATCGCGACCGCGATCGCCGAGGACATCGATCGTCCTGTCGCATACCGCGGGGTCGAGACCGACGGGGCGGCCAACGCCGCTCGGCGGATCGCCGAGCTCTTCTAGCCAATCCCGCTCACGAACCACCCGGGATCCCGCGCGCGTCGGCTCGCTATTCCTTCGCCAGGGGAGCGGTTACGGCATGCTCGTTGGTGTCGTTGGTGGAGAACCCGCCACCTTCACCTCCCAACACGCGGCCGCCGCCGCTACGAGCACGGAGCCCACACCAAATGTCGCCCATCGCAGGCCAGCTCGTCACCGACAGGATTGAGTACGACGGGGGACGGCGCGTCACGGCGTATGTCCCTCTGGCTCGGCCCGAGGCCATCATCTTTGCCGGTGACGGCCAGTTGATCACGTCGTGGGGAGGCGTCCTCGAGGCTCCGGACCTACCGCCCACGATGATCATTGGTGCACACCGCCTGGACGACGAGACGCTGCGCCTTCATGAGTACTCACCGGGTGAGAGCACGGCCGCCTTCGCCTTTGACCCGGCACGCTTCGCGGCGCACGAGAGGTTCTTTATCGAGGATGTGCGCCGCTGGACGCAGTCGCGGTTCGGCGTCGCGCTGCCTGCCGACCGAACCGCGGTGTTCGGCGTCTCGGCCAGTGGAGAGCTCGCGCTCGCAATGGGGCTCCGTCATCCCGACATCTACGGCACGGTCTTCTGCGCGTCGCCGGGCGCAGGTTTTCGACCGCCTGCCGTGATGCCAAGTTCGCCTCCGCGCGCGTACCTCGTCGCCGGCATGCAGGAGCCGTTCTTCCTCGAGAACGCAACCCGGTGGGCGGTCGCATTGCGCCGTGCAGGTGCGGACGTTGTCATGACCGAGCGGGCCGGGTCACACGGCGATTCATTCTGGAGAGAAGAGTTCCCGCTAATGGTGGCGTGGGCGTTTGGACGTTGAGCACCGAGCCGTCTCGGTCGACTGCCCGGTTCCATGCGGTGCGGCATCGGGCTCGCATCACTACTGCTTACGGCGTAAGGGCAACAGCCCGCTCTGACGGGCCCGGCTGCGTCCTCGGACCGCTCACGCGGGCCCGCCGTGGTGTTGACACATTCCGATATAGGCATATGATAGTGCAATGGCACGAGCGGCGACGACCTCGGACGCGTTCAACGCGATCGCCGAGCCGCAGCGGCGGGAGATCCTGGTGCTGCTGCGGGACGGCGAGCGGCCGGTGACCGGCCTGGCGCGGGACCTGGGGATGACCCAGCCGCAGGCGTCCAAGCACCTGCGGGTGCTCCGCGAGGTCGGGCTGGTGCAGGTCCGCGGGGCGGGCAAGCAGCGGCTCTACGGCCTGGACGCCCGCGGGCTCCGGCCGGTTCACGAGTGGGCGGGCGGCTTCGAGAAATTCTGGAACCAGACCTTCGACCGGCTGGACGAGTACGTGCGAAATCTGAAACACGGCGAGGCAGGAGGAACCACTTGATGACGACGACAAGACGCGCCGGCGAGCCTGACCACTCGACCGCGGACCGCGAGATCGTGGTGTCCCGGGCCATCGGCGCCCCACCGGAGCTGGTGTTCGAGGCGTTCACTCAGGTCCGGCACCTGTCGCGGTGGTGGGGACCGGAAGGGTTCACGACCACGACGCGGTCCTTCGAGTTCCGCGTCGGTGGGACCTGGGACTTCGTGATGCATGGGCCGGACGGGACCGACTACCAGGAGTGGATCACCTGGACCGAGATCGTGCCGCCGGAGCGGATCGCACTGGTGCACGGCGAGTCCCGCGACGACCCGAACGCCTTCGAGTCGGTCCTGACCTTCGAGCCGGCCGGCGAGGGGACGCGGATCGTGATGCGCGCGGTGTTCCCCACCCGGGAACTTCGCGAGGAGGCGGTAGAGAAGTACAACGCGATCGAGGGAGGCGAGCAGACCCTGCGCAACCTAGCGGCCTACGTCGCCGAACTCAGCGGGAACGAGACCGCACCGAAGGGAGCGGAGGACTGATGGCCGGGAAGGTGTTCTTCAGCGTGACGATGTCGCTCGACGGCTTCATGGCGCCGGAGGCCGTGCCCGTCGAGCGCGTCTTCTCGCCCGAAGGTCAAAACGACCCGAGGGTCCAGCGCTGGATGACGAAGTGGTCGGAACTGCAGGCGTGGGTGTTCCCGCAGCGGTGGTTCAGGGAGAACCTCAAGCTCGGCGAGGGCGGCGAGGAAGGAATCGACAACGACATCGCACGGGCGACGTACGAGCGCACCGGTGTGAGCGTCATGGGCAAGCGGATGTTCGACGCCGGCGAGCTGGCATGGCCGGAGGAGGCGCCGTTCCACACCCCGGTGTTCGTCGTCACCCACACCAAGCGGGACCCGTGGGAGCGGCCAGGCGGCACCACCTTCCACTTCGTCAACGACGGCATCGAGAGCGCGCTGCTGCAGGCCCGCGAGGCCGCCGGCGACCGCGACGTGCGCATCGCCGGCGGCGCCGAGACCATCCAGGAGTACCTGGACAGCGGACTGATCGACGAGTTCTCGATTACGCTCGCGCCCGTGCTGTTCAGCACCGGCATCCGCCTGTTCGACCGGGTGGACTCCGATCGCCTCGCGCTGGACCAGGCCTGCGCGGACGCATCGTCCCGGGTGACCCACCTGACCTACACCACCGTGAAGCGCTAGCTCGCGTTCCCGCAGCGTGGGTTGCCGGCGTGTCCCCGCCTGGCGGTTCCCGATGCGGCTCCTACCCGAGGTGGTCGGTCAGCTCGACCTCGAGCGCCCGCTCGACCAGTCGCTTCGTTAGCTGCGCGAGCAAACCACCGGGCCCGCCGATCTCCTCCTCGGTCCTTGTGCCGGCCAACAGCTCATCCACGACCTCGTACGGAAGCTGGCGGCGGAGGTCGTCAGGCACGTTCTCAAGAATCCCAGGAGAGGGCGCCGGCAACTCGCCTAGCGGCTCGCCGCCGACGCCCCGAAGATCAGAGACCCTCGCTCGATCCATTGAGTTCTTCTCTTTTGCCGTAGGCATGAACGTCTCTTTCGTTCAGACCTACACAGTTCCTGGGACACTCCCGAGAGTGCCCTTGTTCGTGGTTGCAGTTGTGTCAGCCGGCTGAGTGTGGTCGCTGCCTGTAGCCCCGACGGGGTGTCTCCGTGGTATGGCCGAGAGTCCTGCTTTCGGAGTCGCCATTGCACAAGCGCGCATCGGGCGGCCTCAGCGCGGAAGGAATCGTCCGGCTCCGCGGCCGCACACCGAAGGTTGGGCGAAGGCAGCGGCGCGGGTCGCGGCCGCTGATTTCGGCCGGCGTGTGCGTATCCGTCGCGCCGACTTCGACCGTCTCATCGCGACGAGCTACCACGGCGCCCGAACCCGACAGCGAGCAGCGGGCGGGTTCACCGCTCAGGACTTCTGGGACGTGGAGGTTCCTCCGCCGCCCGCCTCGGCTGAGGCGACCGCCTAACCCGGAAGGCCGGACCTCGTCTTCTCAGGCATCGGCGTAGAACTCCGGGCGCAGCGAGCCTGCGTCCACGCCGGCGTCCAGCATCGCCTGGCGCAGGTCCGGTCTCTCAAGGAAGGAGTGCGCCTCTTCGGAGCTGCCGAACGCGTGCATCACGAGCACGCTGTTCGGGTCGGTTTCCGAGCGGTAGACCGCCTGCCTGGTCACGCCGCCCTGGCGCTGGGCGTCGGCGAAGCTGTCATAGACACGACGCCAAGCGTCGTAGTCCGCGACCTGGTGGAGCATGAAAACGGTAGTCATCTCGGCCTCCTTGAGTGCGCCGGCGCGCCCCGCGCGGCCCGACCGTATCCGATTACGCTCTTGGAAGCCAAGCCCCGTCCGTCGGGCCGACGGGTCCGGCCGGTGTGCGGATGCTCGGAGCCGGACGATTCCTTTTCGCTCTGAGGCCGGCCGATATGCGCTTGTGCAACGGCGATCAGACCTAATCTCGTCCCGTACGGCGCGGTTCGCCGCGGCTGGGCCGAGCCGCGGATGCTGGGGATGGAAGCGACGACCGAGCGGGTCGAGGTCGTTCACAGCGGACCGGAGCTTGTGGTGGTCTACGCACAGCTTCGCGCTGACTGCGTAGCCGCCGGCCACGCGCTCGGCGCAGAAGCAGAACACTGCCGATAGCTGGATCGCTGCCTGCGCGATCCGACTAGGGATTCCGCTCGTCTCGAACGACAGAGTCTTTGCCGGCGCGCCGGGTCTGCAGCTCGAGACGCTCGCGTCCAACTGAGCGAACCGAGACCCCGGTTTCGCATGTACCCGTCTGGTACCGGCGCCGAGTCCGCCACAGTGTCCCCGTCCATGCGGGCAAACAAACAGTCTCATTTTGCGGGACCCTTTGAACATACATGGAGCTAGCCGGACTCGAACCGGCGACCTCCTGGGTGCGATCCAGGCCTTCCCTCGTGTCGAATCAAGCCGATTTGCAGCACGTTCGTTTGCACCGTCAGGCCCATTCTGTGACCAGTTGTC
>Ga0335076_10000838_pt1 | contig 29152 bp, 28 predicted proteins | sample Lox_Sample_25_FD_206717 | JGI IMG/M metagenome (GOLD analysis project Ga0335076, IMG submission 206717) | Soil microbial communities from Loxahatchee National Wildlife Refuge, Florida, United States - Lox_Sample_2.5 | ecosystem: Environmental > Terrestrial > Soil > Wetlands | place: USA... | reverse complement strand
ATCAGCATCAGGCTGATGACAATCATCAGCTCCATCAAAGTAAACCCGCGGCTCTGCTTTCGGCCCAGCATTTACCAGTCCCTGTACTTGGTTCCGTCGAGCCCTACGTCTTGCGACTTGGTGTAAACGTCGAAGACGTTCTGTTCGCCCCAGGAGTCAGAATCCGGATCATCCTGCATGGAGCGCAATCCCCAATCTGTGTTTCCGGTCATGGGGTCGGTCGGAATGCGGCGCAAAAAACGTATCTTCTTGCCGCCGACATCTACGCCATCCACCAGTGTTTGCAGATCGGGAGGATATCCCTGCGTGTCCACTTTGGTCTGGAATTTGTTCTGGTCCGCTAAATCCTTGTAACGGTCGATCGCGTCCCGCATCTCCCACAAGGCATGGCGCAGGTCTCGCTCGCGCTGGCGCTTGATGGTCACGCGCGCCATGGGTATGGCCAGCCCGGTAAGAATCACCAGGATGGCCGTAGCCACGATCAATTCAATCAGAGTGAAGCCGCAGGAACCGCCCGGGCGAAGCGCGCCACTCCGATTTTCTCTGCAAAGACCGTTGTTTACTGCGCACTGCATATAGATATTATCGGCGGGAGGTTTGCCAGACTTCAAGCCATCAGCCAACACTTTCGTGTGATTCGATCACTGCACTGTCACCGAGGCGGTTGCGCCCGTCACCGGCATGCGCTGCATGCTGGGATCGGTGGCCCCGCCCCGAACGATGCTCAGCGTCGAATGCCCGCTCGCTTTGGCGACGAAAGTCAGCGTGATCGCTACGCCGGATCCGGAGATTCCGCTTGCGCCCGGAGGCCGCGTGGCCGTCACCTGAATGGTGCCGGTTTGTTCATCCACGCGATGCACCAGGGCGACCGCTTGCCCATCCTGCGAAAGGAACCCGCCGTTGGAAACGTTCGCCATCTGCAAAACTTTTGGATCGTAGCTGATCTGCAAGGGAACCGAATACACGTTCTGTCCGCCTGTCAGCGTCACATTCACCACAAAGGTCGAACCGGCCGGCTGCGTAATACTAGCCGGATCGAAGGCGAAACTTGCAGGTTGAACCGGCGCCGCGGGAGCCGCCTGCGGCGCGGCTGGGGCCGGACCGTCCGCCGCCGGGCCCGACGCCGCCGGCGGTCTGCTCATCGTATGCAGCGAAATCGCGTTGCCCGTTCCCACTTCCAGTTCGCGCTGATTCAATTCGGTAAGATCGACCCCGCGCACGATATGCGGAATCAGGGCGAAAACAATTTCGTTTTCGCTGTTGTCAGTCTGGGTCTGGGAAAACAGGTACTTCAAGAGGGGAATTGAGGCCAGTCCCGGGATTCCCGACAAAGATTTGGTTTGCTGATTTTCCAGCATGCCGCCGAGAAGGCTTACCTCACCCTCCTTCAGGGTGATCTCGTGCTCAATTTTGCGCTGGCCGATGATCGGCTGGCTGATCCCTCCGATGTTCGAGGTTCCGGTCTGCGAGGAAACATCCATTGTGACCTTGAGCGACACCTCGCGGTTACCATGGACGTGAGGGGTAATATCTATGTTCACGCCGACATCGAGATATTGAAACTGGGTGTTGACTAGCGGATTGATGCCAACCCCTCCGATTCCCGGCTGAAACGATCCCGTCGCCACCGGCAGTCTTTCACCGATCTTCAACGAAGCTTTCTGACCATCCACAGACCTGATCTGCGGGTTCTGGATGATCTTGGTGTGACTATCGCTGACCAGAGCGCTGAGATTGGCAGAAGGAATCGTTACCACAAAATCAGTAGCGTTGAGGTTGGCCAGGCTGTTGAGGTTGATCTGGTTGGGAGTGCCGCCCGTGTTCGAAACCGTGCTGGCTGTGGTGGTCGTCGTACTGGTGGTCGTAGTGTTGAGGTTGTTTTGCAGGGCCACCGTAGCGCTGGTGGGGGGGCTGACTCCTACTGTATAAGCCTTGTCCTTGCTGACCTGCATGATGGCGATGTCTACGACGACCTCGGGCCTCGCCCGATCCAAATCGCCGACCAGTTTCTCCGCTAAAGCGATCTGGTCCGGTGTTCCCCGCACAATGATGGCGCCCTGCGATTGCAACTGCTGAATCTTCTGGATTTCCAGAATCTGGCGCAGCGCGTTGACCACGTCCTGAATCTCGGGGGGTTGAGAAAGGTTGGTCAGATAAAAGGTTTTGACTACGCTCTGTTCAATCTCTTTTCGTTTGTTCGGGTTGTCCTGTGCGACAAATATCGTGTTGGGAGTCACGGGACGCCAAAAAGTCTTCGACTCCAGGGCAATGATTTCAAGCGCTTCTTCCAAGGTCACACCGTTGAGTTCGATCTTGATGCGACGCGAGGTATAGTCTGGGTCGAACAACACGTTGATCCCGGCCAGTTTCCCTACCGTCTCGTAGATCACCTTTGTGTCTTCGGTCAGTTTGAGGGTGATCGGAACGTTGGAGATCGGGGCCAGCATGACCGGGCCCCGGGCCAGCTCTGCCCGTTTCTCCAGCTCCGTGGGAGGGGGAGCCATGGTGCGCGGTGCGGACGGACCGTTGGCTTGCTGAATCATCTCCTGCGTGCGCTTTAATTCTTGTTGCGCGATGAAGCTGGAAGAATCAATTTCCACCGCTTTTTGAAACTCCGCCAGCGCCTCCTGCAACTTGCCCGCCTCGCGCAGCAATTGCCCCCGGTGGACGTGCGACGCCCCTGCCAAAAAACGCAGCCGTTCATAGGCCGTGCGATAGAATAACTCTTTTGGGTTCTTGTCGTAGGCTTGCTTGTAGAAATCGTAGGCTAACTCGAAGTTCTGCCGGGCTTCGGCGTCTTTCCCCTTGTTATACAATGACTTGGCCGATTCGGCAGTGAGCAGGACGGTCCCCGCCAAGGCAAATAGCGCAAGCGTTCCCAGGTAAAGCAGACGTTTCATTACCGGTTTCCTCGCAGGCAGTCTGCTCCGATGGGTTCGCCGAAACCCTGGGGACGGGCTTTCGATTTTCGCCGGAGAAGACGTCAACGGATTATAGCATCGCTCGAAAGCCATCCGAAGTTACTGGTCTGGTAGCAGTTATCACCGTTGGTTCTAGCCTCTTTCCTGGCTCTGAGAGCTGAGAACTGCTTTCTGATAATGGGGTTCTTTCCGGATACGCGCTATTCTCTACAGTTAGGATAAGCGCGCCATGCCCCGCCCAACCACACACCAAACCAAGTCCAATCCAGAAAAGAACCCCCGCCGCGATCCCACTGCCTCAGGTCAGCGCGATGCCGCTGTCAATAGGATCGCTTCGCACAACTATTTCTTGCTGGAAAAATTTGAGGCTGGCGTTGTGTTGACCGGAACTGAGGTCAAATCGATCCGTGGCGGGCGCGCCAACTTGAAGGACGCCTATGGTCTAATTAAAGACGGTGAACTCTGGCTGCTGAACGCCCATATCAGTCCTTACGAGCATGGCAGCTATTCGAATCATGCCGCCTTGCGCACCCGCAAGTTATTGGTGCATCGGGAAGAACTCCGCAAACTCATCGGCAAGACCCAACAAAAAGGCCTCACTCTGATTCCCCTGAGGATGTATTTCAAGAATGGCCGGGTGAAAGTGGAGCTGGCTTTAGCCAAAGGCAAGCAGCTCTGGGACAAGCGCGAAACCGAGCGCCGCAGAACTGCCGACAAAGAAGCTCGAGAAGCGATAACTCGAGGCCGCAAAAGCAGGTAACGGGAATCCGGATGGGCGCGGTATGAAGTCACGCCACGGGCGGAAAAAGCCAGGACTTCGCTTGGCGAGCCTCGAGGCCGGAATGCCGACCGTGCACCAAGCCTTAGGCCGGCTTGATTACGAGCTGGCCGCCGCACGGCGGGAGGGCCACAGAATTTTGAAACTGATTCACGGCTATGGCTCTTCCGGCGCGGGCGGAGATATCCGCATTGCCGTGCAGCGGCGTTTGATGGAGAAGAGCCATGACGGCGAGATTCGCGCCTGCATCTTCGGGGAAGATTGGTCGATCTCGGACGAACGCACGTGGAAACTGCTCAAAACTCGGCCGGAACTCAAGGAAGACCGGGATTTGGGTCGGAAGAATTTGGGAATTACGATTGTCGTGCTTTAGCCGGCTAAGATCGGCGGACGCAACGGTCCACGATTCTTCCCGGCCGCGCCAATCATCGCGGGCATTCGCCAACACGAAAGAAATAAACGTAACGGCCGTCCCTCTCCTCTGTGGAAGCCTGTTTCCTCCGTGGTTCGATTTTTTTCTTCACGAAAGAAAACGCAGATAAGAAGCACGGCAGCCGGCTGGTTCGCGGCTGCCGTGCCATTCGTCCGAGATTTCCACGCCGGCCGGTGAAATCTCGGCCACGCCTCAGAGTTGCGAGCCGGGAGCCAGAGTTTCCGCCGGACTCACCTTTTGAGCCGGCACTTGCGTCTCAACCGGCCCTTCCGTCGCAGGAACGTTGGCAGGCTTGATCTTCACCGTCTCAAGAATTTTCTCCAGCCGGTCGAAAACCTGCTCGCGGTCCACCTGCGCAATTTTCGGATCGGAGTCATCGCCCGTGGTTCCAACGCCGAGGCCAAATTCGTAGCAGGCTCCATTCTGGAAGAGGTGGTAGTACTTGGCTTCCGCCTGCGCCGTGGCCTGCTCGTTGAACTCGGTCGCTTGTACGAATTCGTTGGAGCCGATAATCTTTTTCGGAGAAGCCGGCGCTGTGGCTTCACCGGGGAAGGCGAATTTTGCGCACTGCTCGTTCGTCAGTCCCGTCTTGACGCTCACGTTGATGAACGCCGAGTTCAAATCGGTGTCAGGAAACAGATCCGTGGGCAACTCGATGGCGGCCAGCGTCATGCCACCGGAGTTGGCAAAATCCGTTTCCACCGGGCCGAGGTCATTCCACTTCAGCCGCGCCTCTTCGCCGACCAGCAGTTTGTACTTCCGCGGAAACGTCAGCGAAACTCCGTAGTCGGGATTCACGTAAGTTGCCGTCGTCGGGCGATGCTTTCTCGGCTTTTTCGCCTCCGGCTTCGTCTCTGCCGCCGGAGAATTCGCGATAGGAAGCGCCGCCGGCATTGCCGCCGGTACGCTCGGCGCGCTGATCGCGGCCGCCTTGTTCTTTTCTCCGAACTTCGAGCAACTGATCACGACCAGAACAAACCCCAGCAACACGCTGCCTGCGACCACCTCTGGCACGTGGTCGCTCCACCAGCTCTTGCGGCTTCCGCCGGATTCGTAGTTCGATTGCCTTTCCCTGCCATTCGACCAACCCAGTTGTCCCATAACCGCCTCCCGTTTTGACTTGCGTAGAATCGGAGGGCACGACGGCGACCACGCGAGGAATGCCTGATAACACGCCAGTTATTGGCCTGCGAGGATGGATGATCTGTCTCCGCCGGGACACAGCGTGGCAGAACGCACACGAACAAAATCGCAAGAAAAACACGCTTCGACGCTATGGGCAGCTGCTTGGCGCGGGACGGCCAGTGAAGCGCGCACGGATCCAACTGATCTGCTCGCTGACTGAATTGCCCATAACGGCGCTGGCATCGAGTTCGGGATACTTGCGGAAGAGAACGCGGTCACCTCGCTTGCACATGCGCGCGACCGTTCCTGCGGCCAGGCTCGACGGCGCAATTGGGTCCGCATCACCGCTAATGATGAACAGCGGACTGAAGGCTGGCTTCTCTCCCGGCGTATTGCGGGTGAAGAAATCTTTGACGAAGCGATTGTTTTCCGATCCTGGCTTCAACATTTCGCCCGACGGGATTCCCGGCGGGGAACAGATATCGCCGATGCCGCGATAAATCGGCATCGCTTTTGGCGTGAGAATCTCTTCCGCTTGAAAATCGGGAAAGATGCTCTTGATTCCCTGGGCCAAGATCGCCGGCATGGGATAGCTTGCGGCTCGAGCCAGCCGCTCAAAGAGCTCAGCAGCATCGCCAACTCCCGAAATGGCCATCCCGCCCAGATAATTCCGGTCTTTCATCTCATTTTCCGCCTCCGCGACACCGACGACCGCCAGACCCCCTTGCCCGTACCCTGCCGCGATCCATCGAGCACCGAGATGCGGGACCGCAGTTCGAGCGGCAGGAACGGAGTAGATGACATCCAGAGCGTTGGAGCGCATGTCCAGCGCGGCGTTGGGAAATTCCGTGCCCAATCCCGCGTAGTCGGAAGCCACAATTGCGTACCCCAGGCCGACGTACATGGTAAGCAGGGGTCCGGCATTCAGATTTCGCACCAGGGACGGAGCGCACGCCCGGCCTGAGCCGCCGAAGTCGTGTGCCCACGCGATGATCGGCCAGCCGCCGGCAGGTGGTGTCCCGCCTGGGAACAACACAACTCCCGAGACTGCCACATCCTCCCCCTGAGCAGAACGCGAATGGTAGAGAATGCGCAACGCCGACATGTCATACGGCACGTCGTACTGATCACTTGTCTCGGAACGGATGAGTTCACCGGGTCTAGCCGGCGGCATAGGATTGGGCACGTCGTAAAATCTGCTGAGCGGCAAACGCAACCGCTGAGATCGATCTGCCGAAGACGGCGATTGGGCACGAGCCCCGGCTGCCCCGGCAAGAAACACAAGGATTGCATAGAAAACTTCGCGCATCGAGGGACTAGTCCTTCCGCCTATTCTCTAATAAACGTTCACTTCCTCAGACGCCCAGTGCATTGGCGGCCAGATCCGCCAGTCTGTGGGCGATGATGTTGGCGGCCAGATCGCGCCGCCAAAGATAAAAGCCGGTCAAAATTCCGCCCACCACCAGCGCGATCAGGATATTTGCAGCGCCTCCGGTGTAATGCGCTGCGGCAAAAAAGTAATAGGGGTAAGATCGCCGCCGCGGACTTACCCAATCCTACCGCCTGCAACCGTTCGATGGCATAGCCGCGATAGAAAAGTTCCTCAGCAATGCCGGCAGTCCGGTAAATTCCGGCATTAGCCTCACAGTGTGTAGGCACCCGTGCGGACCGGTTCAAAGGCCCGGCGCTACACTTCGTGTCCTCTGTGGTGGTGAACTTAAGACGCCACTTCAGCGTACGCGTAGTTGCGTTCTCCCTACATTCCCGACGATACTGAAATCCTAACCATGAATATCAATCTTTCTTTTGCCACTCCTGCAGATGTGGAAACTGAGTGTCTCGCCGTGATCGTGCTCGACGGCGGCGAGAAAGACAAGGTCAACGCGTTCGTCGCCTCGACCGATGCGGCGATCGAGCAAGCGGCCGCCGATGTGATTGCCAGCGGAGAAGTTACGGGCAAGAGCCTGGAAATCACGTTGCTGCATAATCCCCGCAAATTGAAGGCCAGGCGTTTGCTGTTGATCGGCGGCGGGCACGTGCGGAAATTCACCGCCTCCGACTTGCGCAAGCTGGCAGGCGCGGCGGTGCGAACGCTGAAGTCGAAGAGTTTGCGCAGCTTGGCCTTTCTCGCGCCGGAAAAAGAAGTACCCGCTGACGAAGCGGTCGCGGCCATTGTGGAAGGGGCCTTCATCGGAAACTTTGACTCGAACACTTACCAGAGCGATCGCAAAGATCAGAAGATCGATTCGCTGACGATTATTGCCCGTGGAGATCAGGCGGCGTTGCAGAAAGCGGTGAATGAAGCCCGTATTCGCGGCGAATCGCAGAACTTTGTGCGTCAGTTGGTGAATGAGCCGAGCAATCGCATGACGCCGACGATCCTGGCTGACCACGCGAAGAAGATGTCGCAGGAAGTGGGGCTGAAATGCGAAGTGTACGGCGCAGACAAGATCAAAGAATTGAAAATGGGCGCGTTCTGGGGTGTGGCGCAAGGCTCGGACGAACCGCCGGCTTTGATCGTGATGCGCTACGAGCCGGCCGGCGCGCCAGAAAAGCCAGTGCTCGGCTTGGTCGGCAAAGGCATTACGTTCGACACGGGCGGCATTTCCATCAAACCCGCCGACGGCATGGAGAAAATGAAATACGACATGGCGGGCGGCGCAACCATGATCGGGGTGATGCGCGGCATTGCGCTGCTGAAGCCGAAAATCAAAGTGATCGGCATCGTCTGCGCCACGGAAAACATGCCTTCCGGCAAAGCCCAGAAGCCGGGAGACATTCAGACCGCGATGTCGGGCAAGACGATTGAGATCATCAACACGGATGCTGAGGGGCGTTTGGTTCTGGCCGATGGATTGAGTTACGCCCGGCAGCTTGGCTGTACGCATCTGGTGGACGCGGCGACTCTTACCGGAGCGGTGGTTGTTGCTCTGGGCTATGCGAATGCCGGAATCTTCGCCAACGATGATGCCATGTACGAGCGGTTTGCCAAGGCGCTCTCTAAAGAAGGCGAAAAAATGTGGCGCCTGCCGCTGGATGATGAATACAAAGAGCAGATTAAGTCGAACATCGCCGACATCATGAACACCGGCGGGCGCTGGGGCGGCGCGATTACGGCCGCGATGTTTCTAAAAGAGTTTGCTGAAGAGACGCCCTGGATCCATCTCGATATCGCCGGTACGGCCTGGATGGAGGATCAAAAGCCGTGGATCGCGAAGGGACCGTCAGGGATCGCGGTGCGGAGCTTGATCGAGTTTGCCCGAGGATTTGGCGGCTAAATCGCGCGGTTAAGGAGTTTTGCCAGCCGCCTTCTCGAACGCCTGCAAGAACTGGGCCACGAAAGGCGTCTCGCCTTGCTGCAATCCCCCAGGCCCCATTACGCGCCACAGATATTGGTTGCGCGGCCAGCCGTGGGCGTCGTAAACGGCAAGCACATCCTCGGTTGGACGGCTCTGCACCATGAGCACGATATCCGCCTGCCCAGGCTGGTAGACCAGAATAAATTTGCCTGACTTCTCGATCGCTTCCTGCACGGACGCGATGGCTTGCCGGTCTTCGGGCAACAGGTTGCGATCGAACTGGTCGCCATCGTAAGCGGTCACATAGACGTAACGGGCGTTGTTGAGGATTTTGGGAAGCGGAGGGATGTGATCTGTCGCCAGAGCCACCGCGCCCAGAAGACTGATCGTCGTCAGGATGACAAGAAATGTTTTCATGAATGCCTCATCAAGTTAGATGGAAAGCTAAACCACTTGGTTGCAACACGGGCTTCCCTAACTGATTGATAATTCGTGCGGAAGAGAAATCTTCATGCCGGAATGGAGTTTTGACTGCTTCGTAGCATGCCCTCTGGAGCGCGCAGAATTGACCCAGGAGCGATGAATGGCATCGGGACGGGCCAGAGCGCCATGTGTGACCCGAAATCGCCTATAACTTAACGGAACGATGGCAGCGACATTTTATAGCTATAAGATAATCTAGCGGCTTCTGAATAGCCGAGCTTCGCCCGGCCTGGACGGGCGAGACGCCCGTCCCCACACGAGCAGGAGCCGGACGCTCGCGCCTACATTAACCTCGCGTGCGCATCAAAACTGAAATAATCTTCCAATCGAGAAATTCACTTTGGTCTGACCGGTGGGGCTGACGGCGCCGCCTAATGCGATCGGGCCAACAATCGTATCGGCGATGATGCCGAGATTGATGCTGCCCAGAACCTGAACCGACGAGGGCGAATTGAACGCGCTGCCGGCTTCGTACCATCCGCCCCAATAGATTTTCTTTCCTACGAGGCTTGGCAGCTTATAAAGCTCGCGGCGAAACCCGAGCGAGAGATAGCCAAAATGGTTTCCGAGAAACTGGTCGGTGCTGTACGCGCCGAGTTGAAACGGCCCGCCGAGGTTGAACACTTGAAACGGTCCGGCATCGCGGCGGAACGTGGTGCCACCGGAAGCGGCGAGGAAAATTGAAGTCTTGGGGCTGACGGGAACGAACGTGGTGGATTGCAGCTCGGCTTGGTCGATGTAGCTGGTCGTGCCCGGACTGTTGAAAACGTGCGAAAGATTGAGCACGAGGCGAACGCCTTTGGAGGGAATGGTGGGACTGTCCTGGCCGGCAAAGGTGTAGCGCAGGCGAAGTTCGCCACTGTCGCCGTTAATCGTTGGCAGGCCGGCGTCGCCGATCAGCGGCGCCAGATCGCCGTTGAAGATCTCATAGCCGACACGCAGTTCGCTGCGGCGTCCGGTGTTATACCCGATGTCAAATCCGCCGCCGCCGCGCTCATCGTGATAGACCGCGGTCCTCACGTTCCCGATAAACGCATTGCGCGCAGCTTTTGAGAAAAACGCATAGGGCGCGACGAAAAAATGACTGCCGGCAATGGGCTGATAATACTCGGTGGCCGCCAGATCGCTCGAGCCGAGTAAAAGATCGTTGCGCCATTCGCCGCGGCCGCGGACATCCATGAAAGTGATGCGGCCGCCGGCGGAAAAATCAAACGCGCCCACTCCCGAGCCCTCCACGTTCAGCGCGAGATCGAGAAATGGCGGGCCGTAAGTTTTTTCGTGTGCCTTAATCAGCAGCCCGGGCACGCCCCGCTGAGCGAAGCCCTCGTAGTCGAGCGCATCGAAGCGGCCTTCACCGATGATGCGAGTCAGTTTGGTTTCCAGATGGGGAAGATTGAGTTGGCCTTGGGTCGCCTTCTCCACTTGCTTCTTGAGACGGTGCTCGTCGGGGCCAGCTCCAGTGACTTTCACGAATTCGGCCTGTTTTTCCGGCGTGCGCCGGCGCGACGCGCGATCGGCCAAATACTGTTGCCAATCTGCTTCTGAAAGTGCGAAGGGGCGCAGGGCATCGGCATTCTTCGCGGCGCCTTCGTATCCCAGTCGTATGATCTCGCGGAACTTGCCGTAATCGATGGCAGTGTAAGTGCCGAGATCGGGCGAAACGACCTGATCGGCCAGGCTCAGCCCGCGGCGCTCGGCGGCGATGGTCATGACCGAAATCGTTTGAACGAGCAGCCCGGACAGCGATTCCAGCGCTTCGCGGCCGGCGAGAGGAGTGCCGATGTTCACAGCGATCACCACGTCCGGATGCATGTCGCGCACGACGTCGGTGGGAATGTTATCGACCAGCCCGCCATCGGCCAGGATTTTGCCGTTCAATTCCACAGGAGTGAAGATCCCGGGGACCGACATGGTGGCGCGGAGGGCCTGTGCCAGCGAACCATCTTTCAGGATTACGGCGTGCCCGGTCAGCATGTCGGTGGCGACGCAGCGGAAGGGAGTGGGAAGATCGTCGAAGCTGGAGATGGTGGAATAAGGGAACGACAGGCGATCGAGAATGAGTCCCACGCCCTGGCCGGGGGTGAAACCGTTGGGACCGGAGAGACCATGTTTCAAACCCAGCGGGATTCCAACTTCATAATCGTCGCGATCTTCTTTGCGGCGGAAGGAAAGCTCGCTGTAGCTAGGTTCGCTGAGCAGGGCTTCGTCCCAGTCGATGTGGGCGACGAAGTCGTTCATTTCTTCGGGCGACATGCCGGTGGCGTACATGGCGCCGACCAGCCCGCCCATGCTGGTGCCGGCAAGGTAGTCGACCGGAATGCGATTCTCGTACATCCATTGCAGAACACCGATGTGAGCAAGGCCGCGCGCGCCTCCGCCGCTGAGGGCGACGCCGATTTTGCGGCGAGGAGAAGGTTGATCTTGAGCCGATGCGAGCGTGAGAAGTTGCACAAAAAGAAAAATGAGAACTTTGTAGGTTGTGCGGCGATGCATGGAATCGTCCTCCGTTTATGCCGGGGGAATGTTGCTGAGGAGGAAAGGTAGCAGGTTCGCGCGGAGTGTGACAGGGGCGGGGGTGGGCCTTCAGCATTTCCGATTTGTCATCCTGAGCGAAACGATTGCGTTCGCTTGCGAACGCGAGTGCGGAGTCGAAGGACCCGGGTTCGCGGACGACGGAAACAGGCGCATCCGGGAGTTCTCTTCGAAAGGGTTGATGGAAATCCCCTGATAGGCTTGTGGAGCTGTTGACGAATATGGGATCCTTCGACTGCGTGGCGGATTCGCGAAGCGAATCGGCCACTTCGCTCAGGATGACAAGTATTGCCGGGCGGGGACGCCCGGCCTCCACGATTTGCTTCACATCTATCTGTTTCACATCACCGGTGGCACGGTGATGCCCATGATCGCCAGGGTACGCAGTAATTCGCGGCGGACGACGGCGGCAGTCGCGAAAAGGAACTTCTTTCTATCTTCGTCGGCTTCGTTCAGAATCGGATGGCGGTGATAGAAGTAATTGAAGAGCTGCGCCAACTGGAACGCGTGCTTGGCCAGATAGGCAGGCTCGGTGGTCGCGATGCACTGATCCACAATATAAGAAGTTTTCGACGCGGCCAGCCAAAGTTCCCAGATTTCGTCATTTTCTTTCCCGGTGAGATTTCTCTCTAGGTCTTCGGAGGAAATTTTGCTGGCGATTTCATGAAGGAAGCGATCAGGTTCGATTCCACCCTTGCGGAAAATGTTGGCGGCACGGACCACGGCGTATTGCACGTATGGCCCGGTTTCGCCTTCGAAGGAAAGCGCGTCTTTGAAATCGAACGCGATGACGGAAGACTTCGTGAATTTGAGCATGAAGTACCGCAGCGCGCCGACTGCGATTTGCGTGGCGATCCTGCTGCGTTCATCGTCGCTGAGTTCAGGATGGCGCGAGTCAACTTCTTGCTTGGCCGAAGCGATCAAGCGGTCGATGAGATCGTCGGCTTTGACGCCAAAGCCTTTGCGGCCGGAGACCTCGATGTAGGGGCGAGCTTTGTCTTCCTCGCTGAGGTCATAACCGAGTTCGGCGGCGCAGCGCGGTGTGAGCGCGACCATCTCGTAGGAAAAATGCGTGTAGTGATCGGCCTGCTGGTTGTATCCGAGGCCGCGCAGGGCTTCGATGACCGTATTCTGCGCCTCGGACTGGCGCGCGTCGATCACGTTGTAGATTTCGGCGACGTCGCCGAAGTGCGGATGCTCGAGCGCGCCGACTGCGGTCGAAATCCAGCAGTCGTGCCCGTTGGGATACCGGTAGAACTTGCGATAGCCGAAGTCGCGGCCGAGGAGGCCGAATTTCCAAAGGTGGTAGGCGATGTCTTTGCCCACGTAGCCGACGGTACCGTTGGAGCGGACGATGACTTTCTGGTCTTCCTCGGTGATCTCTGCGTCCTCTGTGGTTGATTCAGTTCCTGCGCGCCGCATCACCCAGCAGCCTTTGTTCTTGCCTTCGGTCTCGAAGAAAAGCACGCCGTGATCTTTTAACTTGGCGAAAGCCGCGTCCCAGAAATGCAGGTGAAGAATTTCACTCTCGCGGGGCAGAAAATCGTATTCGATGTCGAGCCGGTCCATGGTTTCGAGGTGGCGGCGCAGGACAGCAGTCGAGATCAGATCGGCGAGAGCGGCAGTTTCGTTGTTGCCCTCTTCGATCGCGTGCAACACCTGAGTGCGGGCTTCGAGATTTTTCTTGTTCTGCGCATACCATTCGGATGCGCGGGCGTAGAGGTCCCAGCAGTAGTAGTCGAAGCGCGGCTGGCTGGCGAGTTGCTCGATCTCCGCCCGCGATTTCTTTTCAAGATGGAGGAATCCCACGATCACATCGGCGACCTGCACGCCGGTGTTGTCGATGTAGTTCTGCACGTCGACTTCCCTGCCCGAGAAACGCAAAAAGCGGACGAAGGTGTCGCCGAGAATGGCGTTGCGCAGATGGCCGACGTGGGCGGCCTTGTTGGGATTGATGCTGGAATGCTCGACCAGAACTTTGCCCCTCCCAATCTGGATATTGGGTTGAGGAACTTTTGGTTTCGGCAATCGATCTCTGACAAGTGCTGCAGCAAACGCTGCGCGATCGACATACGCGTTGATATACCCTGCGCCGGCGACTTCAAGTTTCTCTATGCCTTCGATGGATCCGATTCCCCCAACGATCTCTTCCGCGACCTTTCGGGGCGGCTTACGGAGCTTGCGGGCCAGTTCAAAAGCAAGAGGAAATGCGTACTCGCCGAGCTCGATTCTTGGCGGCTGTTCAACAGCAAACTTGGCCCACCCGAGGTTGTAGGTGCGAAGCAAGAACTCGCCCATATGCTCGCCGAGACGTTGATGGAGATGAAGGTACAAAGAGGTCCTCTAAACGGTTGAAGAAAATAGTGATTGTAGCAAAGCGTCGAGAGACGCGAGGTTTGACGCAGATTGGCGGCTTCCCTATGATGAAAATCGGCCTCTGGCCATTGGCTTTTGGCCGTTGGCTTGAGTCGAGCAGCGAAGAGCCAAGGGCCCAGGGCCAAGAGCGATTTCTATGCGCATCGCATACCTCGACTGTTTTTCCGGGATCAGCGGCGACATGTTTCTGGGCGCGCTGGTGGATGCGGGAGTGCCGGCGAAGTTGCTCGAGGAAACGGTGGCAGCGCTGAATATCGGAGCGAGGCTGGAAATTTCGCGCGTGGATCGCAGTGGGATTTTGGCGACGAAGGTTGATGTTTGGGTCAATGGCGAAAAAGACGCGCCGAGAGAGGCCCACGCGGGACAGCATCATCACGAGCATGATCATGCAGGTCATTCCCACGAGAAGCCGGTTGAGTTGCGGGAACACAATTTCGTATTGGCGGAAGGGGATGCGCGAGGGAACGATCCGCGCGCGCACGGCCGGGGATTGAAAGAGATTCGCGAGATCATTGCGAAGGCCGAGATCGGTTCGTCGGCAAAAAAAACGGCGACCGCAATTTTTGAGGCGTTGGGCGCGGCGGAAGCCAAGATTCACAATGTCGAAATAGGGAAAGTTCATTTTCACGAAGTGGGCGGTGTGGATGCGATGGTAGACATTATCAGCGCAGCAGTTGGAATCGAAGCCCTGGAAGTTGATGAGATCGTATGTTCGCCGCTGAATGTTGGCGGGGGAACGGTGCAATGCGCGCACGGAACTTTTCCCGTTCCTGCGCCGGCGACGGTTGAATTGCTGAAAGATGCGCCGGTTTTTTCGTCGGGAATTCAGGCCGAGCTGGTGACGCCGACAGGTGCGGCCATCGTAAAAATGCTGGCCGCGCGGTTTGGGCCTTTTCCGGCGATGAAAGTTGAGAAGGCGGGGTACGGCGCGGGAACACGCGATTTTCACGGCCACGCTAATGTGCTCCGGCTCACGATTGGCGAGGCGCAGCCGGAGACGGCGGCGAAGATTGGGCAGGAGACGATCACCGTGCTCGAAGCCAATCTCGATGATCTGAATCCGCAGGTATTCGGTTATGTGATGGACCGGCTTCTGGAAGACGGCGCGCTCGATGTTTTTTCGGTGCCGGTGCAGATGAAGAAGAATCGTCCGGGGCTGGTGCTTACGGTACTTTGCAAGCCGGAAGATGCGGCAAAACTGGCGCAGATTATTTTTGCCGAGACGACAACGCTGGGAGTGCGCCGGCGCGAAGAGCGGCGGCAGGCACTTTCACGGAAGTGGACTTCCGTCTCCACGCGTTGGGGAGATGTGCGGATGAAGATTGCCAGCATGAACGGGACGATCGCGAACTACGCCCCCGAATATGAAGATTGCCGGCGCATCGCTGCGGAGCATCGTGTCCCGCTGAAAAGCGTGATGCAGGAAGCCATGCAGGAATATCTGGCGGCTGCGAGAAAACATTAACCACAGAGGGCAGAGAGGTTCACAGAGCTGGAAAAAGCAGATTCCTCGGGACTGAAGTCCCTCGGAATGACAAGGAAAACAGCCAACGGCTAACGACCAAAGGCCAATGCGATTCTTGACATGAGCAAGAAGTTTTACATCACGACGCCTATCTATTACGTGAATGCGCGGCCGCATATCGGGCACGCGTATACAACGATTGCCTGCGACACGATTGCGCGGCGGCAGCGCATGATGGGCTTTGACACATATTTCCTGACAGGCACGGATGAGCACGGGCAGAAGATTGAGCGCGCGGCGCAGGTGGCGGGGAAAACTCCGCAGCAGTATGCCGACGAGGTTTCGGCGGAGTTCCGCAAGCTGTGGCAGCGGATGGGAATTACGAATGACGATTTCATCCGCACGACCGAAGAGCGGCACATGAAACGCGTGCAGGCGATGTGGAGGAAGATCGCCGACAACGGCTATATCTACAAGGGCACGTACGTGGGACAATATTGCGTTTCGGACGAACTTTATGTCGATGGCGCGCAGCCGGGTGATCCCTGCCCCACGTGCGGCCGCATCACCGAGACGGTGAAGGAAGATAACTATTTCTTTAAGCTATCGGCGTTCGAAGACAAGCTGCTCGAGCTGTATTCCGGCCAGCCGGATTTCATCCGCCCAGAGACGCGGCGCAATGAAGTGATTTCGTTTGTGCGTTCGGGATTGCGTGATCTTTCGGTCAGCCGGTCAGCTCTTTCCTGGGGAATTCCAGTGCCGGACGATCCCACGCACGTGATCTACGTCTGGTGGGATGCGTTGGCGAATTACATCACGGCGATCGGATATGGCTCCTCACATCAGGGAGCGCAGGACGCGTTCAAGAAATACTGGCCGGCCGATCTGCAAATGATCGGAAAAGAAATTGTCCGCTTCCATTGCGTGTACTGGCCGGCATTTTTGATGGCGGCGGGGCTGCCGGTTCCGCATCACATTCTGGCGCACGGATGGCTGCTATTTGAAGAAAACAAGATGTCAAAGTCGCGCGGGAACATCGTGCGCACGGAAACCATTCTCGACGTGCTGGGGTCGGATGCGCTGCGCTATTTTCTGCTGCGGGAAATTGTGTTTGGGCAGGATGGGTCGTTTTCTTTCGACGCGCTGGTGCAGCGTTACAACGCCGACCTGGCGAATGGCTTGGGCAATCTGGCCAGCCGCACGCTGACGATGATTAATCGCTATTTCAAGGGTGAGGTGCCGTATCCGTCGTCGGGCGCGGCGCGCACCGCTGCGGACAACGCGATTGCGGAGACCGCACGCAAGACGATTGCCGACTACAACGCATGGTTTGAGCAATATCAATTCTCGCGCGCGCTCGAATCGGCATGGGGATTGGTGGCGGCGGTGGATAAATATATTGTCGAAAACGAGCCCTGGTCGCTGGGCGAAAAGCAGGAGGAAGAAAGCCGGGCGCGGCTGGCGACAGTGCTGTACACATCGGCAGAGGCGCTGCGGATTGTGACAGCGCTGGCACATCCCGTGATTCCAGATGCGACCGCGAAAATCTGGACTCAGCTTGGCCTGGGCGACATTCGCAAGTTCGATCTGGTGCGGTTGAAGTGGGGCCAGCTTGAGTTGGGCGGGAAATTGGGAGAAGTGCAGGCCGTGTTTCCGCGCGCGGACAAGGCGGCGGTGGAGAGGATGCAGAAGATGGAAGAAGAAGGACGTACGCCCGTTGCAGAAGCTCCATCGCCGGCGAGCACCAGCGAGGACGTTCGCACCCATATAAAAGCGGCGGGCGCGGTTCCCGATGGAAAGATCAATATCGAGGATTTCGCCAAGATTGAGCTGCGGGTGGGACAGGTGAAAGTGGCGGAAAAGGTGAAGGGCACGGACAAGTTGCTGCGCCTGGAGGTGGACATCGGCACAGAAGTGCGGCAACTGGTAGCAGGAATCGCTGAGGCTTATGCGCCGGAGACGCTGATTGGGCGCAAAGTCGTGATCGTGGCCAATCTGGCGCCACGAAAACTGCGCGGGTTGGAGTCGAATGGAATGATTGTGGCCGCGTCGGTGGAGGGTGGGAAGCCGGTGCTGGCAGCGTTTCTGGAAGATATTCCGGTGGGGGCGAGGCTGAAGTAGGACCGCTCAACCGCCAAGAACACCAAGATCCACGAAGGAAACACTGCGAGCTTCGCTCGGCCGGACAGCCGAAGGCGGCCGTGTTCACGTGGCTATTGCCACCACAATGTTCATCGATTCTCACGCGCATCTCGAGATGGAGCAGTTCGACTCTGACCGCGAGCAGATGATGGCGCGGGCGCAAGAGGCGGGGATTGAGAAGATCGTCGCGATCGGAAGCGGAACCGGGCCGGGATCTCTCGATTGCGGAATTCGTTTGGCTGAAAAATACGAGTTCATCTACGCCACGATTGGAATTCATCCGCATGAGGCGAAACTGGCGACAGACGCTGACTTCGATGAGATGGAGAAGTTAGCGAAGCAGGCCAAAGTCATTGCCTGGGGCGAAATTGGACTGGATTACTTCTACGATCATTCCCCGCGCGATGTGCAACAGCGAGTTTTTCTGAAGCAACTGGAATTGGCGCGCAACGCGAAGCTGCCGATCGTAATTCATTGCCGTCCGTCAGATGGCAGCGACAATGCCTGGGAAGATTGCCTTACTTTGATCAAAGAACATTGGGCTCCAAGCGGCCTGGGCGGAATCCTGCATTGTTTCACCGGCACAGTTGGCCACGCCCAACGCGCTCTCGACATGGGTTTCATGATTTCGTTTGCTGGAAATATCACGTTTCCCAAAGGCCAGCAAATTCGCGATGCGGCCAAACAGATAGCGCTCGACCGCATGCTGATCGAAACAGACTCCCCTTTCTTAGCTCCGGTGCCGCATCGCGGCAAACGCAATGAGCCCGCGTTCGTAAAGGAAGTGGCGCGGCAGCTGGGTGAACTGCGCGGACTGACCACGGACGATATCGGCCGGCAAACGGCAGACAATTTCTGCAACTTCTTCAAACTGGTTGAAGCCAATGAAAGTGGCGCGGTTCGCTGATAACGCTGCCGCTGAACCTCTTCTTCTGATACCCTCAAGGGTTTAGAGAACCGGGAAGATGCCAGAAAACAGTTTTGACATCGTCAGCAAGATTGACCTGCAGGAAGTGTCGAACGCCATTCAGCAGGCGCTGAAGGAGATTTCCACGCGCTTTGATCTGAAGGACTCGAAGTCCACGATCGCGCTGGATGGCAAAGATGCCATCCTGTTGCAGTCAATCGACGAATTCAAGCTCAAGGCGGTCAACGATGTGTTCCAGCAGAAACTGGTGAAGCGCGGAGTGCCGCTCAAAGGTCTGACTTATAGCGCGGTCGAATCGGCGCTCGGCGGAGCGGCCAAGCAACGGATCACGATGCAGCAGGGTATTCCGGTCGAAAAAGCCCGCGAGATGGTCAAGGTCATCAAGAATTCCAAGAAAAAAGTGCAGGCCTCGATTCAGGGGGACCTGGTGCGGGTGAGCGGTAAAGACCGCGACACGCTGCAGGAAATCATTGCCCTCTTGCGGCAGCAGGATTTTGGAATTGATATGCAGTTTACGAATTATCGTTCGAACTAGGAAGAAAACTACAGAGGGCACAGGGGAGAGCATGCCGTCTGAGAGTACTCAGAGGAAGCCGCCGAACTCGCCGGTCGCGAGCAATGGGAAGGAAGTTTTCGAGCTCCTGCGCGACGACCTTGCCGCGATTGAACGCGAGTTCGGGCGGGATACCGTTTCGGGCGTCGAGGCGATCACCGAGATCGGGGAGTATTTGCGCGAGGGTGGCGGAAAGCGCATTCGTCCAGCGTTGTTGTTGCTCTCGGCCAAATTGTTTCCCTACAAAGGCCGCGGAGCGGTGCGGCTGGGGGCGGTGGTGGAGATCATTCACAGCGCTACGCTGGTGCACGACGACATCATCGACGAAGCTCAAACGCGGCGCGGGCGGCCGGCGGCAAATACGCAATGGGGCAACGCGAAATGTGTTCTGGCCGGCGACTGGCTTTACATGCAGGCCTTCAAGATTGCGGTGCAGGAGCGCAACTTCCGCATTCTCGACACGCTGATCGAGCTGACGCAACAAATGGTGGAGGGCGAACTGCTTCAGATCGAAAAACTGGGCAAGCTGGTTTCGCTCGATGAACATTTCGACTTGATTTACCGCAAGACCGCATGCCTGTTCTCGGTCTGCATGCGCCTGGGAGCGATTCTGGGCGGGGCTACGCCCGACCAGGAGGCCAGCCTGGCGCAGTACGGCCGCGACCTGGGGATGGCGTTTCAGATCGTGGATGACGTCCTCGACCTGACCGCGTCCGAGAATATTTTAGGCAAGCCCGTGGCCAGCGATCTGCGCGAAGGCAAAGTGACCATGGCTGTGATTCATGCGCTGGGGCGCTGCACGCCGAAAGAGAAAAAGAAGATTCAAACGGTATTACGGGACCGCGCCTTCGATGGCGTAAGGCACGCCGAGATCCTCGAAATCCTGGAACATTACGACTCGCTCGATGCTGCCATCACGCGCGCCTTGCAATTTGCCGAGCTCGCGCGCAACGCGATCTACGGTTTTCCCGAGAGCGAAATCAAGCGCGCGTTGTTGTGGGCGCCCGAATTTGTCGTGGCCAGAGAGAAGTAACACTACAACGAGAAGCGGCCTAACGGCGCACCCCGATCCCCATCATCTCGAACCTTCCTCCGCGCAACAAAGGACCGGAACCAATGAACGCGCGGGCTGGAAGATCGCGAGCAAAGCGCTTTACGTACGCCGCATTGAACCGGTCCCACAAGGAAAGATCGGGCGAGAAAATCTGCACCCAAACAAGATCGTCCATGGTCATGCCGGCCTGGGCCAGCAGGGCCTCGAAGCTGTCGAAAAGCAATCGAAGCTCTTGGTCGAGCTCAGGCGGCGCCAGACCGGTGGCAGGATCGATTCCAATGCGTCCAGCAAGATACAAGGTATCGCCGACCAGCACGGCGTCGCTAAAGGGCAAAGGCGCTTTGCGGGGCAGATTGAAATACAGGCGTTCCGGCATTGCGGACCAATCTCCTTGGTGCTAGGGTCTTTTCTATCGAGCAGCGGCCAATCCGTTTCCTGTTATCGCGCGTAATACCACTAGGAGTTTATCGCAAACAGTTCCGAACTCACTCCAAGGAGATTGCGTCATGAAAAAGCTTTTGGTTTTGTTTTTGGCGCTTTCGGTCGTGACAACCGTTGGTGTTACCGCTTTCGCGCAAGGCATGGCGCAAGGTGGAGATACCATGAAGCCCGCAGATGCGCCGCTGAAGAGCATCAAGGGCACGGTCAAGGCCGATGGCGATAAGATCATGTTCGTGGCTGATAAAGACAAAAAGTCATGGGACGTGATAAATCCCGAGACCCTGAAAGACCACGTCGGGCACCACGTCGAAGTCAGCGCCCATGTGTATGCCGATAAAGGCCAGATTCACGTGATGAGCGTGAAGATGCTAGGGGACAAAATGGGCAAGATGGACAATATGTCGAAATAACCAGTTCCAATGGCTCGTGCGGGCGGCGTCATGCCGCCCTTTTTTCTTATACTGGTTTTCTTATACTGGAGCGGAATTCGTTTCTCGAGAATGGGCGGACTGGTCAACATCATCACGAGGCACGGCTACTCGCTGCTCTTCGTCGTCGTGCTCCTGGAGTCTTTAGGCTTCCCCTCGCCTGCGGCAATAGCCCTGGTGGCGGCGGGAGCCGGAGTAGCTTCGGGAGCGTTGAGCGTTCCACTGGTCTGGTTCCTCGCTATGGGCGGAATGCTGATTGGTGACTCTGCGCTCTTCGTGATGGGACGCAACATGGGATGGGCATTGCTGGGTTTTTTGTGCCGCATGTCGATGAGCCCGGAAAGCTGCATTCTGCGTTCGGCTGAATCGTTCTACAAGCGGGGAAAGATCACTCTGGTTATCTCCAAGTTCATTCCCGGTGTCAACGCCATGGCAGCGCCGCTGGCAGGAAGCATGAAGATGCGGTTTGCACAGTTCCTCCGTTTGGATCTGGCAGGAATTTCTCTCTACATCCTGGCTTACACGACGCTGGGGTTTGTGTTTCGCAACTTTCTGATCGCGATCCTACGGGGTTTTCAGTTGGCCGGACGGATTTTTGAGTTTGCCGTCATCGTAGCGGTTGTCGCGTACATCGTTTACCGGATCAAGCTTTATCGCGAGAGCACGCCGTATCGCGTGGTGCCCAGGGTGCAGGTCGAGGAACTGGCCCGCAAGCTGGCCTCGGAAGAAAAAGACAAGATCGTCATCGCCGACGTGCGCAGCCACGGATACTACGACGCTTACGCCGCGCGGATCGCGGGAGCGATCCGCATCGAGCCCAACAACCTGGCGGACGAAGTTAAGAACCTGCCCAAAGACAAGGACATTTATCTGTACTGTACTTGAGCACGCGAAGCGACCAGCGCCCGGGTGGCGCATATGCTGCGGGAAAAAGGATTCAACGCGTTTGTCATTACTGGCGGATACGCCGCATGGCGGAAGGCTGGGCATCCGCTGGAGTCGGTGCCGGAGTCGGAGGTGGTGAAGCTGCCGACTTTCAGTTGAGCAGCCCGTCATGGCTCGAAACCAAGAAGTCGAGATCAAATTCTGCATAGTCGGGATTCGTTCGCTGACGCGCAAGCTGCAGGCCGCGAAGTTTCGTTTGCTGACGCGCCGCACCCACGAGATGAATACCCTCTATGATCTGCCGGGCTATCCATTGCGCCGGCGCGGCGATCTGTTGCGGCTCCGCGAATATGGGGAAGAATGGCTGCTGACCCACAAGGCAAAGGGAAAGATGGGACGGCACAAGACCCGGGTGGAAAATGAAACGAAAGTCGCCGATGGCAGGAAGATGCACGCTATCCTGCTCGCCCTCGGTTACGAGCCAACGTTTCGTTACGAAAAATATCGCGCAGAGTGGAGCGACGGAAAAGGCCATGTGGTCGTGGACGAAACCCCGATTGGAAATTTCGGCGAGATTGAAGGGCCGTCCCGCTGGATCGACCGGACGGCTCGACTGCTGGGAATCAAGCCCAGCGACTACATCACGCAAACCTACGCAGGCTTGTTTTTCGAATGGAAACAACAGACCGCCAGCCCGGCCGAGGAGATGACATTTAAAGCTGTCCGGCGTAGGTCGTCGCATGAGACTTCTGTAACGGGCGACGAGCGAAGTGGTCGTATATATTGATGGCAGCCGCGATGCTCGTCCAGGAAAACGTACCTCTTGCGCCGATGACAACTCTCAAAGTCGGCGGCGCGGCGCGATTCTTCACGGAAGCGAAATCTATCTCAGAAGTAACCGAAGCTGTAGCTTTTGCCCGCGGTCGCGATTTATCCCTGTTCGTGCTCGGCGGCGGCAGCAATCTCGTGGTTTCAGACACGGGCTGGCCCGGCCTGGTGCTGAAAGTTGGCCTGCTGGGCATCGACGAGAGAGTCGAGCGTGAGAAGACGTTCTTCGAGGTTGGCGCCGGCGAAGAGTGGGACCGGTTTGTTGCGCGGGCGGTGGCGCGAAACTGCGCCGGAGTGGAATGTTTGAGCGGCATTCCCGGAAGTGTGGGCGGAACTCCGGTGCAGAATGTCGGCGCGTATGGACAGGAGGTCGCGGAGACGATCGTTTCGGTCCTTGTTCTTGACCTCAAGGACAATCTGGTCCGCGAGCTTTGCGCGGAGGCGTGCGGGTTCAGTTACCGGACCAGCATTTTCAATACGACCACGCGCGGACGGTACATCATCCTCCGCGTGACTTACGCTCTGACGCCCCGCGCCGAGCCGCGGCTTGAGTATGCTGACCTAAGGAAACATTTCTACGGGTGGAGCGTTTCGCCGACTTTGACGGACGTGCGGGAAGCGGTGCGTTGGATTCGCGCCAGCAAAGCCATGCTCATCACACCCGGCGACGAAGATTGCCGCAGCGCGGGATCGTTTTTCAAAAATCCTGTACTTACGCCCGAAGAACATTCTGCTCTCACCAAACGCGCGGCGGCCAAGGGACTGCAAATTCCCAGTTATCCGGCGCTGGACTCACAGCGCAAAGTTTCTGCTGCGTGGCTGGTGGAGCACTCCGGATTCAGCAAAGGCTATAACAGCGGACGCGTGGGCATTTCACGTAGGCACGCTTTGGCGATTGTGAATCGGGGTGAGGCGACTGCCGCGGAAGTCGTGGCCTTGAAGGATCACATTCAGCAGCGTGTGGAAGAAATCTGGGGCGTGCGGCTGGAGCCGGAACCGGTGTTCGTTGGGTTCTAGCTTCGAGAGCTGACCCATTCGGGTTCGCTCAGACAGCTCCGCGCCGCCTTTTAGTTTCGCCGCTAGAACCCTTCGACTTCGCCAGGGCAGGTCCGCGCCACACAAAAATAAAGACGGCGGCGCCCCAGTTCGCGACCCTGGTTGTATATGACCCCGTGCGAGGGGAGGGAATGCGATCCGGCTCCGGCGCGCGCCGCCTGTTTAGGTATCGGCAAGTTTTGCCGTTTCTTTAAAGATCCGCATGAACATTGGACGCGTAAGTTTTCCCGTCTGCGTGTTTTGGTTTGAGGGATGATACGAGGCCAGCAGAATCCTGCCATTGGGCATTTTGTAGTTGGCGCCATGTTTGAAGATGTATGGCTTTTTGTTGGTAATCAAGCCAAGCCGACTAAGATGGTTCAGATAAGCCTCGAAACCGACGCGGCCTAAAGCGACGACGACTTTCACCTTCTTCAATCCTGCAATTTCGCGATCAAGATAATGCGCGCAGTTGGCCAGTTCGCTCGGCAGAGGTTTGTTGTCGGGAGGCGCGCAACGCACCGCGGCCGTGATATAGAGATTTTTCAGTTGAAGCCCATCATTGCGATCGGTCGCGTTGGGCTGATTGGCAAATCCGGTTTGGTAAAGAACCGGATACATAAAATTGCCAGAGGCGTCGCCCGTGAATGGACGGCCCGTGCGATTAGAGCCGTGGGCGCCGGGAGCAAGTCCGAGCACAAGTACGCGAGCGTTGGGATCGCCGAAGCCGGGAACGGGTTTGCCCCAATAATCCCAATCGCGATAGGCGCGGCGTTTTTCCCGGGCAACTTTTTCGCGATACTCGACCAGCCGCGGGCACAGCGTGCAGGCGATGATTTCTTGATTGAGAACGGCGAGCCAGTCAGGCATTAAACCTATTTTAAGCGACATCCAATCGTTCACCGGCGGCTGGAGTAAGATGAACCCGTCCGCTGATCCCCAGAAGGAGAAACCATGCAAAAACGCAAACTTGGAAAAAGCAACCTGGAAGTTTCGGCGATGGGCCTCGGTTGCATGGGGATGAGCTTTTCCTACGGTCCGCCCAAAGACAAGCAGGAGATGACTTCATTGATCCGGGCGGCCGTCGATCGTGGAATTACGTTCTTCGACACCGCCGAAGTATACGGGCCGTTCACCAATGAGGAACTCGTCGGCGAAGCACTCGCTCCGTTCCGTGGGAAGGTGGTGATCGCGACCAAGTTCGGATTCGATCTGAGTCCTGATAAGGACCCTCGTGGTATGAAGGGTCCGCCGGGGCTGAACAGCCGCCCGGAGCACATCAAAGAAGCCGCGGAAGGTTCGCTTAAACGTCTCAAGGTCGAGTCCATCGATCTGTTCTATCAACACCGGGTTGATCCCAACGTGCCTATCGAAGAAACGGCGGGAGCCGTGAAAGAGCTGATTCGAGCGGGCAAGGTGAAGCACTTCGGCATGTCCGAAGCGGGGGCAAAGACGATACGGCGTGCCCACGCGGTGCAACCGGTCACGGCTCTGCAGAGCGAATACTCGCTGTGGACACGGACCCCTGAAAAAGAGGTGATCCCGACTCTGGAGGAACTTGGGATTGGTTTTGTGCCGTTCAGCCCTCTCGGCAAAGGCTTCCTGACCGGAGCGATGAACGAAAACACAAAGTTCGACAGCTCCGACTTCCGCAGCACCCTGCCGCGCTTTGTGCCCGAGGCGATGAAAGCAAACCAAGCCCTGGTTGATCTGCTTAGCAAGATCGCGCAAACCAAGAAAGCGACTCCGGCTCAGATCGCGCTGGCCTGGCTGCTGGCGCAGAAGCCGTGGATTGTGCCCATCCCCGGAACCACCAAACTGCATCGTCTGGAAGAAAATATTGGCGCTCTCGCGATCGAACTGACGCGCGACGATCTCCGCGAGATCGAAGCGGCGGCGTCAAAGATTACGGTGCAAGGCGCCCGGTACCCGGAACAAATTGAGAAGATGACCGGTCTGTGATGAGGAACCAAAGATGAGAGGACTGCTTTCGCCCGGCATAGCGCTTTTGTTGCTCAGCATGTCCACAGGAGCGCTCCCCGGCGGCGAGCATAGTGGTGTTAAGACGGGAATCCGTGACCAGTTTATTGGAGCGTGGCGGCTGGCCTGGCTCGAAGAACAAGGCGCAGACGGAAAGATTCACAGGGCTGACTGCACCGGAATGCTCGTATATACGCGCGACGGACACATGTCGGTCCAGGTGATGTATCGCAATCCGCCGACAGAAATTTCCGCAGCGCCAGCGCAGTACGCGCAAGGCGGCTACGAGGCCTCCTTTGGCACATATAGCGTCGATGAACGCGCTCACAGTCTCACATTCCACGTTGAAGGCGCGCTGGTGCGGACCCTTATCGGCAAAGACCTGCCGCGCTCATTTGAGTTCTCCGGCAAACAACTCGTTGTGAAATCGACTCACCCGGAGGAGCACTGGAAAGTTGGCTGGGAGCATTACTAGGCCGCCTCGGCAATCATTGCCCGCCTAGTTGTAGACAAGGATGAGAAACAATGCAAAAGCGCGAATTCGGAAAAAGCAATCTCCGAAAGCGCCGCTTCGAAGGTCGAGGTGCAAGGGGATCCATGTCCCGAACACATCGAGAAGATGAGCAATCGCCGATGGGAGCCGAGCACGTCGGGTGAAACGGCAGGATACTTATTGCACTTATCTTTTGAGAATAAAGTTGCACTGGTTACAGGCGCCGGCTCCGGACTGGGCCTTGCGACAGCGAAAGCTTTTGCTGAATCAGGCGCTTCAGTGGTGTTGGCGGACTGGAATGAGAAGTCGGCGCGTGCTGCGGCCGATGAACTCGTTGCCCAGGGCCACAAAACGCTCGCTATCGTCTGCGATGTCTCCGATGACGGCCAGGTCGAGGCCATGATTGCGCAGACCGTAGCCACTTTCCGGCGGCTCGATGCAGCCTACAACAATGCCGGGGTTCAAAATGTCCTCGCGGAGACTGCTGACACTACCCGGGAAGATTTCGACCGGGTGATGGCGATCAATCTGCGCGGTGTCTGGAGTTGCATGAGGTTCGAGCTTCGTCAGATGCGTAAGCAAGGGAGTGGCGCCATCGTCAATTGCTCTTCGCTCGGGGGACTTGTGGGGGGCGCCGAGCGCGGAATTTACCACGCCGCCAAGCACGGAGTCATTGGGTTCACAAAGAGCGCGGCTCTCGAATACGCTACCCGGGGCATTCGAATCAATGCCGTATGTCCGGGACTGATTTGGACACCGATGGCCGATCAGATGGTCGCGGCCGGGCAAGGTGAAGCCCTCAAGGCGATGGAAAAGAGCATCCCGATGGGACGGGTCGGCCGCCCGGAGGAGATTGCTAATGCTGTCTTGTGGCTTTGCAGTGATGCTGCAAGCTACGTGACCGGTCAGTCCATCTCGGTAGACGGCGGCTTCATCATGCGTTGAAGGCCGACGGAGGATATCTTCGAGAGAAGATGAAGGGGTTCAGAAAATGGAAATCAAGAGAGTTGGCTCGCAACCTTCGGCCAAGGGTCCGTCAGAGTGGTTTACTGGCACCGTGCGGATCGACCCGCTCTTTCAGGCACCCGACCCGGCGCTGGTTCAAGGCGCCAGCGTAACCTTCGAGCCGGGCGCGCGCACCGCGTGGCATACCCACCCGCTGGGGCAGACGCTGATCGTGACCTCCGGCTGCGGGCGCGTACAACGTTGGGGCGGGCCCATCGAGGAAATCCGCCCGGGCGATGTGGTCTGGTTCTCGCCTAATGAGAAGCATTGGCATGGCGCCGCGCCGGCCACAGCGATGACCCACCTCGCCATCCTCGAAAGGCTCGGTGGTAAAAACACCGACTGGATGGAGAAGGTTACCGACGAACAGTACACAGGAAGAGGTGACGCATGAGTAAAGAACCTTCAGCAGTCCATAAAATGATTGGCGACTTCGCGCCCAAGCTGGCCGATCTGACTGATGGCGTACTTTTTGGGGACGTCTGGGAACGCCCCGAACTTTCCAAGCGTGATAGAAGTCTGGCAACCGTGGCCGCGCTGGTTGCGATGAATCGTCCGGACCAGTTGCGTTTTCATCTGAACTTCGCTGTGCAGAACGGTGTGAAGAAAGAAGAACTAATCGAGGCCATCACGCATCTGGCGTTTTATGCAGGCTGGCCCAACGCAATGAGCGCAATCACGATCGCGAAAGAGGTCTTCGCTGCGGCGTAGAACGAAGATTTCCCGGGCCAAGAATTCCCGGAGGAAATGCACGATGGCAAAGAAAAACGACACACTAGCAGACCGGCTTTCGCGGTCCAGCGAAATTACCATCACCGTGACCGGCAGAAAGTCCGGACGCAAAATCTCACTCCCCATATGGTTCGCCTGGACTGACGGCAAGCTTTATCTGCTACCGGTGAAAGGTTCGGATACACAGTGGTACAAGAACGTGCTCAAGAACCCCTCGGTTCGGATCGACGTAGGGGGCGCAAAGGGCGATTTCAAGCTCGTCCCGATCAATGATGCGAAACAAGTAGCGTCCGTCGTCGAGATGTTTCGCGCCAAATACGGGGCCGGCGACGTGAAAAAGTACTACTCCAAGTTCGATGTCGCCATCTCCGCTCAGGCGGAATGAGCCTCGTCATGACTGGCGGGAAGATGCTCGATCGCACACAAAGGGATGCGGCTATGGGAGACGCGTCCCACCTGCTTGATGCTCTGCTCGATTCCTGGGACAGGAACAACACGATACTGATCAATCTGCTCCGCGCGCTTCCGGAAGACGGACTGGAGGTAAGACCCATGCAGAGCAGCCCATCGGTTGGCGAACTGTTCATGCACATCCATTACGTGCGGCTAGTGTTCGTCTCTGAGGATGCGCCGGAGTTTGCCCGGGAAATGCCCAAGGAAGAGTGGGTAGCAGAGCGAAACCGGGATCGAATGGCAGAGATGCTGAACGAGAGCGCCAAGGCAGTCCGGGATGCAGTCAAAGGCAGGATTGAGGCGGGCCGCGAGATGGACCTGCACTATGACCATCCGCTGCTTCTACTTCAGCACATGCTCTGGCACGAGGGCTACCATCACGGGCAGATCAAGCTGGCGCTCAAATTGTCGGGCCGGCCAATGAGCAATGAGCAAGCCGGGCCGCTCACGTGGCGGGTCTGGATGCGAAAGAAGTAAAAGAGGGTTAAGCGGCCTCGATTGAAAAATCGAAATCCCCGCCCTGTCGACAAAACGCGACGAGGATGGGGCAACCCGGCAATCCTACGAAACTCACCAATGTTCCCGCGGGAACACATCGTCATGGCGATATCGGCGTACAGAAGCGTCATGACAGACGAATCAAAGGAAACAAGCTTGTGAATGCGGCGCGCCTGGCGCGTAAGAAAATTGTATGGAGGCATAGCCAGGCTAGGGTCCAGGACCGGGCCGCGAACCCTTCGACTACGCTCAGGGCGGGCCCTGGGGCACTGGGCAGAGTGGTCA
>Ga0335076_10000837_pt1 | contig 29194 bp, 34 predicted proteins | sample Lox_Sample_25_FD_206717 | JGI IMG/M metagenome (GOLD analysis project Ga0335076, IMG submission 206717) | Soil microbial communities from Loxahatchee National Wildlife Refuge, Florida, United States - Lox_Sample_2.5 | ecosystem: Environmental > Terrestrial > Soil > Wetlands | place: USA... | reverse complement strand
TGCCGCCGTGGCGGGCGGCGGCCAGCAGGCCGGCTTCCTGGTCCGGGGTCAGGCCAGAGGCGATCACGGCCAGGGACCTGACCCCGCGCTTGCCGCACTCCCGCGCCACCTCCACGACCCGCGGGGCTGGCACCGCCACCAGCGCCAGGTCGGGCGCCTCGGGCAGGTCGGTGACCGACGGGACGCAGCCGATACCCTCGACGTCGCCGCCGCCCGGGCTGACCGCGTACAGCGCCCCGGGGAAGCCGGCGTCGCGGATGCGGAGCAGGATCGTCCGGCCGATGGACCCCGGCCGGCGGCCCGCGCCGACCACGGCCACCGACCGCGGGGCCAGCAGCGGAGCCAGGCTGGCCACGTCCGCGTGCGTCTCCCGGTCGGCCACCGCGTCCAGGTAGGCGCTGTCCTCGCCGAGGGCCGCGTTGGGCGGGACCGGCATGGATATCTCGACCACCCCGCCGCCGATCCGGCGCCGCACCGCCAGGCCCGCGTCGGCGATCACGTGCAGCACCGGGTAGTTGTCCGGCAGCACGTCCGCGACCAGGGTCTTCACGCCGCGGGCCCGGGCCAGCGAGACCAGGTGCTCGAGCAGCAGGGTGGCCACGCCGCGGCGGTGCATCTCGTCGGCCGCGGCCAGCGCGATCTCCGCCTCGGCCGGGTCGCCGGGGGTGGTCTCGTAGCTGGCCACCCCTACCAGGTCGTCGCCGCGCAGGCCGAGCAGCGCCACCAGGCCCGGGTGGTCATCCAGGCAGATCCGGCGGGCCTCCCGCTCGGCGGACACCTTGCTCGCGCTGAAGAACCGGAAGTACAGGTTGTCCGGCGACATCGTCTCGTGCAGCCGCAGGACCGCCTGGTAGTCGCCGGCCGTGGCCGGCCGGATGGTCATGGTGGTGCCGTCGACCAGCAGCGCATAGGACCGGCCGGGCTCGACGACCTTGGTCACCCCGTCCACGCTGCCATCATCCCAGTTAAGGCGGAGGCGGGGATGCGGGCATCGGTGGCGACGATGCCGAGCGCCGCGCCCCACCGGCGGGCCCGGGCGGCCTCGCCGTCGACCAGCGTGCTCTGCGCGCCGACCAGGAAGCTCTCCGGGGCGGCGATGACCCGGTAGCCATGCCGCTTGAGCAGCCTGACGATGCCGCGGCTGGCCCGCCCGGTGAACGCGGGGACGCCGTCGATCCTGGTGTCGAACGCCGCGGCCAGCGCGGGCCCGGCGCCGAGGCGCTTGAGCAGGTCGTGCACCCCCGGTCCGGCCGCGTCCGGGTCCAGGCTCAGCCCGCTGTCCGGCTTGGCCGCCGCCTGGGCCGCCATCCGCCGGGTCGCGGCGCTTGACATGCCGTGCATGTGGGTCGGGCCGCCGACGACCAGCAGGTCGGCCGAGGCGAGCAGGTCTTCCGTGACCCCGGCCACCGGGACGAGGGTGACGCTATGAGTAGAGCGCAGGCCGTCGGCGATGTTGCTGGCGACGACGTGCGTGTTGCCGTACATCGATTCGTAGACCACGAGGGCGCGCATGCAGATCACTCCTTTGCCATCAGCTTCAGTACACCTGGCCTGCCGCTCGCGGACCAGGAGCCTACGGCCCGCGCAGGTAGGGACGAAGGTCGGCCAGCACCGCGGCGGCGGCATCGGCCACGGCCGCGGCGACCGGCGGGGACAGGCCCGGGCCCTGGCTCAGGTCGGCTGCCTCGATGGCGTGCACGATCAGCCGGCCGGGCATCCGGTCCAGGGCCATGGCCAGGCCGACGGCGTCGTCCAGGCCGAAGCCGTGCGAGCTGCCCGGCTGGCCTCTCCCCGCCAGCGGCCGGTCCAGCACGAAGCGGTGGATCCGGCCCGGGCAGGAGGGTTCGGCCTGGACCGCGTCCACCACGACGGCGAGCCCCGCGCCGGTCCAGGCCTCGACCAGCCCGGCGGGCTCGCCATCGGAGACCAGCAGCCGCACGGCGGCTGGCGCGTGGTCACGCAGCCAGGCGACGACCGCGGGCCCGGCGCCGTCGTCGCGGCGGAACTCGTTGCCGACGCCGATCACCGCGAGCGGCGTCCCGGCCGCCGGGGCGGGGGCGGGCGCGGGAACGGGAACCGTGCTTCGTTCGGTCATAAAGATCTTCCTGCTGGGACCGGGACGGCGGCGGCGGCCAGGGTGACGATCACGCACCGGCCGCCGGGGACGGGCTCGGTGCGCAGCCGGTCGCCCATGGCCTCGGTGAGGTCGCGGGCCAGCCGGAACGCCAGGCTGGCCTCGTCCGCGGGCCCGTAGCCGGTGACGCGGACCTGGTAGATGCGGAGCTGTCCCCTGGTCACGAGAGAAGGACCCGGAGCAGGTCCCGCGGGCTGACCACGCCGAGCAGCTTCCCGCCCTCGTCGGTCACCAGCAGGCAGCGGACCTGGTGGAGGTCCATGAGCCGGGCCGCTTCGGCCGCGGTCGCGGCGGCCCGTACCGTCGCCGGATGCAGGCTCATGAGCTCTCCGGCGGTCTCGGCGGTGGCGATGGCCCGGCGGTCCCGGTAGGGCAGGTGCCGCGAGTGCGAGCCGTCCGGGTCCCGCTTGAGCTGCTCCTTGCGCAGCAGGTCGGCCTCGGTGACGACGCCGGTCACCCGGCCCTGCGGGGTGACCACGGGCACGGCCTCGATCCGCCGCGTGACCAGGATGTCGGCCAGGTCCTTGATGGGCGTGGCCGGGGTGACCGTCACCGGATCGGCGGTCATGACATCCCGTACCTCATAGTGACGCATCGCGCACTCCTCAGCTCGGTCCTCGGCTCAGCTGGGTCCTCGGCTCACAGGACAGCGCCGGGGGCGGGACCAGCGATAGGGACGCAGTTCCTCGATCCGGCGGCCGAACAGCCCGCCGTCCCGGGCCTTACGGACCACTCGGACCGTACACCGCCCGCTGCACGGTCCAGATCGCCGAGGTCAGCGTGTCGAACCTGGCCAGGTGCCGGCGCAGCTGGGTGAAATCCCCGGTCCAGGCCGCGGTGAGCGCGTCGTCAGCCGCGGCCGAGAGCCGGCTCAGCCGCACGGCCAGGAAGATTCCCAGGCCCGGGCCGCCCCGGGCGGCGCGATCCGCGGCTTCGCGGCCCGCGGCTTCGCCGCCCGCGGCTACGGCCTCGGCCAGGATCGCCTGCGTGGCCCGGGCGATCTCGTCCGCGGCCAGCCACGGCAGCGGCGCCACCTCGCCCTGCGCGAGCATCCGCAGGCTGAGCAGGTGCGGCAGGCAGCGCGCCTGATGATCTTCGTGATCGTGGGTCGAGTCGGTGGCGTTCATGGCAATCGGGCCTTCCGGGTACGAGCGGTCCCATCCGAAGGCGGCCATGCGCGGCCCCGCCAGGGGCTAAGGTCCCGGTTTGACCTGCCGGTCCGCGGCCTGCCGCGGGCCGGCGGGACCACCGGCCAGGACCTAGGGCCCGCGGCACGGTGATCTTGGTCTCTGCCGCCCGCCTGCCGCCGCCGGTCAGGCTGAAGCATGGACGATAAAGCTTGCTGCTGCCCCTCTCGCCCGATGGTGCGGGTGCTCATGCCGGCCACCGCGAGCCGGCCCTACCGGGTGGACCTGCTGCTGTGCGGCCACCACTTCCGCCTCTCCCAGTGGACCCTGGCCGCGGCCGGGGCCGTGGCCCGCATCCTGCCCGGCCGGACGGCCGACCGGACGTCGGAACTCGCCCTGCTCTAGCCCTGCTCTAGCCCTGCTCTAGCCCTGGGCCTGCTCGGGGACCAACGGGAACGCCTGCCGGCCCTTCGGCCCTAGTGCGCGCGGTCTGGCGGCTCGAGGCTTACCGGCAGGACATGCCCCGAGGAGGCCCGAGGAGGTCAGTCATGCGAGCGCAAGTGGGAGACGAGCTGACGGTCAGGGGACGCCACCAGGGCGACGACGACCGGCACGGCGAGATCATCAGGATAGACGGGACGGACGGCGCGCCGCCCTACGTGGTCCGCTGGACGGACGGGCACGAGAGCGTGTTCTTCCCGGCGTCCGGGACCGAGGTCAGCCATCACCCGGCGCAAGGCTAGGAGAGCATCGTGATCACCCGGGCGGAAGTCGCCAAGCTCGGCGCCATGCACGCCGTGGAACCGGCGATGCTGTCGCTGTACCTGACCGTCCCGCCGCCGCCCGCGGACCCGTCCGCGCTGGCCGCCCGGGCCGGTAGGCTCATCGCCGCCGCCGAGGCGGCGGCCGGCTGGCCGGTGCCGGGCCGGGACCGGGTGTACCAGAAGCTGGCGGGGTATGCCGGTGGCGGCGCCGGGCCCACGGCAGCCGTCTTCGCCTGTGCCGGTTCCGGCCTGCTCGAAGCCATCTCGCTGCCGCTCCCGCTGCCGGAGCGCGCCGTGCTGGGCGTCAGGCCGCACATCCGGCCGCTGCTGCTCGCCTTGCAGCGCGGTTCGGCCGGGGACCGGGTCCGCGGCCTGACCGCCGCCGGGCTGGCCGCCGTCGGACTGCCCGGCTGCCTGGCCGCGGTCAGCGCCGGCCCGGTACAGACCCTGGTCGTCCCGCTCGACGGCCTGGTCCCCGGGTACGAATGCGGCCGCTGCGGCACGCTGAGCCTGGACGCCGACGGCTGCTGCCCGGACTGGGGCACCGCGGCGCTGCCGGTGCCGGACGTGATCGAGGAGATGGTCAGCCGGGTCCTGGAAGACGACGGCGAGATCATCGTGGCCACCGACCGTTCCGTCCCGGCCTGCTGCTGACCGGGGCCGGCTGCCCGCCCGCGCCCGGATCATCGCGGGCCAGATTCCCCGCTGTCAGGGCAACTTCCGGCCGGCCATCGGTGCCAGCTGGTTATCCGGTGCCGTCTGAGCCCGGCTACGTGACCGGCGCTCCGCTGCCGGGAGCGGCAGCCTGCGTGACCTCCCGCAGCCAGCGCGACTGCCCGGCGTTGAGCTGCGGCAGGCTACGCAGGGATTCCGCGGTCTCGGCTTCGATGAGCCGGATCGCCGCCAGCGTTCGTTCGGCGTGACCGTACGCCGTCATCTACCTCCCGCGGCACCGCCGGGTGCCGGAGCATGCGTCGTGGCCTCGGGTGTCTGGCCGATGTCCGGCCTGGGCACGGCGGTGGCCGGCCCCCGAAAGAGCGCGGCCACCGTCGCGCGCTGACCGGGCCGACGCCAGGATTCCCTACTCGGCGCTCTTGACCTCGATCTTCTTGACCGGCTCCTTCTTCTCCACCTTGAGCGCAACGGAGACGGTGAGGATGCCGTCGTAGTAGGTCGCCTTGATGTCGTCCTCGTCGGCGTTGGGCGGCAGCGGCAGGCTGCGGGTGAACGAGCCGTACCGGAACTCCGACCGGTGCTTGCCCTCGGTCTTGTCGTGCCGCTCGGCGCGGATCGTCAGGTAGCCGGCGCCGACCGTGACCTCGACGTCCTTCGCCGGGTCAATCCCGGCCAGCTCGGCCCGGACCACGTAGTGGTCGTCTTCCAGGTAATCCTCGACCCTGATCGGCTGAGCCAGGTAGGGGCGAAGCGTCATGAAGGGCTCTTCGAACCACTCGACCAACTCAGGGAACATCGCCCTCGGGTCCCTGCGAAGCAGCGCGCTCATCTCATCTACCTCTTTCCGGTGATAGCTATCCGGCTACGTCTAACGCACCGCGGGACGGCCGGAAAGCGGAAGAGGCAGAAGGCACATCGCGGCATGACCTTCGCCCTGGCCGGACTAGGCGGCCGCGGCGGTCCTGCGCAGCCGGGCCCGGCCCCCGGCGGGCACGCCCGCGATCAGGGCGCCCCGGCGGTCGTAGACGGCGGCGCCCGCGGCGAGCAGGGCCGTCTGGCCCGCCCGGCAGTGATGGCCGCACAGCAGCAGGTCGACCGGCTCCGGCCGGCTGGCGGTGGCCGGCATCACCGCCCGGACCACCGGCTGGGCCGGGCAGCAGCAGGCACGTTCGGCGACGCCGATGGCCATGTCGATCTCGGCCAGCGCCTCGGTCAGCCTGGCCCGGTCGGCCGCGGTCACGGCCCTGCGGTGCCGGAACAGCTGCATGCCATCACGCTCGCCGGGCGAGGGGTCCGGGCAGTAGTGGCGGGCGGCCCCGCCCGTCCGGTACCTTCTTCCGCTTGCCGCCGGACCTACGCCCTGCTCGCGCGCCCGGCTACGGCAGCCGGCTGGACTCTGCAGCAGGCCAGGCTGGGTGCCCGGCGCCCAGCGGCCTAGGGACGGAAGTCCCCTGACAGGGCCCGGCCCTGACCGCAGCCCGGCGGGATTGGCCTGGACCTTTGCCCGGCCTTCCGTCCCTAGTCAGGACGCCCGGTCCGGGGACGCAATGGCTTCAGGCCGGGCGCGGTGACCGCGTCATGACCGCAGCGGGAGGTGGGCGAAATGCTGTTCGCGGACCGGGCGGATGCGGGACGGCATCTGGCGCGGCGGCTGTTGCACCTGCGCGGCACCCCGGCTGACGGAAATTACCTGGTGGCTGCGCGGCCGGCCCGGCACCGCTGCCATCCCGGTCGGCTATTTCGGGGCGAGCACCGGTGCCACCGCGGCGCTGTGGACCGCCGCCAGCCCGCAGCCGGCGGTCACCGCGATCGTGTCCCGCGGCGGGCGCCCGGACCTGGCGGGCCGCAGGCTCGCCCGGGTGCGGGCGCCGACACCTCGGGCAGGTGAGCGGCACCGCGCCGGCGGCATGAGGACGCCCCGGCGCCAGGTACACCCAGGGCGCCCGCGAACCGTAGCGAACCGCGGGCCGGCCGGGGCACCCGGAGGTCCGTCCTGGGCGGGACGTTTGCCTCTGGGGCGGCAGGGACAGTGCGGGCAGGCTGAACGATCGAGTTGCGGGCAGGGAAGGACACCATGTCAGGTTCGGTGATCGGGCGGCACGGCCGGGGAAGCCGGCGGTGAGGCGTGGCCGTCCAGCGTGACTACTACGAGGTGCTCGGCGTCGCCCGTGACGCGGACGCCAAGGAGATCAGGGACGCGTTCCGGCAACTGGCCCGCCGCTATCATCCGGACGTCAGCACCGAGCCGGACGCGGAGCGGCGCTTCCGGCAGATCGCCGAGGCCTACGGGGTGCTGTCCGACCCGGACAAGCGCGCCAGCTACGACGCGCAGGGGTTCGCCGGCCTGGCCGGCGTCAGCGCGGAAGACCTGTGGGGCGGCATCGACTTTGCCGACATCCTCGGATCCAGCCTGCCGGGTTTCGGCCGGTGGTTCGAGCGGCTGTTCGGCTCGCCGGGGCCACGGCCGCGGCGGGGTGAGGACCTGCGCGCGGACCTGGTGATCTCGCTGGACCGGGTGCTGACCGGCGGCGAGGAGCCGGTCACGATCCGCCGCCTGGGCCGCTGCCCGCAGTGCGCCGGCCGCGGCACCGCGCCCGGCACCGCGCCACGCCCGTGCGCCGATTGCGGCGGATCCGGTCAGCGGATCACCGCCGGTCGCGGCGGGTTGCTGGTGATCCGGCAGGTGACCGCCTGCCCCGCGTGCCGGGGCCGGGGAGACGTCCCCGGCCAGCCGTGCCCGGGCTGCGGCGGGACCGGCCGGGCGGTGCTAGATGCCCAGGTCACCATCCGCATCCCGTGCGGGGTCCCGGAGGGCACCACGCTGCGGCTGACCGGGCGGGGCGCGCCCGGCATGCCGCCGGGTGACGCGTACGTGGTGATCCGCACCCACACCGACTCCCGGTTCACCCGAGAGGGCGCCGACCTGCGGTACCAGCTGCACATCGGGCCGGCCGACGCCGCGCTCGGCACCACCGCGGCCATACCGGCGCTGGACGGGCAGGTGCGGCTGACCGTGCCGCCGGGCACCCAGCCCGGCGACGTGCTGCCGGTCCGGGGCCAGGGCCTGCCGCGATTTCGCGGTAGCGGCCGGGGTGACCTGAACGCCACCGTCGTCGTCGATGTGCCGCGGCGGCTGAGCAAATGGCAGCGGCTGCTCTACGAGCAGCTCCAGCAGGACGCCGGGGCGACGGCCGGGGGCGGGCCGGCCGGGAGGTCCCGACGCCACCCGGTCCGCGGCAAGCTCAGGGCCCGGCGGCACCACGGCACGTGAAAATGCGGCGCGCCAGCCGCGCACAGCCGCGCACCACGCCACCTGCCCGGTCGTGGCAGTCCGCGACGCGGTGACCGGCCCGGGTAATCTCCCGGCCGGGCCGACGGCCCCGTGAACCCGACTGGCCCGCCTACCAGCACGCACACGAAACAAGCAGATGACCGCCGGGACCTGACGGCCCCCGCCGACTGTGTGGAGCGGGTAAAGGCTGGCTTCGCCGCACCGGCTCGGGGGATCTCGCCTGTTCTGCATCCCGGCAGGATTCAGGGTCCAGGTCATCCGGCGTCACGAGGTTGAGCACGGGTTTGTCGATCAGGTCGAGGCCCGCTGCGTGGTAGGACTTGGCTACCAGTCCGGAACAGGTGGCGAACGGGTCGAGGGCGTAAAGGCCGGACAGGTCGATAGCGCTGAGGTACCGGATGTACACCGCGGGCCACGCGGGATAGTCGTACGGCTGGCCAAGCCTGCTGACGGCGTATTCGGCCGCTGCGTCACGCCGACTTTGCGTGACATCCGAACCGTCGGGCGCACGCCGCACGCCAAACCAGGAGATATCCCTCGCCGGGTATTCCGCGATGCTGCGCTCGCGCACGCAATCGAACCACGCTTCGACCAGCCGGCCACTGCCCACGTACACGACGGCGTGCGAGAACCGCCAGCCAAGCAATGTCGCCTCGATATGCGCCGGCGCTCCCGGCATCTCCACCAGCCCGTAATCTCCCGGCACCGGCTCCGCGACCGGCCGCGCTTGGTAAAGTATTCGGCCGGACAACTCGCCTCATCCTTTCCGACCCAAGACCACAGTTCGTCGCGAGAGCACAATTCCTCGCGAGAGCACAGTTCCTCGCGGCGCGCGGAGCCGATCGCCCGGCTCCGGCTTCCGGGGCTTCCGGCGCGCTGTCGCCCAGTCTCGCAGGCCGTGACCGGCCCGGCGTAGAGCCGGAATGCCCAGCCTGCAGGGTACGAAGGACCCGATGCGCGCCGCCGGACGGCAGGGCCTCTGTGGCCAGGGGGCCCGGGGCAAGGGACCTTGGGCACCGGCCGGAAGTGAGTTACGTCTCTTCCGGCCGGCCAGACGCCAGATGGGGCCGAGATCATGAAGGCGGAATCCCTGCACCCGCCGGCCGCTCGTCACCCTGCTGGTCATACGGGAAGCCTCAGTTCACCCGGGGAGCATGTACGGCCGGGTGGGGTGCCAGACGTGCTCGGGGCCGTGGGGCCGGATCAGTTGCAGCGCCTGCGCGATTGCTCCGGTCGGCAGCCCAGCCGTGCCGCCGTTTTCCGTGTCGATCGCCGTCGCATCCGCCCACGGTTCCGCGGCGGCCTCCATCTGCGTGGCGATCGCCTGGTCCGCGTCCGAGACTCCGCTGGTGCGGACGCCTATCCGCCGCGCGGCCAGCTCTGCGGAGGCGGTGCAGCGCAGCTGCACCAGGTCTGCGCTCGCATCGGCGGCGGCGGCCGCCGCCGCAGCCCGCTGCGGCACGGAGATGAACGATGCGTCGGCGATCACGGACTCGCCCCTGGCGAGCAGGACGGCGGCGCGGTGGAGCAGCTCGGCGTAGGTACGCTCGGTCCATCCGGCGGTGTAGATCCCACTGCCGTATGGCCCGCGGGCGCTGGCCCCGGCCGGGAGCCCGTCCAGTTCCTTGCGGATGCGGTCGCTGCTGAGCACCGTGAACCCGAGTCGGCTGGCGACCGCGTCGGCCAGCGCGGACTTGCCCGTCCCGGGAAGCCCGCCGACCAGGACCAGGGTGACCGCGCCCGCCCGCAGGTGTCGCAGTGCCTCGTCGGCGAGGTGGCGTGCTTCGAAGCCTGCCTGCGGGTCGTCCTGGGCGACGCGCAGGCAGGCGATCTTGACTCGGACGAAGGCCCGGTAGGCGACGTAGTGGTGGCGCAGGGACGCCGGTGCCGGGTCCCCGGAATAATTCGCGTAGGCGGCCATGAACTGCTCCGCCAGCGCGCAGGCGCCCAGCCGCTCCAGGTCCATGGCAAGGAACGCGGCGTCGTCGAGCCCGTCCAGCCAGCGGAGCCGGTCGTCGAAGTCCAGGCAGTCGAGGATCCGCGGCCCGTCGTCGAGGCAGAAGATGTCGTCGGCGAGCAGGTCACCGTGGCCGTCCAGGACGCGGCCTTCCCGGATCCGCGCGTCGAACAGCGGCGCCCGCCCGGCCAGGAACCGCGAGGCCAGCCGTTCGGTCTCGGCGACGGCCGCCGGGTCCAGCGGCTCGCGCGGTGCCAGCCGCCGCAGCAGCTGCCGGGTTTCCTCGATGTTGTCCGCCCAGCGGCGGCGCAGCGCATCCTGGCTGCCCTGCTCGGCGATCCGCGGGCCGCGGGCCGCCTTGCCGTGCCGGTCGGCGAGGATCCGCGCCACCTGGCGCAACGGCCCGGCCACGGGCGCGCGCGAGTGGACCAGCGTGGATAGCCGCCGCGCCGCGGGCATGCGGCGCATCACCACCAGGTGATCGCAGATGCGGCCATCCGGCCCGCGGACCTCGGCCACGCCCAGGTACACGTCCGGGGCGAACTCACGGTTGAGCTCAACCTCGCGGGCGCAGGCCACCGCGCGGGCCTCCAGGGTGCGAAAATCGAGGAAGCCGAGGTTGACCGGCTTCTTCAGCTTGAAGGCGCGGTCGCCGGCGAGGAACACCGCGGCAGCGTGGGTCTCGGCCACCTGAGCCCATGGCTCGTCCGGTGACCAGCCCGCCGCCAGCCGTTCGGTTTCCGTCATCCGCATCACTCCCCGGCTCAGTTTTTCGTGCGGCGATCGGCCCCACGGCAGGGCCGCTGGGCCGGGCCGGCCAGGACCTTCGTCCCTGCCATGAGTGAATCTCCGGCCGGGCGGCAGGCCAACGCGCCTGCCGGGGTGATCTGGCAGGCATTGACCGACTTCGGCCAGCGGCCCGCCTGGAATCCCGGCATCAGGCGCCCGACCTGATACTCACCCGCCAGCACGCCCGCGATGAACATCAGCACCGTGCGCCAGGACATCCATCCGCCCTTCCGCGCCATCCCGCGCGTGCCGATCAGCTCGGGGTAGGCGCCGGACTGGAACTTGCCGCCGACGGCGAAGGGCTAAGCACGCTCGGCCGTGCAGACGAGGAGCTAGACACGGTCGGCGGTGCAGACGAGGAGCTAGACGCGGTCGGCGTAGCAGACGGTGTTGCGGTGTGGTTGGCGTGCGGATCCGGGTAATGCGCAACGTGACCTCTTCTGCGGTCCCGGTGACCGGCTCGTTCACGCCCAGGACGTTCAGCCGGACAAGGTCGCCGAAGCCGTACCGATGTTCGGCCACCATGAAAAATCCCGCCAGGACAATCCTGGACGATGCGCTGGGCACCGAATCCCCGCGCGACGCCGACCACCGTCGCAGGCGCGACGAATCCGGTCAGCGGCAGGCCGAGCCGCTGGATGACCAGGACCGCTGTCAGGCAGTAGATAAGCGCCAGGATCATCCAGGTCACGACCTTGGGCCGCGGCCTGACGATGCTTCGCTGCCTCGGTGCGCACGATCGCGTCCACGTCACCCGAGCGAGCGTCGATGCGGGCCGTAATGCGCCCGCCCAGCCACGACGCGAACCGTGTGAGCAAGACCGCCCCGGTCACGAACAGCACGATCTCAAGACCGCTGCTGCGCGCCCACAGCCCGATATCGGTAACCGGAGTCAGCGCCATGACTGCCCGGCTCGCGCAGGCCTGGGCCATTGGCCCGGGGCCAGCAGGCAGCCGGACGGCGACCGGGACCACCAGCCGTGCACGGGCGTCCGTCCCGCGTCGGTGACCTGAGTCATATCCGGCCAGCTCCTGCCCGCTCGCCTGATACCTGATAGAAGCTAATCAGCATCCTGCTTCCGCGTGGCCGTCCCCGACAGGGCCCATCGTCGCCTCTAGCACAAGCAAATGTCCTGGGGCGCCTGGGGAATCTGACGTGCGGGGCGCGCCCCTGGCGGGGGCCTACACCCGGCCGCGGCGGAGCAGCGCGGCTACTGGCTGGCCGGCCAGCGGGCCGGTGCGATCCGGCAGCTGCACGACGATCGCGTCCTGATGCAGTGCCGCCCAGGTCAGCCCGTCCTCCAGCGGCACCTGGATACCGGTACCTGAGCCGCCGACGAGGAACTGTGCCGGGTGGCTCCCGATCCGGTAGCTGGAGTCGGCGGCGTCCCGGGAGATGTCAGCGGCCACGAGGAGCACGGCGACCTGTCGCCCGGCCAGTTGCTCAGCGACGGCCTCGACCCCGCGCACCGCAGCTGGCTCCGGGCCCGCGGCGGACGAGGCGGCTAGGTCCGCGACGGCGGCGATGGCTTCGGCGGTGATCTCGTCGAGAGCGGCGCCGATTTCGGCGCCGAGCCGGTCGTCACTGCCCCCGGACACGGGTCCGGAGGAGATGATGGTAACCGGCCCGAGCGATCCAGGCAGATGGCCCGAGACGGCATCCAGGATGTGCTGATCACCTGCGCCGAGGACGATGTGCGCGGCTACGCTGGCGGCAACTTCGGAAACCCGGCCGGCGACGAACTCGGCATTCCGCTCGCCGCCGGTTTCCGGCTCGGGGCCGGTAACGTGCCGCTCTCCGTGGTGCTGCGCTGGCGGCCTGTCCGGATGAGGGTCGCGCTGCGAGCCGGGCCGCAAGCCGACGGGGACCCGCCGGGCGGGATGCTCATCGCCGGCTGCGTGGGCGATGAGCACGGCGCCTTCGCGGTCAGCCAGCACCGTCACATAGGCGGGGCGCCGCGCGGCGGCGGCCGCCACCTCCCGCAGGTGCGGGAGCGGTCCGGCCCGCACCGAGCCGACGGCGGCACCACGGGGCAGCCACCGCGCCAGCAGGACCTCGCCGTGCGCGGCGACCACCACCCGGGTGCCGTCGGCGAGAATGGGCCCGGCGCCCGCGGCCAGCGCCTGGGCGGTACGCCGATCGGCGCCGAGCCGGCCGGCCTCGCGAACGGCATCGGCCCAGGCCACATCCCAGGCGTACGGCCGTTCAGACACCGACTCCGGCACCTCGACCGCGGCGGTCACGACGAGGGCGGACGCCGCCGAGCCCGGCTGGAGAGCGCGCAGCCCGGGACCCAGCTCCAGCCGTCCGAGCCTGAGCAGCGGACGTGCATTCGGCGCGCTCGGCATGTTCCCATCACAGCCGGCCGGCGGGGGGCAGAGCAATACCCGGGAGCTCAGCCGCGGCACTCGGGGGCTCAGCCGCGGCGGCCGGTCCACATCGGGCCGGCCGCCCGCCACTCCGCCTCCCAGGCGTCAAAGCGCCGGCGGTCCAGGGCCCGGCGGGCTAGCGTCCCGCACACCAGCAGCAGCAGCCACGACCCGACGCAGGTCCCGACCACAGCGATGCAGATGTCGCCGACGATGTCCCGGTGGTCTATCGGCGGATCGGTGACCGCGCCGGAAGGGTCGATCCAGATCCGAACGGTGCTGCCCTTGAGCGCTCCCGCCACGGCCAGGACCTGGCCGGTCCTTGGCGGCTGTCCTGGCGGCCGCCAGCGGGCCTGTACCCAGGCCATCTGCACCGACGAGTACGGGTCGGGGATCCCGGCCGCCGGGGCGTTCCACAGCAGCACGGCGGTCACCAAGTGATCCTTGGCCTCCTGGGCCTGGGCCCGGTGCAGGGCCAGGTGATCGGCCTGCTGCCCGGCCACCACCGCGGCCGCGGGCACCACGGCCACCAGAAGGACCAGCATGACCAGCCGCAGGGCCGCCTCGATCCGGTCGGTGCCGCGGCGCAGCGGGTTACGGTCGACGCCAAGCCACCGGGCCAGCTGCGTCAGGCACCGGCCCGGCCAGTGGTTTCCATGCCCGCGCATCACGTCACCTCCGCCAGGTCATTACCCAACATGCCTGGTCCGGGCCGGATCCGGCAGGGTCGTTCGGCCCTGTCTGCGGGCTATTAGTCTCCCTGGCGGGCGGGGACCTTCTCCTCTGGTGCCCGGGCCCGGCCGGGAGCAGGTTGAATGCCGGGGACCAACGGGAGGTGATTGGCCATGACCGGAAGGATTTACGGGATCGTGGCCGGCTACGACGGGTCATCCGGCGGCGCGCAGGCGCTGCGCTGGGCGGCCAGGGAAGCCTGGGCCCGCGGCGTGACGCTGACGGCCTGCCTGGCCTGGACACCGGACCATATCGAACCGCCCACCGAATCGGCCCTGTACGATCTGGCCCGGCAGCACGGCCAGGCCGTGCTGACCCGCGGGCTGCCTTACGCCGAGTCGGTGCTCGGCCCCGGCCGGGTGCGGGCCGACCTGGCCGCCGGGCCGGCCGCTCAGGTGCTGTGCGAGCACAGCCGGACGGCCGACATGGTCGTGGTCGGCAGCCGCGGGCACAGCGAGCTACCGGGCTCGACGCTCGGACCGGTCGCCTGGCAGGTGGCCGGGCACGCCGCCGGGCGGGTGGTCGTGGTCCGCGGTGCGTGGCGGCCTGCCAACCGCTCCCCCGGCCCGGTCGTGGCGGGCGCGGACGGATCCTGGGCCGGGCAGGCCGCGGTCGTCTTCGCCTTCGAGGAAGCGGCGCTGCGTGAGGTGCCGCTGGTGGCGGTCTGCGCGCTGGCCGACACTCCCGGCCGGCTCGGCGAAAGCCACCAGGTGGAGGAGGACTTCGACGACCTGATGGCGCGTGAGGAGAAGGAACACCCCGAGGTCCAGGTGGTGCGCCAGGTCCAGGTCGGCACGCCCCGGGCGGCGCTGCTGGCCGCGGCGGCCGACGCCCAGATGCTGGTGGTGGGCGCGCGCGGTCGCGACGGCCTCGACGAGATGAGCCTGGGTTCCGTCGCCCAGGCCGCGCTGCACCTCGCGCCGTGCCCGGTCGGCATCGTCCGCGCTGGAGCGGAGAGCTGAGATGACCTTCCCTGGGAGGAGCACGCCATGAACCTGCAAGGACGCAACCTGCTGAAGGTCACCGACCTAAGCGCGGCGGAGTTCGGCTACCTGGTCGACCTGGGCTCCAGGCTCCGCCTGCAGAAGCGGATGGGGATACGCAGCTGCCGGCTGGCCGGCCGCAATATCGCTCTGATCTTCGAGAAGACGTCTACCCGGACCCGTTCGGCCTTCGAGGTGGCCGCGCACGACGAGGGTGCCCTGGTCACCTGCCTCGGCCCGGGCGAGTCCCAGCTCGGCCGCAAGGAGTCGGTGAAGGACACCGCCCGGGTGCTGGGCCGGATGTTCGACGGGATCGAGTACCGCGGCGCCGCGCAGGAGGCGGTGGAGACGCTGGGCAAGTACGCCGGCGTGCCGGTCTGGAACGGGCTCACCGACGACTGGCACCCGACCCAGATGCTGGCCGACATCCTGACCATGCGCGACTACGCCGGCAAGCCGCTCGCCGAGGTCGGCTACTGCTACCTGGGCGACGGCCGGAACAACACCGCGAACTCGCTGCTGGTGACCGGCGCGCTGCTCGGCATGGACGTGCGCATCTGCGCGCCCGGGCCGCTGCAGCCATCCGGCCAGGTGCAGGAGATCGCCGGCAAGCTCGGGGCCGACTCCGGCGCCCGGCTCGCGGTGACCGCGGACCTCCCCGCGGCGGTGGCCGGGGCCGACTACCTGTACACCGACGTCTGGCTGTCCATGGGCGAACCCGAGGAGCGCTGGGACGAGCGCATCGACCTGTTGCTGCCCTACCAGGTGAACGCCGGCGTCCTGGCGGCCACCGGGAACCCGGCGGTGAAGTTCATGCACTGCCTGCCGGCCCTGCACAACCGGGACACCGAGATCGGCGCGCGGATCTACGACCGGTGCGGCCTGGACGCGCTCGAGGTGACCGAGGAGGTCTTCGAGTCCCGTGCCTCGATCGTGTTCGACCAGGCCGACAACCGGATGCACACGATCAAGGCCGTCATGGTCGCCACCGCCGGTGACGCCTAGGACGGGATGATGGCGACGGGGCCGTGCGCGTGGTTCAGCACCGCGTGCCGGACCGTGCCGGGGCCCTGCAGCCCGGGGTGCTTGGCGTGCCTGCCGATAACCACCAGGTCGGCGCGGGCGGACAGGCCGACCAGGGCCCGGCCCGGATGACCGTGCATGACCTCGTGGCTGACCTGGACGTCGGGATACTTGGCCTTCCATTCGTCCAGCAGGCCGCCGAGCTGCCCGGCGGCATCCGCCTGGAGCGCCTTGTCGCCGGGCGGACTGAACGCCTCGCCCGCCCGGGACATGTCGGCCTGCGGCGTGTGCCAGGCGTGCACGGCGACCAGGCCGGCGTGGCGCAGGCTCGCCTCCTCGAACGCGAACGTGAGCGCGGCGGCGCTGTGCTCCGGGTCGCCGACGCCGACGCCGACCTGCCCGTGCACGGGCGTCTCGTCCCGGATGACCACGACCGGGCCGGATGCGTGGCTGGCGGCGTACCGGCTGACCGAGCCGAGCACCAGCGCGGTGAACGCGCCGACGCCGCGGGAGCCGAGCACCAGCATCAGCGCGCCCGCGGCACTGTCGGTGATGGCCTGGGCGGGCTCGCCGGTCAGCTGGTCGGTGTCGATCAGCAGGCCGGGCGCGGCCTTGGCGGCCCGCTCGGCGGCCGCGGCCAGGGCCCGGTCGCGCTCCTTGAGCAGCACGTCGGTCACCGTCTCGTACTGACCCGGGCCGGCGCGCGAGATCATCCGCGGCGGCGTGGCCGCGGCGGCCACGATCCGCAGCGGGGCACCGCGGAGCACGGCTTCCCTGGCGGCCCAGCCGACCGCCCGCAATGATTCCTCAGAACCGTCCGTACCGGCCACGATAGGCTTCGATGCCATTTTCGCTCGTCCTCCTCAAGGACCGCATGCACCGGGTTGTGCGGGGCGCATCGCATCGCCCGCCCCACGTCATCATGGTCGCGCGGCAGCCCGGTCGGCAAGGGCGTTCCGGCTGTGGCCGCCGGGACCAAGGTCCCGCGGGCACGGTCCCTCACCCTGGATGGTCAACCCCGCCTGTGAGCTGGGCCGGTCCTAGCCGCCCCGGCGGCGGGCCGATATCCTGACGATGCGTCGTCGTCGGAGGGAAACGGCTGGTGGAAACTGGGAGCCGCCCGGAGTTGCTGCCGCAACTGCAGCTCGACGAGCTGCTGGCCGAGTTGCAGGCCCGGTTGCAGGTGGTGCTGGCCACCAGGGACCGGATGCGCGGCCTGCTCGAGGCGGTCGTGGCCATCGGCTCGGGCCTGGACCTGGAGTCCACCCTGCGGCGGGTGGTCGAGGCCGCGGTCGGCCTGGTGGACGCAAGTTACGGGGCGCTGGGCGTCATCGGCGAGGGCGGCGAGGGCGGCGAGGGCAAGCGGCTGGCCGAGTTCATCCCGGTGGGGCTGGACCAGGACGAGATCGCCCGGATCCACCACTGGCCGGAGGGACGCGGCCTGCTCGGCCTGCTGGTCGACGACCCCCGGCCGCTGCGGCTGGCCGACATCGCCGGGCACCCGGGCTCGTCCGGCTTCCCCGAGGGGCATCCGCCGATGCGCTCCTTCCTCGGCGTCCCGGTCCGGGTCCGCGACGAGGTGTTCGGCAACCTGTACCTGACCAACAAGCGGGGCGGCGGCGAGTTCACCGAGGACGACGAGGCCGTGCTGGTCGCGCTGGGCGCGGCGGCCGGCGTGGCCGTGGAGAACGCCCGGCTGTACGACGCGGCCCGCCGCCAGCAGCGCTGGATCCAGGCTAGCGCCGAGGTCACCACGCGGCTGCTGTCCGGCTCCGATCCCGGCGAGGTGCTGGCCTGGATCGCCCGGCAGGCGCTCGCGCTGTCCGGCGCCGACCTGGCCGTGCTGGCGCTGCCGGACGAGGAGGGACGCCGCCTGACGATCACCTACGCCGAGGGCGACGGGGCCGCCGCCACCCGCGGCCTTGTGCTGCCCGCCGCCCAGTCCCTGTCCGGCCACGTCCTGGCCACCGGCGAGCCGCTGACGTCGGCCGACTTCGCCGCCGACAAGCGCGCCTCCCGGGCCGCGCGCGGCGCGATGAGCCACATCGGGCCCGCGGTGGTGTTCCCGCTCGGCGCCCCGGGCAACGTCCGCGGCGTGCTCACCATCGGGCGCCGCCACGGCGCTGCGCCGTTCCCGGAGGCCGAGGCCGACGTCGTCGGCTCGTTCGCCGCGCAGGCCGCGGTCGCGCTCGAGCTCGCCGCCACCCGCGCCGACGCCGAGCGGCTCTCGCTGTACGAGGACCGGGACCGGATCGCCCGCGACCTGCACGACCTGGTCATCCAGCGGCTGTACGCCACCGGCATGTCGCTGGAGGGCACCATGCCGATGATCACCAGGCCGGAGGTGGCCAGCCGGATCACCAACGCGGTCGACGCGATGGACGAGACGATCAAGGAGATCCGCAGCACGATCTTCGCGCTGCAGGCCCGCGGCGACGGGAGCGGACCCGACCTGCGCGGGGACATCTTCGCGCTGGTCGAGGAGATGACCCCGATGCTCGGCTTCGCCCCGTCGCTGCGCCTGGGGGCCGGCCTCGGCGCCGAGCTCAGCCCGGAGGTGGCCGAGCAGGCGCTGGCCGCGCTGCGCGAGGCCCTGTCCAACGCGGCCCGGCACGCCAGGGCCACCGAGGTCGACGTGACCGTGGACACCGATCCCGACGGGCTACTGACGGTGCAGGTCACCGACGACGGGATCGGCATCCCGGCCGACGGCAGGCGCAGCGGGCTGCGCAACCTGGCCAGGCGGGCCGAGAAGCTCGGCGGGGAGCTGCGGCTCGAGCCGGCCACCCCCGGTGCGGCCCGGCCCGGCACCCGGCTGGACTGGCGGGTGCCGCGCGGCTAGGACGCGACCGGGACCGCGCCCGCGGTGAGCGGGCGGTCGGCCGGCCCGCCGCTGGCGTGCAGGTAGCGGCCGGCCAGGATCTCCGGGGAAATCCGGATGAAGTGCTCCCGCGTCCCCGGCACCCAGGTGCTGAGGCCGATCGTCCGGAGCCGGGCGATCTCGTCGGAGTCGGTCACCTCCCGCGCCGGGCCGACGGCGGTGACGCTCCAGCCGGCCCGGTGCGCGTAGTCCACGCTGTCGGCCTCGAACGCCACCACGGCGCCGCGGGCAGCCGCGGCGAGCTTGCCGCCCGGGTTGGTCCGCAGCACGATCTCTCCCCGGTCGAGGGCGAAGTTGACGAGTTCCACCGCGGGTAGCGCCCGCCGGGTATAGATGACCCGGCCCACGGGCACCGATGCCATCAGCCTGAGGCATTCATCCCTGGACAGTTGCCTGAGAGCCGCGCCGTCGGAGTACATGTCGTGAAGGATGCCGGGCGGCGCGGCCGCCGGCTTAGAGCACTAAGTCCCTACTCGCCGGGACCTGAGTGACCCTCCTGGTCGTCGTGGTGCTCGCCGAACACGCGCACCGCGTAGGCGGCCGCCTGGGTGCGGCGCTCCATGCCCAGCTTGGCGAACAGCGCGGACACGTAGTTCTTCACCGTCTTCTCGGCCAGGAACATCCGCTCGCCGATCTGCCGGTTGGTCAGGCCCTCCCCGATCAGCTCCAGGATCCTGCGCTCCTGGGCGCTCAGGCCGGCCAGCGGATCGGGCTTGGCCGACTGGTCCCGCAGCCTGGCCATCAGCTGGCTGGCCGCGCGCGGGTCCAGCATGGACTGGCCGGAGGCCACCGTGCGCACCGCGCCGACCAGGTCGGTGCCGCGGATCTGCTTGAGCACGTACCCGGCCGCGCCGGCCATGATCGCGTCGAACAGGGCCTCGTCGTCGCCGAACGAGGTCAGCATCAGGCAGGCTACCTCGGGCATCCGGGACCGGATCTCCCGGCACACCGAAACCCCGTCGCCGTCCGGCAGCCGGACGTCGAGGACAGCCACGTCCGGGCGCAGCGCCGGGATCCGGGCCAGCGCCGAGGACGCGGTCCCGGCCTCACCGACCACCTTGATGTCCGGCTCGGCCTCGAGCAGGTCACGGACGCCACGGCGGACCACCTCGTGGTCGTCGAGGAGAAACACCGCGATCGGCGGCTTCGCCGCGTCGCCAGCCTCAGCACCGCTCACCGGACTCGTCACCGTCACTCCCGCGTACTCGCCAAGGGCCCGCAGGGCCCTGTGTCACATCAACTCTAGGCAGTCCGCCCGCGCCAGGGTAAGGACCAAGGTCCCCGGCGGCCAGCCCCGACGGCCCTTATCCGACCCGGAGCGCGAGCCTACCTTCGTTACCGGAGGGGCGTGAGCGCCCCGGTTTGACAGGCGTGAGCGCCCCGGTTCGACAAAGGAGAAGGCAATGTCGGGGATCATCGTCGGCGTGGACGGTTCCGGCCACTCCCAGCGCGCCCTGGAATGGGCCATGACGGAGGCGGCGATCCGGCACGTACCGCTCACCGTGCTCACCGTGAACGAGGCCGTCCGCGGTCATTACGGCGGCACCGCCGTGTACCCGGACGACCCGGACCGGACCGAGCAGGCCCGCCAGGCGGCTCAGGCCGAGACCGACACGGCACTGGCCGGGCTGGCCGGACCCCGTCCGGAATCGGTCGCGGTCAACGCGGTCCACGGCTTCCCGGTCGAGGAACTCATCAAGGCGAGCCGGGACGCCGACCTGATCGTCCTGGGCTCGCGCGGCGCGGGCGGGTTCACCCGGCTGATGATGGGGTCGGTGGCCGGCCAGGTCGCCCAGCACGCGCACTGCCCGGTGCTGATCGTGCCGCCGGAGGAGAGCCGCCCTTAGGGCATCAGGCCGTGCAGCGGGAAGACGGCCTTCCTGGTCGCCATGATCGCCTGGTCGACCGGGTCGGCCGGGTCGTGGCCGGCGTCGTAGTCGGGATAGGTCCCGGCGGCGCCTTCGGTCATCGTCCGCGGGGCCGTCCGGCTGGTCACCTCGGACACGTACTCCCGCCACAGGCCCGGCACCGGGGCCGCCGGGTCGAGGGGCCGGCCCGCCGCCTCGAACAGCAGGTGGGTCCAGCTCCTCGGCACCACGTGCACGTGCTCGTAGCCGCCGCCCCCGGTGAGCAGCCAGCGGCCGCCGGCGTAGGCGTGGGCGAGCCGGTGGATCGCGGCGTGGGCCACGCGCTGCGCGTCGATGGTCAGCTCCAGGTTGGTCAGCGGGTCGTCCCGGTGCGAGTCGCATCCGTGCTGGCTGACCAGGATCTGCGGGCGGAAATCGCGGACCAGCGGCGGCACCACGGCGTGGAAGGCCCGCAGCCAGCCGGCGTCGCCGGTGAAGGCGGGCAGCGCGACGTTGACCGCCGAACCCTCCGCCTGCCGCCCGCCGACGTCACGGGGCCGCCCGGTACCCGGGAACAAGGTGTCCGGGTGCTCGTGCAGCCCGATGGTCAGCACCCTCGGGTCATCCCAGAACGCCTTCTCCACGCCGTCGCCGTGGTGCGCGTCCACGTCGATGTAGGCGATCCGCTCCGCGCCGTGGCCCAGCAGCCAGGTGATGGCGATCGCCGGGTCGTTGTAGACGCAGAACCCGCTGGCGTTCCTGGCCATCGCGTGGTGCAGGCCGCCGGCGATGCTCGCCCCGTGCTGCGCCGCCGACATCCAGACGGCCCGGGCCGCGGCCAGCGTGGCCCCGGTCACCATCGCGGCCGCCTCATGCATGCCGGGGAAGACCGGATCGTCCTCGGTGCCGAGCCCGTGCATGAGCAGCACGCGCTCGGTCAGGCCGCGGTTGTCCGGCCAGCCGCCGCCCGCCTGGCCGAGGCTTCCGGCCAGCTGGACCAGGTCGATATACGCCCGGTCGTGGTAAAGCCGGAGTTCGGCGCCGGTGGCCGCGGCCGGGACCTCAATCGAGACCCCGTCCAGGTGGCCGAGGCCGAAGGCGCCCGCCAGCTCCATGGTCAGCTTGAGCCGGATGGGCGCCATCGGGTGGCTGGGGCCGAAGTCGTAACCGGTCAGCCGCTCATCCCAGGCCACGTGCACGGTGCAGGTCATAGACTCCAGCCGACCAGCGCCCCGGCCGGGCTCCCAGAGCCCAGGGCCCCGAAGGTCCGGGCCGAAGGTCCCGCCCGGAGAACCCACTGCCGAAACCCGTGTGGCCCCTGTTGCCGCAGGCCCGGCTGGCCCTAATCTCGTACTGGCGGCGGAAGCGGCCATTGGCAGAAGGAGGATCGCATTGCCTGGAATAATCGTGGGAATTGACGGCTCCGGTCATTCTCAGCGGGCCCTGGAATGGGCCTTGAAGGAAGCGGCGCTGCGCCGCGTACCGGTCACCGTGATCGCCGTGCACGAGGCGGTCCGGGGCTACTTCGGCGGCGCCACCACCTATTCCGGGGACCGGGAACTGACCGAAAAGACCGCGACCGCGGCGCAGGAAGAAACCGAGAAGGTAATGGCCACCCTGGGCGAGAACCGGCCGGAGTCGGTCACGGTCCGGGCGATCCACGGCTTCCCGGCCGAGGAACTCATCAAGGCAGGCCGGGACGCCGACCTGATCGTGGTGGGCTGCCGGGGGGCCGGCGGATTCACCCGGCTGAGCGTGGGGTCGGTGGCCCTCCGGGTGGCCGAGCACGCTCCCTGCCCGGTCACCATCATCCGGCCGGGGCACCACGACTGAGGCCTGGAGCGTTATGCGAAACCGGCTGCGAGTGCAGGCCTTCGGGGCCTGCGCGAGCAGTCGGTGCAGGCCGCGGGCAGCAACCGCAATACCGCCGAACGGACCCGGGTGTCCCGCCCGGCCCACCGCGGCGAGCGGGATCCGCGGGGCGTGGCACCGCGGCCTAGGAGAGCACGCGGCGGCGGAAGTTGTGCAGGCCGAGGCCCAGGAACACCGCGCCGAACCCGGCGACCACCGGGTAGATCACGTACAGGTGCATGTGCGGGATGTCGGTGAACGCGGCCCGCATCCCCTCGTTCACGTAGATCAGCGGGTTGATCAGCACGATCGTCTGCAGCCAGTGCCAGCCGCCCACGGTGACCGGCGCGAGCCTGGTCCAGGAGTAGTAGGTGCCGCCGAGGAACGTGATCGGCAGGATGATGAAGCCGAACATCAGGCCGATGTTCCTCGGCTCGAAGCTGGTCCCCAGGAGCAGGCCGAGCCCGGCCATGGCCACGCAGGCCAGCGGCACGAACGTGACGATGATCCACCAGTGCAGGCTCAGCTGGGCCTGCACCCCGGGCGCGTGCACGACCGAGGCGATGGGCAGCACGATGACCGCGGACAGCAGGCCCTGGGCCGCGCCGGACAGCACCTTCTCGACGGCCACCAGCCAGACCGGGCAGGGTGCCTGCACCCGGTCCTCGATCTCCCGGGTGAAGCCGAACTCCTGGGCCATGGCCAGCGCGATCGACTGCACGCCCTGGAACATGACGGAGATCCCGACCACGCCGGGGACGAGGATGGTGGCGAAGGCCGACTGCTGCGCCGCGCCGCGGCCGCCGATGCCCTGCCCGATCTTCGGGAACACGTAGAGGAAGACGAAGCACAGCAGGAACGGCTGGATCAGCGTGCGCAGCACGAACTCCCAGAAGTGCTTGCGCAGCACCACCACGTCGCGCAGCATCAGCGCGCCGAGCGCGGTCCAGCTGGCCGCGGCGACCGAACGGGCAGGGCCGCCGCCGATGCGCGTCGCCTGGGCCTCGGGCCGGGTCCTTATCGCCATCAGTCGCGCAGCTCCTTCCCGGTCAGGCTGATGAAAACGGTCTCCAGGCTGGGTTCGGCGATGGACACGTCGACCAGCTCGAAGCCGCCGCGTTCGGCCGCCAGCACGATGCGCGGGACCAGCCGGTCGCCGCCCTGCATGTGCAGCTCGAGCCGGCCGTCGGCGACGCGCGTGCGGGTGACGCCCTCCACTTCGCTGGCCAGGAGTTCGGCGAGCTTGCCGATGTCGCCCGTGGTGCGGATGGTGACGATGGTGTCGGCGCCGGTGCTCTGCTTCAGCGCGGCCGGCGTGTCCAGCGCCAGGATGCGGCCGTGATCCATGATGGCGACCCGCTGGCAGAGCCGGTCGGCCTCCTCCATGTAGTGCGTGGTGAGCAGGATCGTCTGGCCGTCAGCGTGCAGCTCGCCGAGCAGGTCCCACAGCGCCAGCCGGCTCTGCGGGTCCAGGCCCGCGGTCGGCTCGTCCAGGAACAGCACACTTGGCCGGTGGAAGATGGCCCGGGCCACCATGAGCCGCTGGGCCATGCCGCCGGACAGGGCGTAGACCGAGGCCTTGGCCCACCTGCTGAGCTGGAACTGCTCGAGCAGCTGGTCCGCGGTCTGCCGGGACGCCCTGGCCCCCATGCCGAACAGCCGGCCGTGGAAGTACAGGTTCTCCCAGACGGTGAGCTGGCGGTCCAGCGTGTTCTGCTGGGAGACGATGCCGCTCAGCTGCTTGGCCAGCGCCGGGTGGGCGGCGACGTCCACCCCGCCGAGGAACGCCCGGCCGGACGTCGGCACCACCCGGGTGGTGAGCATGCCGGCCGTGGTGGTCTTGCCCGCGCCGTTCGGGCCGAGCAGGCCGAAGATCTCTCCGGCGCGAACGTCGAGGTTGAGCCGGTCCACGGCCGCGAAATCGGTGCCCTGATAGACCTTGGTCAGGTCCTCGGTGTGGATGACCGCGCCCGGCTCGCCTTCTGCCGTGCGTTGTGTTGCGGCTTGCAGTGCGCCCATAGGCCATCCAGCCTAGGCTGCGCCGTCCGGTTCCGGCGCGGGCAGCCCGCCTTCGCGCTTCGCCGTGGTGCCCGAGCGCCCCATGGTGCGTCAAGATCGGGGAGGTAACGGGCCGGCTAGCGGCGGGCGCCGACCAGGGCGGCGTGGATGGTGGCGGCGCTGGCGGGGGTGCCGGCCTCGTCGGAGAACGGGCCGTACGGGGCACCGTAGGCCGGGGTGCCCGGCTGCTGATGCCAGCTGTCGGCGAGCGATCCGGCGTCCACGGCGTCGTAGCCGATCGAGTCGAGGTACGCGGCCACCGCCGCCTTGGCGCTCTCGTCGTCGCCCGCGATGGGCAGGGCGCTGCGGCCCGGGGCACCGCGCGGGCGGGCCAGCGAGGCCAGGTGCTTGAAGAAGATGTTGTTGAAGACCTTGACAACGTGCGCGTCCCGCAGGTACCGCTGGAGCAGGCCGCTGCTGGTCAGCGCGCCGGTGTCGAGTTCCGCGATATGCCCGTCGCGCTGCGGGTAGTAGTTGCCGGTGTCCAGGACGGCCTTGTCGGCCAGCGGCTTGGCCGGGATGTCGGCGAAGGCCTCGACCGGGACGCTGACCACCACCAGGTCGCCCGCCTCGGCGGCCTGGACCGCGGTGGCGCCGGTGGCGAGCGGGCCGAGCTCGGCCACGAGTTCTTCCAGTGTCTGCGGGCCGCGGGAGTTGCTCAGCACGACATGGTGCCCGGCCGCCACGCTCAGCCGGGCCACCGTGCCGCCGATCATCCCGCTGCCGATGATGCCCACGGTTGTCATGGTCGGGCCAACCCCGGCGCCGGCCCGATCATTCCCTGGGCCGAGCCGTCCATGCTGCCGCCCGCGAAGTACCCGCGGCTGGTCGAGTGCGCGGTGCAGATGACCTCATGCGACGACCCGGAGTTCCACTACCGGTTCGGCATCGGGCTGTTCATCGACGGGGTCAAGGCGGCCGCCGCTTCGCTGGGGCCGCCGCTTCGCTAGGGTGAGTGCCATGAGGGCCACGATGATGCTTGCCGATCACGCCCAGGTCGCGGACGGCAAGCTGTTCATTTCCGGCGGCGGCTGGACGGCGTGCGCGCCCGGGGCCGCGCCCTGCGCGGTCGCGGTGATCTTCCACGTGCCGTGGCAGGAGACCAACAAGAAGGTCTCGTTCTCGCTGCGGCTCATCGACGAGGACGGCACGCCGGTCACCCAGCCGGGGGCGACTGACGGGCTGCCGGTCGTGGTCAACGGCAGCTTCGAGCCCCGCCGCCCGGCGGCCGTCGCGCCGGGCACGGAGATCAGCGTGCCGATGAGCTTCAACATCGTCCTGCACCTCGAGCCGAGCAAGCGCTACAGCTGGGTGCTCGACGTGGACGGCCGCACCGACGACTCCTGGCGGCTGTCCTTCGAGACCCGGGCGCAGGCCCAGGCCGCGCCCGGGATGCGCGTCTAGCCCGGGGGGCATCAGCCGGCCGCTTCCGCCCGGCCGAGATCCACCTCGAACTCCACCCCGACCTCGTCGCGCAGCTTGAGCGCGCCGAGGAAGCCGGTGTACGGCTCGATCCCGAACCCCGTCTGGGCCACCGTGGCGCTGCCACGGTAGCGGCCCGGCTCCGGCGCGGCCACCTGCAGCCGGGCCGACTGCGTCGTCCCGTTGAGGGTGACCGTGCCCTCGATCGCGCCGCTGCTGGACCCGGCGGGGATGATCCGGGACGAGGTGAAGGTCGCGGTGGCGTCACCCAGGATGCCGGCCATGGTCTTCTTGATCTCCCGGCGGTCCCCGTCGGTGAGCGGCTTGGCCCCGCCCTTCCCCTCGCGGACCTCCAGCGAGCGGAGGTCGAGTTCGGCGCTCACGGTGGCCCTGGCCACGCCGCCGTCATCCTGAGCGGGCACCTCCACCCGGGCCGACCACCGGGTGACCTCGATGGTCAGGTCGTGGCCGACCTTCGCGGCCAGCCCGGCCCGGCCGGTCTTGAGCACGACACGCCCGGCGCCCGGCCCGAGCCGGAAATTGCCTGTGTATGAAGTCACGGGCCCACGGTAAGCGGTGCGGCGGAAAAGGTCCACCGGGATCCGCGGGGTCAGGGCAGCGGGAAATCGCCGAACAGCTCGCGGATCCGGCGCAGGTCCCGCAGCCGCGGCTCGGTGGCGCCGCCGACCCAGCGGCTGACCGTCTTGACCGAGACCCCGAGCTGGCGGGCGGCCACCTCCATGGTCATGCCCTCGCGGCGCAGCACGCCGGCCATCCAGTCGGCGAACGCCGTCTCCGCCGAGCCGTTGTGCCGGCCGGCGCCGCTGTCCCGGCCGGTCGCGGCGGCTTCCATGTCCGCGGCCTGGGTCTTCAGCAGCGAGGCCAGCGCGTCCAGGCCCGCCGGCGAACTGACCTGGGCGCCGGAGCGCAGAACGTCCACCTCCACGTGGTCGGGGAAGATCCGGAAGGAGACGTTGATCGCGCCGGTCGGGCCGGCCGCCTCCAGCAGCGCGTGGGCCACGGTCTCGCCCACTTGGCGGTTGTCTTCCTCGGTCAGCGGGGACTGGGCCAGGCAGCGCTTGACGAACTCGCGGACGTCCGGAATCGAGGACGGGCGCGCGGGAAACGTCTGCGACAGGACCACGACGGGTACTACCTCGATGTTGTCGCTGATGACGTCGGCTGGCTCGTCCATCGCCGCCCTCCGGGTCGCGCGGTCACGGTAATCGCCCGGCGCGCGCCGTCACCGGGTACGACAATGAGGGTACGTGGAAAACGACTCTCCAGACGAGCAGGAACCGAGAGACATATGTGTCCCGTAACCCGACGCATCTGTCTTGAGATCTCGTCGGCACAGGAATAATCTGTGGTAACCGGTGATGGCCCCGTCGCCATCCGCCGACCTATTGTGAGCATGTGATGAGCGGTGAGCGGGCCGGCGCACCTCGCCGGGCACTTGCTGAGGCACGACGAGAATGGTCTCGCGTGGCCCAGCGTGACCGCATAGCCCGATCCCGGCCGCGCCCTGCCCGATCCCGGCGCGCGGCCGGCCCCGGGCCGCATGCATCAGCGCGATCCCGGCGCGGGGGGACGACCGGCCAGCCCGGCCCGCATTCCCGGCACCCCGCGCCCCGCTCGCGCGTGACCTTAACCAGGGCGCCCGCAGACACGGGCCGCCTAGCGAAGGGTGGCCACCATGACCCAGGCCGCAGAGGATCCTGTCCTGCATATCCTCTGGATGAACGGGGGTCTCGGCTGTGACGGAGACTCGGTGGCGCTGACCGCCGCGACCCAGCCCAGCATCGAGGAGATCGCGCTCGGCGCCCTGCCGGGCTTGCCCAAGGTCGCGGTGCACTGGCCGCTGATCGACTTCGAGTGCGGCCCCGAGCAGGGCGCCGACACCTTCATCGAGTGGTGGCACAAGGCCGACCGGGGTGAGCTCGACCCGTTCGTCCTGGTGGTGGAGGGGTCCATCCCGAACGAGGCGATCAAGTCCGAGGGCTACTGGTGCGGGTTCGGCAACAACCCGGCGACCGGCCAGCCGATGACGACGAACGAGTGGCTGGACCGGCTGGCTGCCAAGGCCACGGCGATCCTCGCGGTGGGCACCTGTGCCACCTACGGCGGCATCCACGCGATGGCGGGCAACCCGACCGGGGCCATGGGCGTACCCGACTACCTGGGCTGGGACTGGAAGTCCAAGGCCGGGCTGCCGATCGTGTGCGTCCCCGGCTGCCCCATCCACCCGGACAACCTGTCCGAGACCATCCTTTACCTGCTCTACCAGGTGGCGGGGCAGGCGCCGATGATCCCGCTGGACGAGGCGCTGCGGCCGAAGTGGCTGTTCGAGGCCACCGTGCACCAGGGCTGCGACCGGGCGGGCTACTACGAGGAGGGCGAGTTCGCCACCGAGTACGGTTCGCCCCGCTGCCTGGTCAAGCTGGGCTGCTGGGGCCCGGTGGTCAAGTGCAACGTGCCCAAGCGGGGCTGGATCAACGGGGTGGGCGGCTGCCCGAACGTCGGCGGCATCTGCATCGCCTGCACGATGCCCGGATTCCCGGACAAGTTCATGCCGTTCATGGACGAGCCGCCCGGGTCGAGGGTCTCGACGACCGCCAGCGGCATGTACGGCACGGTCATCCGCAGCCTGCGCGGTTTCACCGCCAAGACGGCGGACAAGGAGCCGAAATGGCGCGTGAAGGGCTCAGAACTCCGCACCGGCTACCAGAAGACGTGGTGACGCGATGACCACCGCAGCTGACAAGAGCGCGACGCAAAGCGCGGCCCAGGCCGAACTCACCGAGATGACCTGGGATCCGATCACCAGGATCGTCGGCAGCCTGGGCATTTACACCAAGATAGACTTCAAGGGCCGCAGGGTCGCGGAGTGCCATAGCACCTCGTCGATCTTCCGCGGCTACAGCATCTTCATGAAGGGGAAAGACCCCCGCGACGCGCACTTTATTACCAGCCGGATCTGCGGGATCTGCGGCGACAACCACGCCACGTGTTCGGTCTACAACCAGAACATGGCCTATGGCGTCCGCCCGCCGCACCTCGGCGAGTGGATTATCAACCTGGGTGAGGCCGCGGAGTACATGTTCGACCACAACATCTTCCAGGAGAACCTGGTCGGCGTGGACTTCTGCGAGAAGATGGTGGCCGAGACCAACCCGGGCGTGCTTGAGCGGGCCAACGCCACCGAGGCGCCGCACGCGGGCGACCACGGCTACCGCACCATCGGCGACATCATGCGCTCGCTGAACCCGCTGGAAGGCGAGTTCTACCGG
>Ga0335076_10000836_pt1 | contig 29204 bp, 24 predicted proteins | sample Lox_Sample_25_FD_206717 | JGI IMG/M metagenome (GOLD analysis project Ga0335076, IMG submission 206717) | Soil microbial communities from Loxahatchee National Wildlife Refuge, Florida, United States - Lox_Sample_2.5 | ecosystem: Environmental > Terrestrial > Soil > Wetlands | place: USA... | reverse complement strand
GGCTGGCGGGGCAGAAGATCCGCCTGCAGGATTACATTGGGCGTTACCAGATGACGACGGCGCGACTGAAGCTGGCGAAGCGTGACGCGATTGTGATGCATCCGGGGCCGATTATCCGGGGGCTGGAGCTGACGGCGGAGGTGGCGGACGGGCCGCAGTCGGTGATTGTGGAGGAAGTGCAGAACGGGGTGCCGACGCGGATGGCGATTCTGGCGCGGGCGCTGGGGAAGTGACTTCTTCTGCGCGGGCAAGCGCTTGCTGCGGATGGGAGCGAGGGCGTCGTGAGACTCGTCGACCGCAGTGGTTGCTCCAGCAGTTGCAGAGGTCCTTCGCCGCTAAAGGCTGCGGCTCAGGATGACAGGCTCAAGTGCGCGGGTGACCTCTGTGTTATGGGAGCTACGGCGTCGTGAGACTCGTCGGCTGTAGTGGTTTCGTACGCAGTTGCAGAGGTCCTTCGCCGCAAAAGACGCAGCTCAGGATGACAAATTGAATTTGCAGTGCTCCTTCTTTTGAGATGACAAGGTGTTGGAGGCTGGCGGAATGAGGAGTTGCGATATCAGATGAGCACAACGCATCAGAAAAGCCTGCTGATTAAGGGCGGGCAGGTGATTGATCCGGCGGCGAAGATTAATGCGTCGATGGACGTCCTATTGCGCGACGGGCGGGTGGCGGAGATTGCGGAGCCGAACAAGATTCGCGGCGCGGCCGATGAGAAGTTGGATGCGCGCGGGTTGATCGTTGCGCCGGGATTCATCGATTTGCATGTGCACCTGCGCGAGCCGGGGCAGGGATACAAAGAGACGATTGCGACTGGAACGGCGGCGGCGGCGGCCGGCGGGTTTACTTCGGTGTGCACGATGCCGAATACGGCGCCAGTCGTGGATACGGCGGAGTGGGTGGGATGGCTGCGGAATCCGGAGCGCGGGGCGGTGGTGAATGTGTTTCCGATAGCGGCGGCCACACGTGGGAGTCGGGGCGGGACGCTGACGGATTTCAGCGCATTGCAACGAGCGGGAGCCGCCGCTGTAACGGACGATGGCAAGCCGATTCTTGATGACGATGTGATGCGGTTGGCGCTGCGGCTGGGGGCGGAGCTGAATTTTCCAGTGGTGCAGCATGCGGAAGACACAAGAATGACGGAAAACTGCTCGATGCATGCCGGACCAACGAGCTTTCGTTTGGGGCTGCGCGCGGCCGGAGCAGCGGCGGAGGCGAATATCGTCGACCGCGACGTCACGCTGGCGCAGCAGATTCGCGAGTCGAGGCTGCATGTGGCGCATCTTTCGACGGCGGATGCGCTGAAGGCGGTGCGGCGCGGGAAGCGTGCGAAGGCGCGTGTGACGTGCGAGGTGACACCTCATCATTTCACCCTGCTGGATGAGAATGTTGGCGAGTACGACACGAATTTCAAGATGAATCCGCCGCTGCGCTCGGCCACGGACCGCGAGTCGATTCTGGTTGCGCTGGCCGACGGGACCGTCGATGCGATCGCGACGGATCATGCGCCGCATGCGCTGCATGAGAAGCAGGTGGAATTTGAACGGGCGTCGTTTGGGATTACGGGATTAGAGACGGCGCTGGGATTGGCGATCACGAAGCTGCACCGCGAGCACAAGATTCCGCTGGCGCGGATCGTGGAGCTTTTCACGGCGGGGCCCGCGCGGGTTTTCGATCTGCGAGGACGAGGATCTCTGGCGAAGGGGAATTTTGGGGATGTAACAGTTTTCGATCCGAAGAAGCGGTGGACGTTTGAGGCGGCGAAGTCGCGGTCGTTGTCGAGAAATTGTCCGTTTGATGGATGGCAGCTTGTGGGGAAGGTTGTGGCTACGGTGGTGGGGGGGAGAGTTGTGTATGGGGAGTAGTTGCGCTGACGGGCCGGATAAGCTTCCCACCCCGGACGAGGCGTCCGGGGTTCCAGGTGCCTTTTTTGGGGGCAGCGCCTGAAGGCGGCGGGAGTTTGGGGGTGCAGGGCGGTATCGCTAAAGCGATGCCCTGATACAACCTGGTGCACTGATACGAACATGGACGCCTTTGCGGCTTGCCGTTAATCAGTAAGGTTCGCGTGCGTTCCGTTGTGGGAAATGCGGGGATAATGTCGGTTCGAAGGTGGCGAAGAAGTGAGCGCGAGGGGTTACACTGTTGGGAGCGGATCAATCGAAAAAATTGAGGGATTGGGGAGCGCCTGAAGGCGGCAGCTGTGGGTGTGGTGGGCGGCATCGGTAGAGCGATGCCCCGATACGAAACGTGAGTCGCGGGGTGGTGCGGGCGCGTGCTCCCATAAAGTGCTTCTGATCATGAAGTGAGGGCGAGACGCCCTTGGGACAGCCGGCCGGAGGCCGGCGCTACGGCGCTTCGAATCGGTGGGCTGGGGGGCTGTCTTTCCATGGGCTTGCACGGATCGTTCCATATTCGAGGGGGATTTCCAAGGCGGGGGATTTGAAAAGATACTGTTCACCTTCTGTGGGGACGGGCATCTAATGGACATGAGCGACCGACGGACGGAAATCTTTGGCGAAACATATCGAGTTGTTGCCGCTGAGAGCCAGAGCCTGACCATCCAGGGGCTGCGCAGCGGAGAGGTCTTAACCATCATTCCGGAAACTCCGCTGAGGTCGGAGCAGTTTCCGCCGGGACGGTTGATTTCGTTGAGCGATCCGACTACATCGCCGGGGAATTAACTTTCAATGTGGGCATTGTTAAGGCGACCAGTGCGCACGAGGGTCAACGTGTAGCTCAACGCCTACTCGTCCCGACTGGAGGCATTCTTTCCTTTCTTCAGCTATGCGGTTGGAAGTTGTGTTCCGATATTCCGCTGCATTGGCCACACCGACGACTGGAGAGATTGTAGAGATCCTTCGACTGCGGTTGATTTCTGCGCCTGAGGCGCAGAAATCAATCCTCGCTCAGGATGACAGTGGCGGTTAGGGCCGGTGGCGAAGAGGTGTGCCTAAGGGCATGGCTTTGCGTGGGGCTGGCGGGCAGCAGGTTCCTCACCGCCGCTACGCGTCGGTTCGGAATGACATCGTTTACTGAGATTGGTGACATGGCTGAAGCGATGCCTTGACACGAATCGGTCCGCCGGTTCAGTACGCTTGTTCAGTTCAGTACGCTCGCTTTCGCTCAGTAGGCTCCTCTCGGTTATAACGCGCTCGGGTTTCCAACTCCTTCCACAATTTCGCTCGGGCAGCTTCTTACTCGCCGGCGAGGACGCCGGCGCTACGCTACTTTCTCAGGTTGACAACTCGGGGGGTGGGGCCTAGCATCCGACGGCCAAGGGGAGGACTGTGTGAGTCTCTGGCGGCGCACAGCTATGCCTTGGCCTTTGCGGTACCTGATGGGCTCCTGGCTTGAGCGCGGCTTTGTCCTGGCTCTTCTTGCGGGTTTTCTTCCTTACGTCTTTTCTTCACAGGTCGCAGCGCAAGTCGCTGCTGACTCTGCTGACAGTGATCCCAATACTTACAAGCTGACCGGAACCGTGGTCAATGCGATTACCGGAGCGCCGGTGCCGCGGGCGCTGGTGCAGGTTTACGGGCACGGGCTGTCGTCGATGCTGACGAACTCTGAGGGGCAGTTTGAGTTTTCAGGGCTGCCGGCCGGAGAAGTGTCGGTAATGGCGCGGAAGCCGGGATTTTTCGGGGAAGAGCAAGGGTTGCGACGAAGTGGGTTCGTGCGGGCCGAGATCGCGAGAGTTGGTCCGGATGGGGCGCCGGCGGTGGTGAAACTTGTGCCGGAGAGCGTGATCTCGGGAAGGATCACGTCGAATGGAGAGCCGGTGGAGGGAGCGCCGGTGCAGGCGATCGCGCTGGGGATCGAGGACGGGCGCAAGACGTGGACGGCGGTGGGAAACGTGTCGAGCGATGAGGATGGCGAGTTCCGAATGGCGAACCTGTCCGCGGGAGAATACTTCGTGGTGGCGGGGCCGAAGTGGAATCCTCTGGGTGGAGCGACAAAGGGGCACGAATTGGGATACAGCCGAACGTTTTATCCGGGGGCACCACAGGCAGAGGGATCGGGGATGACGCTGGGAGCGGGACAGCGAATGGAAGTGGAAATTTCGCTGAAGCGCGAGCCGTGGTACCGGGTAAGCGGAAAAGTGCGGCTGAACGAAAACGCGCCGAATGTGGCGATCGAGTTGATGGATGCGTGGGGACATCGCGAGGGTCCATCGCGTTATGACGCCGAAACGGGTGAGTTCGAGACGCGCGGGCCGGAAGGCAATTACACGCTGCGGGTGCAAGGGTTCGGTCTGAATCCGGTGCCAATGGTGGCGGACCTGCCAATCAGCGTGACCGGAGACGTCAGCGGAGTACAGGTGATGCTGGGGCCGGGGCACGTGATTCCGGTGAAAGAGCAGTTCGAGAGAAGTGGAACGAGAAAAGATAGTACGGGGGCCCCTCCGCCGCAGATCTCGATATGGTTGCGGCGAAGCGGATTCTTTGAAGGCGGAACGAATATGAACGCGACTACCGATACCACGGGGCGAATCGCGTTCGGGAATCTGGAGGCTGGAACGTACTGGCTGGAGATGACGCGCGTAGGGCCCTGGTATGTGGAATCGGCGCAGTGCGGAGATCTCGACTTGTTGCGCGAGAGCATGACGATCGGAGCGGGCGCACCGTGCGGCGAGATTGACTTGGTGCTGCGGGATGACGGAGCGACATTGAAAGTAAACGCGACGTGGGAGGGCGATCCGCAGACGGCGATGGCAGTGCTGTTGCCGGAGAAGGCTCCGGAGCAAGCAGTGTTCACGCCGGTGTTGAAAGGATCCGGGACGCAATTCAACGATCTGGCGCCGGGAGATTACAACGTGATCCTGGTCGACAGGGTGGAGGGCCTGGAATACAAGAATCCCGAGGCGATGAGCGGATATTTGTCGAAGGCGGCGCATGCGACGCTGGGACCGAGTCAGCAGACGAAGGTGAATCTGGAGTTGTTGAGGGTGGAGAAATGAACAGGATGGATCGCGCAAGTTTCCGGTCCATGCTGGTTGCTGTTTTTGTTCTGCTGGTGGCGCAGTTTGGTGCGGCGCAGAAGACGGCGAAGTTCCGCGTCAGCGGGACTGTGGTGAGCGGGACGAGCGGGCAGACCCTGGCGGATGCAAAGGTAACAATGGGAAAAGTGCAAGCCGAGGACGCGGGACAAAGCATGACTACCGGGGAGGACGGGGCATTTCACTTCGAGGGATTGGAAGCGGGCAAGTACTGGCTGCGGGCTGAGGCGCGAGGATATTCACAGCAGGGTTTCGAAGAGCATGAAGGATTCTTCACGGGGATTGTGACGGGCGCAGAAGTGGATACGGAGCATCTGGTGTTCCAGCTGCGGCCGGACGCGGTAATTTCGGGAGAGGTCGTGGATGAGGCGAATGAGCCGGTGCGCGACGCATTCGTGATGCTGTTTCGCAGGAAGACGGAAGATGGACGAGAAGTCACAAGCCTGAATGGTGGAGGAAACGCGAATGATGAAGGGCATTACCGGTTTGGACATCTTCTGCCGGGAACGTACTTCATCGCAGTGAGAGCACAGCCCTGGTATGCGGAGCATGGGGAGGCCCAAGGTCTGGTCATCCGCCAGAGCAATAGCGATGGGCAGGCGGGCGCGCCCGAAACCGGGGGGGATCGTGCGCTGGATGTGGCGTATCCGGTGACGTATTACCCGGGAGCGACGGAAGAGAGCGGCGCGACACCGCTGGTGGTGCACGCGGGAGATCGGGTGACGGCGGATGTGAGGTTGAATCCGGTGCCGGCTGTGCACGTGAAGCTGCGTTCTCCGGCGGAGTCCTCGGATCCGGTAGCAGTGAATGTAATGGAGCGCGTGTTTGACGGCGCAGAACAGCCGGCACAAGCGCAAACGTTGCGGTCGCCCGAGGGAGAGTTTGAGATTACGGGAATCGCTCCGGGAGATTACCAGGTGACGGTGCAGCGCTTCGGAAAGGAGACGCAAACCTGGCGAATCCGCGCTGCCTTGCGGGGCGATGGCGAGATCACGGTTGCAACGCCGCCGGCGACGGTCGCGGTGAAAGGAGTTGTGAAGATGGAGGGCACGGAGGCGGCTTGGAAAAACGGCTTTATCCAGATTTCGAGCCGAGCCACGGGCCAGGGCTTTACGGCGCAGATCTCGGACAAAGGTGAGTTCAATTTTTTGGGGCAGGCGGTCGAGGCCGGGGCGTATGACGTGGGCGTGGGAAATATTCCGAATCTGCAGGTGAGCGCGGTGAGTGCTACGGGAGCGAAGGCGTCGGGACTGAGCGTGGAGTTTGGAGGGGGCACGGCGGAACTGGTGATCCGGCTGGCGCGTGGAAGCGGGATTGTGGAGGGAACGGTGGTACGAGAAGGCAAGGGAGTAGCGGGGGCGATGGTCGCGCTATTGCCGCACGATGTGCGAAGCAGCCTGCCGCTGGTAAGGCAGGACCAGAGTGATCTGGACGGAACGTTCACGTTGCGCGGGATCGTGCCGGGAAAGTACACGGTCGTGGCAATCCAGAACGGGTGGGACGTGGATTGGAAGAATGAACAGGTGATGAGCGGATATTTGAAAGGCGGGGAGCCGGTGGAGGTGGTGGCAGATAAGAAGTATGAGGTGAAGGTCGGGGTGCAGTGAGTGCGAGTCGCGAGTCGTGAGTCCCGAGTCGCGTGGGGGAGCATCGAAGTTGGATTGTTTTTGGCATCGCTGAAGCGGTGGCCTGATACGAGTCTTTCGAGGCTGAATTTAAACTTTGCCCAAAATTGCGCTGGCTTACGACGAGAGCGGCTGGAGGGTGGAGAGTAGCTTTTCGGCGGCTATGCCGGGGTCTTGGGAGGAGAAGTCTTCGTCAAGGATGGTCAGCGAAATTTCCGGATCGATTTCCTGCAGAGCTTTGCGCGTGGGCTTGCCGTAGACGGTTTGCAGGTGAGAAGAGACCAGGACCTGTTTGGCTTTGGTGGCCTTGAGGAGAATTTTGGCGTCGTCGATGTTGGCGGTGGTGAGGGCGTTGTATCCGGCGGCGCAAAGAATTTCGCGAAGGAAGACGCGGACGTCGCTGGATTCGTAGATGCAGAGGATACGAGGGCGGGCATCTCCGGCTTTGCCGCAAGAGTAGCGCGATCCGAGATAAGCGGCGGTGACGGCTTCCTCGATGGAGTCGTAGGTTTCGAATTGGGGAAGCAGATGGGTCATCTGGAGCGTCTTGCGGATCTGAGGAGGAATGCCGGCGAGTTTGAGGTCGCCTTTCTTGGCATGCGCTGCGTGAACCAGGCGGACGAGAGCGCCGAGGCCGCTGCTGTCGATGAATTCGACGTGATCGAGTTGCAGCACGATGTCAGGATATTTGGGGAGCGCGTCGCCGATGTGGGCGTGGAGGTGAAGGACTTCGTTGCCGGCGACGATGCGTCCGTGGGCCTGGACGATGAGGACTTCGCCGACGGGGCGGCTTTCAAGCCGCAGTTTCATGGAGACTCCGTGTTGGCGCATCTTACGTGGGGGACGGGGAGGGAGTCAATTTGGGGTGTCGTTGTGCGGTTGAGAGTTTGTTTGGGACCCAGAGCGAGAAGCAGGTTCCTCACCGGCGCTTCGCGCCGGTTCGGAATGACATCCGATCGGACGGGGTGACGTGGCTGGGTGACGCGGGTGGGGTGATCGTGGCTGGGGTGGGGTGGCTGTGCTGTGATATGAAAACCGACCAGCTTCGCTGATGGATGTTTCCCGACTAGGTCAACTTCCCCACCCTGTCGCAGACTGCGCGACTAGGGTGGGGCACCCGATTTCAGATTTATTCGCCGCCTACGGTTAGGCCGTCTATGCGGATTGTGGGGCTGGCGACCGATCCGCGGAATTCGAGGTCGCTGGCGATTTCGTTGATGTTGAAGAAGAGATCTTTGAGATTTCCGGCTACGGTGATTTCTTCGACCGGATATGTGAGTTCGCCGTTGGAGATCCAGAGGCCGGAGGCTCCGCGGGAGTAGTCTCCGGTGACGAGGTTCGCGCCCTGGCCGAGGAATTCGGTGACGTAGAGTCCTTCTTTTATATCCGCGATCAATTCCTTGGGCGACTTCGGACCGGGCTGCAGAAAATAATTGCCGGGGCCAATGCCGGGAGTGCCAGCGAGTCCTCTTGAGGCGTTGGCCGTCGTCTGCAGGCCTAGCTTTTTCGCGGTGTAGGTATTCAGGAGATAGGACTTGAGGACGCCGTTCTCGATCACGACGGTGCGGCGGGTGGGAATGCCTTCGCCGTCGAAGGGGCTGGTGCCGAATCCGCCGGGGATGGTGCCGTCGTCGATGACGTTGACGTTGGAGCCGGCGATTTTCTGGCCGAGCTTTCCCGCGAGAAAGCTGGCGCCGCGGTAAACGGAGTCTCCGTTGATGCCTTCGAAGATGTGCTCGAGGATCGAGGTGGAGACCATGGGGTCGAAGACGACGGGGACTTGCGCAGTTTTTACTTTGCGCGCGCCGAGGCGGCGAAGCGTGCGTTCGGCCGCGGTTTTGCCGACGAGTTCAGGGGCATCGAGCTTCTTGAGCGTGCGCGCTACGGAGAACCAGTAGTCGCGCTGCATGGCTCCGTCTTCTGTTTGAGCGATGGGAACAACGGCGACGGAGCAGTAGGAGCGGCGATATTCGCCGACGAAGCCGTGGGAGTTGGCGAGGACTTTGTGTCCGGTGGCGGCGTCGAAGGATCCGCCTTCGGAATTCTTGATGCGGGAGTCAAAGTCGAGCGCGGCTTTTTCGGCGCGGCGTGCGTAGTCGATGCGATCGGCGCCGGGAAGCGAGTAGACGTCTTCGTGGTAGAGGTCGAGATTGGCGGTGAGCTGGCCGAGCTGATCGGCGGCGGGGATTCCGGAGTATGGATCTTCGGAAGTGATTTTAGCTAGCTCGAGGGCGGAGTTGAGCATGCGGTCGAGGCCGGCTTTAGAGAAATCGGAGGAGTAGGTGGAGGCGGCGCGTTGTCCGAAGAAGACGCGGATGCCGATGGATCTGGAGCCGGACTCTTTGAGAGTTTCAACCTGGCCGAGGCGGACGAGAGTGGAGAATTCGTCGCCTTCGCGGACGACGCATTCGGCGGCGGAGGCTCCGGCTTTTGTGGCGCGGGAGACCAGGTCGGTGGCGATTTGCTTTAGATCGGTTTCCAGTTTCGAGTTTCGGGTTTCCAGTTGCGTTGGGGTCATATAAAGGGTTTAGCGCACGCGCTCGCTCACGATGATAAATCGAAACAGAAGGTCCTTCGACTGCGGTTTTGCTTCGCTTGTCGCGAAGCAAAATCCTCGCTCAGGATGACAGAGTTAAAGTCAAAACCTTGGCGGACGAAGGCGTCCGCCTCTCCAAAAAGCTATTGCATGAAGCCGCCGGGGTCTTTTCTGGCTGTGCCGCCTACCGTCAGGCGATCGACCTTCAACGTCGGGATGCCTACTCCTACTGGGACGGCTTGGCCGTCTTTGCCGCAGGTGCCTACGCCTTCGTCGAGCTTTAGGTCGTTGCCTACCATGCTCACGCGCGTTAAAACGTCGGGGCCGTTGCCGATCAGGGTGGCGCCTTTGATGGGGGCGGTGATCTGGCCGTCTTCGATCATGTAGGCTTCGCTGGCGCTGAAAACGAATTTGCCGTTGGTGATGTCGACCTGGCCTCCGCCGAAGTTGACGGCGTAGACGCCGTGCTTGACGGAGCGGATGATGTCCTCAGGATTGTCTGTACCGGCAAGCATGTACGTATTTGTCATGCGTGGCATGGGAATGTGCTCGTAAGATTCGCGGCGTCCGTTGCCGGTGTTGGCCATTCCCATGAGGCGGGCGGACAATTTATCGCTCAGATAGCCTTTCAGAATCCCGTTCTCGATCAGAACGGTTTCTTGTGTGGAGTTGCCTTCGTCGTCGACGTTAAGCGATCCGCGGCGCCAGGGCATGGTGCCGTTATCGACGACGGTGCATTTTTCGCTGGCGACGCGCTTGCCAATGAGACCGGCGAAGGCGGAAGTTTTCTTGCGATTGAAATCGGCTTCGAGGCCGTGACCGACGGCTTCGTGAAGCAGGACGCCGGGCCATCCGGGACCGAGGACGACTTCCATTTCGCCGGCCGGGGCTTCGCGGGCGTCGAGTTGGAGGATCGCCTGGCGGGCGGATTCCTTGGCGAAATATTCCGGAGTCTTTTCTCCGAAGAAAAAGTCGAGGGCGACGCGGCCTCCGCCACCGCTGGAGCCGCGGGCGGAATTGCCTTCAGTTTTCGCGATGCAGGAGACGTTCATGCGCGCGAGCGGTTGAGAGTCTTCGGCGAAAGTGCCGTCGGAGGCGACGACGAGAATGTTGCGGAGTTCGTCGGCGTAGCTGGCGCGGACTTCTTTAATGCGCGGGTCGTAGGCGCGGGCGGCCTTGTCGGCGCGCATGACGAGTTCGACCTTGGCGCTGATCTCGGCGTCAACGGAAGGCAGAGTGACCGGGTAGAGGCTGCGGGCCTGGGACTTCTGGAATCCTTGCACGGTGGATTTGGCCGGAGCGCTGGCGATCAGGGCCGCGGTGCGAGCGGCGTGGAGGATGCGGTCGGAAGAAAGGTCGTCAGTGTAGGCGTATCCGGTGCGCTCGCCCGAGACGACACGGACGCCGCATCCGGCGGAGATGCCCTGGGATGCGGACTTGACCATGGACTCGTCGACCATGAGCGAGGTCGAGGAGAGATATTCAAAGTAAAGATCGGCGTAATCGCCTCCGGCGGAAAGAGCGGCGGCGAGGTAACGCTCGAGATCGTGTTCGGTGAGGCCGTAGTGATCGAAGAAGAAGCGCTGTTTATCCACAGTACTTAGATGTTGGTACGCGGAATTGGACTCCGGGGTGACTGGGATCATTATCCCATATGAGATGGGAGGCGGGCGTGTGGTGAAGATCAAAATCCCCACACAACGAAAAGCGCGTTGTGTGGGGCACACTCCGATCCAATGACGGGTTTCCACAGATCCTGGGCCGAGAGATGGTTATTCGTCACAGACATGAGTCGGGGGGATATGGAGAATTTTGGGCATGGATCGTTCGGGAGTAAATCCGGAGACGCTGACGCGGACGGTGCAGGATTTTCTGAGCGGGGCCGCGGGAGCGGTTGTGCTGGAAGATGGGGCCGTGGCGTTTGATCTGGGGCAGGCGAAGTATTCGATTTCGGGGGAGCACAGCAAATGCCTGCTGCACTTGTGGTCGGCAGAGCGGAACACGGTGCGGCGGGTGCTGGATGCGGAGGTGAAGAGCGGCGTGCTGCGGCTGGCGGTGCAGAGGTTGGGGCAGACGCGTCCGTCGAAGCTGGAGATTTGCCGGGAGCGCGACCGGAGATCGCCGACGGCGAAGAAGGCGTGCCGGGCGGCTTACGAGCACAAGTTGCGCCGGGCGCTGGAACGGCACTTTCCGGAGTTTGGAATTGAGCGGCTGACGACGGGAGTGGATTTGGAGAAATCGTTTGGGCCGATCTATGCGCGGGGAATCTTGCGGCGGGGCCAGTCGGGGTTGGCTGTGCTGGGGGTGAATGAGCAGGAGTTGCAGTCGTCGGTTGATGCGGCTTTGACGTTTGGGATTTTGTGGATGGATGTTTGTCGGGGGAATTTTCAGGGGCAGAGTCGTCAACTTCAAAATCCCCACTTCTGGCAAAATCGGCCAGAAGTGGGGCACCCGGGTTCAAGTGCGCACTCTCGTTCGAGGTCTTTTTTTGTCGAGGGGCTTTGTTTGTTTGTGCCAGTGGGGTCCTCGGCTGTGGTCCGAGAACGGATGGCGCATTTGAATCAGGGAGCGGCGAAGTGGAGGTTGTTTGAGTTTGATGAGCGGGACGATGCGGTCGTTGAGGTGGACTGTTCGGATCGCGGGAATGTGGCTACGCGGCTGGTGCATGCTCCGAATGAGTCCGCTGCGCTGGAGCGATTTGCGGAGTCGATTGCACGGGTGCGGGGGATTCTGCCTAATTGCGAGCTAGCGGTGCTGTCGGCGGCGGAGATTGGGTTTCGGTGGAGAGGGTTGGAGTTTGCTCGGGCGCGGCTGGGAGGGGGGACTGGTTACGGTTCGCTTGGGAGATCAAGAACACTCAATGCTGAGGACACCGAGAGAGATCCGGAAAGTCAAAGTCCCCACCCTGTCGCACAGAACGCGACGAGGGTGGGGCACCCGGTTTCGAATTCCCCAGGTCCGTTGCACTCTGAGTGTCGGCAGGAGATTGTGTTTGGGGTGGGGGCTGAGGAGCGGGTGCTGGAGGATCGGAATTTTGCCTTGTTTGTGCAGTTGCTGACTGCGTTGCGGGAGGGGCGGCATCCCTACGGTTCACGGCAGAGTACGCTCTTCCGCATGCATCCGGAGCGGTGGCTGGAGTCGCTGGTGAGGTCGGATGTGAGCGTGATCGATGAGCGGCTGGAGACGGAGTCGGCGTATTCGCAGGTACCGGCGTTTTCCGCGGCGGATCGCGCGATGCTTGACGTGTTGACGTTGACGCGTGAAGGACGGCTGGCCGTGGTGGAGTTGAAGGCGGATGAAGATATCCATTTGCCGCTGCAGGGGCTGGATTACTGGGCGCGGGTGGAGTGGCATCACGCGCGCGGAGAGTTTGAACGGTTCGGATATTTTGCGGGGCGGGAGATTGCGGCCGAGACGCCGCTGCTGTTGCTGGTGGCGCCGGCGTTACATGTGCATCCGGCGACGGACACGATTTTGAAGTATCTCGCGCCGGAAATTGAATGGGAGTTTGTGGGGATTGATGAGCGCTGGAGAGAGGAAGTGCGGGTGGTGTTTCGGAAGAGAGCGGGGCAGTTTCACCACGGAGACTCGGAGGCACGGAGGATTGGGGCTTAGGGGCGTTCCACTGCGAGCGACATACTTGGCTGACTAAAAAGCAGGTTCCTCACCGCCGCTTTGCGGTGGTTCGGAATGACATCAATGGCTGGCGGCGGTATCGCTGATGCGATCTGTTGAGGCTCCTCGTGGGCTCGTCCGGCGCGAGCGTCTTTCCCACACTTGGTTGCATTACTACTTCCAGGCTCCCAGGAGGCGGCGGACGTCTACCAGTTGAGCCAGGTGGTAGGCGTTGTGGTCGGCGAGGAGCAAGGCTTCGCGGAGGATGGTTTGCCCATCGCCCCAGGGGATTTTGGCGAACAGGTCTGTGTTCGGGTTGTCGACCAGCGACTGCATGGTCTTGAGGTCCCGGCGAAATTGCTGGATGCTGTTGGTCCAGGCGGTGTGGGTGGGCGAGGTGTCGGATTGCGGCCAGTATCCGGAGGGCCAGTCCGGAGATTTGTGCTTTGGGTTGCGACTGAACTCCAGGATGTCCCATTGAGCGATGCGCAGGTGCTCGAGGAGCATCCAGGGCGAGTGCGGGAAGTTGGCGGGCTTGGCGCCGCGAAGGTCGGGTGGAAGACCTTTGATGATGTCGTCGAATTTGGCATGGGCTCCGCCGCCGGAGAGGAGATAGAGGAGATTCTGGCGGAGGTGAAGGTCTTCGGTGTTGGGTTTCTTCTTGGTTTTCGGCATGGCTCTGAGATTTTAGTTTAGCTGAGTTGGGAGCACGGGCGTGTTGTGCAGCGCCTGAAGGCGCCCGGAAGGGACGTGGAGAAAAGCAGGTTCCTCACCGCCGCTGCGCGCCGGTTCGGAATGACATCTCGGGCTACGGGTGCGGCAGCTCGGAAAGACGTCAATCGCTACCCCGCTCAGGATGACAGAGCGTTAGGTAACGTTCGCGGAGCGCGCTCCCTCAGAGTGATTTAGTTCCGAGGCTAGTTCAACTTCCCCACCCTGTCGCACACTTCGCGACAAGGATGGGGCACCCTCGGCATTATCGTCATGGGAGGTACGCGATAGAGCCTTTGGGGCCGACTATTAGCGCTCCGCCTTCGGGATAGGGGCTGGCGGCGTTGAACTGCATGCCCCAACTTTTTTTCGCGCTGATGCGTTCGGGATTGGACGGCGGGCGGAAGTCGAAGATGAAATCCTGTCCGACGATGAAGAGGCGCTGCGGAGCGACGGGCTTGACTCGGACCTTCTTTCCCTTGGCTTCGGCTGCTTGTTCTTCGGCTTGCTGGCGAAGCGCGGCAGCGTTGACGGAACGGTCATAGACCACGGACGAGAAGAAGGCTTGGGGATGGAGAGGGGAGAGAGTCCAGTGTTTGCCACCGTCGTCGGTGAAGGCGAGGTTGTCGCCGTCGTCGTTGGGATGCTTGTAGTCTCCTCCGGCGATGACACCGTGGAGAGGATCTCGAAAGGCGATGGAGAAGATGCCGGTGGAATCTCGGCCATGCCAAATGGGAGTGTCGAAGACTTCCCAGGTGTGGCCGCGATCGGGAGAATGCAAAACCCGGGCGACTGGGCCCCCGGTGGCGAACCAGACGTCGCTGCGGAGGCGAGACGCCTCCGCGACAGCCGGCGAGGACGCCGGCGCTACTACTTCAGCTGGAGAATTGAGAATGGCGATGCAGGTGTTCGAGGCTGCGAAGGACCCTTCTCCCTGGATGGCCACAGGCAAAGCGGAGGATGGAACGGCGTGCCAGTTCTGACCGTCGTCGGTGAGAAGAACTTCGAAGGTCAGCTTGCCGGAGTTGTCGGGAAGCGGATCGCCGACAACGACACCGTGCTTGGGATCCCAGAAGGCGATGGAATCGAAGAATCCTTTGGGGTTGGGACTGGTGAATTGCAGCTGCCAGGATTTTCCGGCGTCGGCAGTGTGATAGATGCGGGCTTGATCGCCGAGACCTGAGGACATCAGAAAAGCTTCGTCGGCGGAAAAGGCGACGACGCCGCGGAAGTCGAGGGCTTCGGCGCCGGGGACCTGGGTAGGTGTCCAGGTAATGCCGGAGTCGATGGTGCGAAGGTAGGTTCCGTGCGTGCCGCTGGCCCAGGCGACCTGGCGCGAGACGACGCTTACGCCGCGCAAACTTTCCGTTGTGTGCGAGAGTTGCACACGCGGGCCGGATTGGGCCAGGGCGGTGGAGAGCAGGAGGACTGAGGTCAAAAAACGCATGGGGGATTGTCGCATGAGTTGCGGGTTCGGGCGTTCGGGTGGGTGCGAAAAGCAGGTTCCTCACCGCCGCTTTGCGGCGGTTCGGAATGACATCAACTCTGCGGCATGACGCGTTTAGGGATCATGGAGATCCTTCGCATACAACGCTCAGGATGACCGCTGCGGGCTCCCGCTGCGCTCACGCCCGCAAGGCACGCGGTCACTTTGCGGTGAAGTCGGCGAAGGAGGCTGACTTTCCGATATAGATGCGCAAGGTGCAGCGAGGTCCGACGTGAGCGAAGGCGACTTCGAGCGACTCGGACGGCTGGGCGACTTGCGCGGTTTCCATCGTGGTGCGAGCAATGTCCTGCTTCTCGTCGTAGGCGGCGCCGGGAGTAACGTTCTTGTTGACGGCGAGCGTCCAGTTATTGCGCGCAGGAATGGGATAAACGGTGTACGCGCCGATCGGGATGGTGGAAGTTCCGAGCGTGAGTTGAGCCTCAGTGAAGAGAGTCATGGGCACTCCGCCGGGGGTCCAGGGCTTGCCGTTGGCAACTTTCTCGCCTTTGGTGGGGACGGCGTTGTAACGAAGGTAGACCTGGCGTCCGTCGTCGAGGTTGCAGGTGGTGGTGGAAGTGGGTTGACCTCCGGACTGAGCAGCGGCGGAAACACCGAACAATAACGATACGAGTACAGCTCTCCAGACGTGTGTGGCGGACATGTTGTGGAAAGCCTCCCGCGCAAGAGTGTAGCGCCTGAGGGGCATAGAGGGGAAGAATTTTGCATGGTGAGCCGCGCTTCAGCTCGCTCACAAAGCAGGTTCCTCACCGCCGCTTCGCGGCGGTTCGGAATGACATCGGTGAGTTGCGGCTAGATTAGGTGCCGTTCGTCTTGGGTCTTCAGTGACGTTTTGCGGGGGCCGGGTGGTTGCTACGGTCAAACGCAGGTGCCGGTGCGTAAAGGCGCCAGACAAGGACTGAATCCATGGCGAAGGGGAAGTTGAGAATCTTGTACGGAGAAGGGGAAGAGGAGACTTTGAAAGAGCAGGCGCCGGCATTCGAAAAGGCCGGTCACTCAGTGCAGCAGGCTGCAGGACGAAAGGGAGTTGAGGCGGCGCTAAAGAGCGGCCCGTTTGATCTGGTCGTGCTGGGGGCGACGCTAACGAGAAATGACCGCCATCATTTGCCATACATGGTGAAGAAGGCTTGCGCAGAGACGAGCGTGCTGGTGATGCACGCCGATGGCAGCCGGCATCCGTATGTGGACGCGTGCACGGACACCGGGGCCAGCCTGGAGAACGTCTTGGGCCGCATTGAGTCGATGAAGATTGCAGGGATGATCCCGCAGGCTGCGGCAGCGGGGGCTGGACGGTAATCAAGTTTTGGAAGAACCAGAGTGAGTAACAGGTGGGACGGCGAAGAGCAAAATCGCGTCGTGTCTCCGGTGTTTCGCTTGAAGATGGCCTGGGTGTGGGAAGAGCGTTCATGCGCGCTCCGGGAATCTAGATAGTTAATTGGTGGAACAAAGGCGTCGAAAAATCCCCGCTCTTGGCGAAAATCGGCCGAGAGTGGGGAGTTCTTTTTGTGTTGCTTCGGTTTCTGGCGCTGAAATGCATAGGTCCTTCGGCGCCAAGGAGCGTCACCTCAGGATGACAAGCGTACGGGGCCTGGGATGCCACTTGTGCCGTAACACGCACGCCCGGACGAAGGCGTCCGGGGGGCCACGGTTCCGATTCACCCAGGGCTGGCGCTACTGTTTGGCTAGCGGTGAGGGCGAGATTGGCGGGTTGGGGAAAGGGCCCTGGCTTTTCACGAGCGAGATTTCTTCAAAGAGCATTGAGGGAACGATGCAGGAGACGACCGGGACATCGGTGGTGGCGGAGACACCGAGGGAAAACAGAGCTCCGATCCTGGGAATGAATTCGTCGGTGTAGACCGTGGGAGTGTCGCCAACGGCCAGGATGTCGCGGAAGGTAGAGGGAGTCATCTCGGCGATCTCGACGCCTTGCACGAGTTCTTCGTGACCGTCGGGGAAGAGCTTGTAGACTTCGGCGAGCGAAGTGCCGGATTGTCCTTGCTGGCGGGCCATGCGCGAGGCCATCTTCATGAAGGATGCGGCGGCGCCACCGCCAACGCGGCGAACCACGATGCCGTAGTCGAGGCCGCGATCTTTGGCGCGCTTGAGCAACTCCTGATGCAGTTGGTCACGGGTGGAAGATTTTTCAGACGTGACGAAAAGGTTGCTGGGAGCGGGACCCCATCCGCGGCGACTGCCGGTGCTTTGGGGAACGGAGTGCACGGGCACGCGGGTAGCGAGAAGAGTTTTGAGGGTGCCGTGATCGACGAGTTTGGTTTCACGAGTTTTGACGGCGTCATCGTCCACTTTGCTGGCGCCGAGAAGCTTCATTCCCTTGTAGTCGGCCACGAGAGGATTGTCGGAAACGCTGAGAAAGTCGGGTAGGACGCGTCCGCCGATCTTGTCGACGAAGGAGCCTCCGCCGAGCTGCGACATCATTTGATTAAAGAACATTTCGAAACGCGGATCGTCGCTGAGTGGCGTGCGGACGGCCATGAGTCCGGTGGCGAACTGCTGAGAAAAGATTTCTCCGGCGGCATCGTCTTCGAAGAGAACGGGGCCAACGTAGCGATCGATCGAGCCTGCAGAGCGCAATTTGAGGATGCGATCGGCCATGGCCTTGGTACGGGTGATCAACACATCTTGCGCGGGGACATCGGCAAGAGTGCGACCGTGGAGATCGATGGAATCGGAAACAGGAACGCCGTCGGCGGACTGCGTCCCAGCATTGATCTCAAGGTGAAAGACCGGCTGGGCACGGGTGAAGGAAGATCCCTCGCTGTTGATATAGCGAGTGTAGATGTTGCGATATTCGAGTTCGACGGATGAGGTATAGATGTCGGGCGTGCTCTTGAATACGGCGGACAGGGCGCGCGCCAGGGCCTTGAGCTGCTGCAGATCGGCGGGAGTCTTTTCCGCGGGCTCGATTTCAGTGTTCAGGCTTTCCCGGGTGAAGTCTGGGACATCGTCAGTGTGCTTGCGCATTTCGAGAGCAGCACGTTTGCCGGAGAGATCTTCCAAAGCCTTCTTGTATTGGGTGTCCGTGGCGAGCCAGAAGTCACGCCGGATCTGCTGATAGTTGTCGTCGAGCGGAGCCTGCCCAATGCTGTTGAACATTCCCGAGGCGCCACCGCCGAAACTGCGCAGCGAGACATAGTTGGAGTTGTCGAGACGGTAGTCGCCGACGCGGACTTCAACTCCGATCATGCGCATGCGCATGGGTTGTTCTTCGGTAATGCTGCCGAGGGTGGCGGAGACGGAAGTGCGGTTGATGTCGTCCATGCGGTAGGCGACGAAGTAGGGCTTCTCCATTTTCTGCAGTTGCACTTGAGAAACGGAGCGCGCGAGTTCGTCTTTCATGGCGCGCATGGCGACGTCGTCCTGGGCCTGCGCAAGTGAGGCGAGGAGAAACGGGAGGGCCAGAGTTGGGATCCAGAATGTGGATTTGATGAGGCGCATGTCAGTTCTCCCGCACGGCCGGAGGAGGCGGCAGAATGGGAGCGCGCTCCTGCGACTTTTCCTTGCGTTGGACTTCGATCTGGGAAACGAGAATTCCGGGCGACGAGGCGGAGACGGGGACCCATCCGGACTCGGCGCCACAGACTCCATTGAAGACGGCAACCTGATCGTCGGCAGCGATGATTTTGCTGAAGGCGATGAGCGGAGTGCCGATTAAGTCGACGCCGCGGACGAGCTCTTCCTTGCCATCGGGATAAATGCGATAGACGACGGTTGGGCGGACGTTGAAGGCGTTGGGGAGAGTGCGCTGGGTGAAGGTGAATCCGCCTTCGATATCATCGAATAAAAGGCCGTAGGGTTTGCCGGCGGATTTGATCTGTTCGATGAGCTGCTTCTTGAGCTCGGCCCGGGAGACCTTCTTCGAAGTTTCGACTTCAAGATTGGATTGGCGGGCGACAACTTTGTATCCCTGCTGGCGGCGTCCGTGACCGTTGGAGCGATCGAAGCCTTCGATGGGCGCGCGGGACATCAGGAAATTCTTGAGGATGCCTTTATCGACGACAGTGACGCGGCGGGCTTTGACTCCTTCGTCGTCGTAGGGATAGTAGCCGACGAGTTCGGTGCCGGCCAGAGACTTCATGGTGGGGTCGGAGTAGACCGAGAGGAAGTCGGGGAGAACGGCCTGGTTGACCTTCTTTTTGAAAGTTTGGGCTTCGTCTTCATTCTTCTGGCGCTGGCCCTCGATGCGGTGGCCGAAGATTTCGTGGAAGAAGACGGCGCTGGAGCGTCCGGAGAGAATGGCGGGGCCGGTGTAGGGCTCGGCAAGCGGCGCCTTCACGAGTGCGAGAAGCGTGTCGACCATTTGGCTGACATCTTTTTGTATGACCGCGTCGCTGGGAAGCCCGTCGGGACGAAACGACATGTAGGTCTGGTGGAGCGGGAGTTCCATGCCGTCGTCGGCCTTGGCAGTGGCGGAAATGATGATGCGGTAGAAAGGCGATGAGATCTGGATCTGGCTGCCGTCGCTGTTGACGTAGCGGCGGGTTTCAACTTCGGCGATGACATCGGCGGAGTTCTCGATGATTTCTTTGTGCTGGGCAAAGGGCGTGGTGAACTTGCGAACTTTTTGCTCCCAGGCGGCGGTGTCGAAAGAGAACGGAGCCGGGGCTTCGAAGTAGACTTCGGGCGGCTCGTGGGAAAAATCGCCGGAGCGATCTTCGGCTTCGACCTTCACCTGGACGTTGGCTTTAACTTTCTGGAGGGTTTGAGCGGCGGCGCGATATTTGCGCTCGGTCTCACGCCAGAGAGCGACGCGCAGGGCATCGGGATCGTTGTCGAGCGGAATTTTCTGGCGCTCCATCTGGTCGCCGAAGTCGAAAGAGTCGGATTCGCGGAGGGGATGCGTGTTGTCGAGCGAATAGTCGCCGACGCGGAGATCGAGATCGAGAAGGCGGGTGGTCTGGTCGGTGCTGCCAGTGAGAGCGCCGAACGATGCGGAGATATTGATGCCCCGGTTATCGGTGAGCTGGTAGGAGAGGAAGTAGGGCGGGGTTTGAGTTTTTTGCAGATTCTTGAAAGAGCGCGTCAGCTCTTGTTTCATCGCGGCGAGAACAGGATCGGAAGAAGTTTGCTGGGCTGGAGCGGCGACGGGTAAAAGAAAGAGCAGGAGAGCAAAAGCATACAGGCTACGCGGCGATTTCACTGAGACCTCGTTGCGCGCTGTGCGAACAGCGCCTGGGAACAGAAAACTGTAACTGGTGCGGGAGGTAAAGGGAAGAGGATTCGGAGGTTCGGGGCAGGGGTTTGGGGTGCATCTGCGCGGGTAAAGATCTCTTTCGACCCCGCTGATGGTGACCGGAACAAAAGATCCTTCGACTGCGGTTGCTCTCTGCTGCTCAGGGCGCAGAGAGCAATCCTCGCTCAGGATGACAGGTACTGGGGTACGCATTCCTGAAGGTGGGTTTGTGCGGAACAGCCGAACAGCAGGTTCCTCACCGGCGCTTTGCGCCGGTTCGGAATGACATCGCGTCGGCATAGCGGGTCGTGGGTCGCGTGGCTGACTCGCGAGGTAAAGGGAAGAAGATTTGTGGGCATGCGAAACATAGGGTCCTTCGACTGCGGTTGATCTCTGCGCCTGGACGCGCAGAGATCAATCCTCGCTCAGGATGACAAATGTCTTACGGGAGGATGCGGGGGGATTGTTTTCCGGCGGCTGGTTTGTAGTCTTTGGGATAGACGACGAGGCGGCGGCGCAGGCCTTCGCCTTCACTTTCGGTGCGCAGGTCGGCTTCGTCGCGCAGAGCGAGATGCACGATGCGGCGCTCGCGAGAGGACATGGGGGTGAACTCATATGGGGATCCGGTGCGGCGCACTTTTTCGGCGGCGACGTTGGCGGCCATGCGGAGTTCCTGAATGCGAATGGAGCGATGATTCTGGCAATCGAAACAGACCTTCTCGTGCTCGCCGGAAGGCAGGCGAAGCATTTCGAGGCCGATGAGTTCGAGGGCGCGCAGTAGTTCGCCGCCGCGATCGAGGAGCAGGGCGGAGTCGGGACCGGCGAAGTCAACGAGGATCTCGGGCTTCTCCCAGTCGCGGTTCTCGGGGAGGGGCGGATCGACGGTGATGCGGTATTTGAGGCGGAGTCCGCCGTGCGTGACGACGGCCTGGAGGAATTCGTTGATCTTTTTGGCGGCGGCGAGTTTATCGGGAATGGGCATGAATTCAGCTCTCAGCTGTCGGCCTTCAGCTTTTCGCAGCGCCTGAAGGCGGATCACTTAATCTTCATTGCGGTATGCCCGAAGGCATACCCTGATACGAATCGGCAAATCAAGCTTTCGGCTCTTTGCTCTCGCTCTCAGCTCTCAGCTCTCAGCTCTCGGATCTTTGTCCTTCAGCTCTTTGCTCTTTGTCCTTTGCTGCCTGGGCTCGTCTGCGGTGCGTCGTGCTAAGAACGTTCGGCTGAGAGCTGATGGCTGACAGCTGACAGCCTATTTATCTTTTTTCCTGGCGCGTTTTTCGATTATGGCGCGCATCTCGCGTCCCAGGTCGGTGCGGTTCATGATGGATTGCTGCGCGATCATGATCAAGTTGCTTACCGCGTAGTACAAATTCAATCCTGCCTGCAGACGGAAGAAGATGAAGCCCATGAACAGGGGCATCATCACGTTCATCATTCGTTGCTGGGCCGGGTCCATGCCGGCTTGCGGCGTCATGCGCTGGTTGATCAAGCTGCTGACGACCATCAGGATGGGCAGGATGAAAGGAATCGGCTCGGCCGCGGATAAATCGTGGATCCAGAGAAAGTGCGCGTGGCGCAGATCGAGCGCGGTACCCAGCATGCGGTAATAGGCGATCAGGAAGGGGAACTGGATGAGCATGGGCAGGCATCCGCCGGCCGGATTCACGCCTTCCTTTTTGTAGAGCGCGCCGATTTCCTCGTTCATGGCGGCTTTGCGGGGGTCGCGCAGGCTGTACTTCTTGTACTTCTCCTGAATGGATTTGATCTGGGGCTGGACCCGCTGCATCTTGAGCATCGACTTCATCTGGGTGATGCGCAGTGGAAGAAGCGCGACGCTGATGATGATGGTTTGGACGACGATGGCCCATCCCCAGTTGGGGACGATGTGGTGATAGGTCCACTTGAGCCAGAGGAACAGAGGCTTGGCGATGATGCCCCACCAGCCGTAGTCGACCAGGCCGTTGAGATCGTTGTCGGCGCCGGCGACGCCGGGAATGGGGATCTTCTGCAGGATCTCGAGTTCTTTGGGGCCGGCAAATAAACGCGAGATGGTAGGACCGTGCAGGTTACCGACCGCGACGCCAACGATATCGACGGGCACGAGTTCAGAGTTCGACTTTTGCGGATCGCGCGGAATGGTCATCGAGTTGTGCAGCGTGACCATGGTGGCCGAAGCGGGATCGTCTGGAATGAAGACAGCGGCGAAGTATTGATCGGTGGGACCGGCCCAGTGGAAAGGCCCGTGGACCGTTCCGCCTCCGCTGATCTTTTTGATCGGGATGCGCTGAATGTCCTTGTTGTACTGATAGTCGATGAGGCCCGCGGCATAAAAGGCGGGGCTGGCCTGATCACCGAAGCTGGAGGGCCATGCGGGAAGCGCGGAAACTGTGCTGCCGTTTTGCGTGACGGAGGTTTCAACCTTCACGACGTAACTCTGGTCGAAGGTGAAGGTCTTGCGCACGGAGAGATCGTCGGCGCTGTATTCGAAGGCGAGGGTTGCTGGCGATGAGATCTTCCCCTGCTGAGAAGAAACGTACAGGGCAGAGTTCAGCTTGTTGCGGAGAGTCTCGTCGTAGGTCCACAACGAGAGTGGATATCCGAATTGAGCAGCGGCTTTTGTGTTGACGAGGTCGAGCGGACCGTTTTCGGCGTCGTTATCGTATTTCTTGAGGATCCAGGATTTGACCTGCGCACCACGGTTGGTGAAGGTGATGCGGTAAAGATCGTTCTCAATAACGGTTTCGGCTTCGGACTCGGCTTTTTTGTTGACAGCGTTTGCAGCGGGAGCTGCAGGGGCGGTTGCAGGCGTTGGCGTGGCAGCGGTCTGAGTTTGAGCGGGCTGGGTTTGCGGCGCAGATGGAGCGGGCTGCGGAAAATACTTCTTGAGCAGCGGCTGCATGAGCAGCATGAGGACGAAGGTGGCGAGGAAGACGAGTAAGAGGCGCCGTTCGCCGCCGGGTTCCTGTTGAGGATTCTGATATTCGGCCAAAGTTTAGTCTTTCTTATCCAGCAAGCCTGCGCATGCCCCGGCAGGGGCTAAAGCCCCGGAGTTTGTTGGGTGCTGTGGCGGCACGACTAAAGTCGTGCCCTGATACGAACCCTGGCCCACGACGGGATCGTATCCGCCGCGGACAAAGGGGTGACAGCGCAGAAGGCGCAGAAACGCCATTGCCGATCCGCGCACGACGCCAAAACGATCGATTGCCTCCATGGCATATTCCGAGCAGGTCGGAACATAGCGGCAAGCGGGCGGAAACATCGGCGAGATGGCCCGCTTGTAAATGCGGAGGATTTGCAGAACGACGGTTTTGACGAATTGGCGCATCAGTTCTGGCTTCCGGCTTTCTTCGGGCTCCGGGCTTCGGGCTTCGGGCTTTCGGACGCTATCAAAGTCTTGCTCGCCAGCTTTTGTTCGATCACTTCGAAGGCGCGCTGCATTTCATTCGTGACGCTCGCGAATTCGACATTCAGCAAAGTCTTCTTCGGGTTGATGACGACATCCGCCTTAGGTCCGACCAGCGGTCGGGTTAGCCGCACTGCTTCGCGCAGACGGCGCTTCATACGATTGCGTTCGACGGCTCCCCCGAGGGCCCGACCGACGGTGAATCCGACGCGGAGCCCGGCTGGCTGCACCGAGGCAGCGTCAGGTTCCGTGGGCCGCTCGAGATAAAACACAGTCATGGAAGCCGAGAAATGCCGGCGCCCCAGCTTGTAGACGCGTTCGAAGTCGGCGTGACGGAGAAGGCGAGCGCTGCGCGGGAACAAACGCTTGCCTGCTCGCGGGTTGGCACGCAGATTCGATTCATCAGGCACACCTGCGATCACAGTGCCTCTAAAGTCCAGATCGCTTTGTCACAGCGGGTTGCGCGGCCACTGGTCCGCGCGACTGGATTATTCGCGGAAACCTGGTTTCACCGAGACCCGCTTGCGCCCCTTGGCGCGGCGGCGTGACAAAACTTTCTGGCCGCCCTGGGTCTTCATGCGCGTGCGAAAACCGTGCTTCTTGGATCGCTTGCGCCGATTGGGTTGGAACGTACGCTTAGGCATGAAAAGTACTGGCTCCTGATTGAGTCGACGGTGTTAGGGCAAACTGTAAGTATAAATGAGATTGGGGATTCGGGGAACTGGGTGCGGCTTCCGATGAAGCTGGACTAGAACCAGGTTTCTCACCGGCGCTATCGCGCCGGTTCGGAATGACATCGGCGACGGCATTGCTGATAGTGAGCTTGGTGCGTTGGGAGCGCGGAATTGAAAAGGCCCGCTACCTGGAGGTAATTCCCTTTCGCCCATGGGTGCTGTGGAGCTGGTAGGGGTCCTTCGACTGCGGTTGATCTCTGCGCTTGGGGCGCAGAGATCAATCCTCGCTCAGGATGACAACGGGTTGATGTGACATTCAGGCATATCAGCTTGTGCGTGGTGAGAATGAATTGCGCGATGTGCACTGCGCGCGCGACAGTTACTGATGCGCTACTTGACAGCGCATGGCATAAGAGTTCTGAATAGATGTCCGCGAAAAAAATGGAGCAGAAGTTTTCCACAAAACAAAATTTTTTGTGCTAGTATGCCGCTCTGGTCGTGCTTTTTCGCAAATCTTAAATTTCTGTAGCGGCGCTAGAGAAATCATCGCTATCCGCAGTCAAATTAACGGTTCCAAATAAAGACAAACGGTAGTAATAACACGCGCTCCCATCCAGCCGCCGGAGCGCTCGCGGTGAAACATTTCATATATGTCAGTTCCCAGCACAACACTCTCCCCGAATCCGTGGGCGCGCATCCTGGACGCGCTGGAAAAGAAAATCAACCGGCACTCATACGATACATGGCTGAAGCCGACGCGCTACAGCCACTCGAGCGGTGGGGTCCTGTTTGTCCGCGTACCGACGAATGAATTCCGCCACGCCGGCGACAAGTACGCCGATCTGATTCAAGAAGCAATCGACAACCTGGGCCTCGACTTCAATGACGTCAAGTTTGTGACGTCGGACGACGATCCGGCAGCGACTCCGGTGCGGCATGATGGCGGACTGACGCCGATGGCGGCCGCGCCGTCACAATCGCGATTCGATTGGGATGGCGCCGCGCAACTGAATCCGCGATATACGTTCGACGCGTTTGTGATCGGAAGCGGAAATCAGTTTGCGCATGCGGCATGCCAGGCGGTGGCGGAACGTCCATCGAAGGCTTACAACCCGCTGTTCCTGTACGGCGGCGTCGGCATGGGCAAGACGCACCTGATGCAGGCGATCGGACACGAGATCAAGCGGCGCATGCCGCATGCGGCGATCTGTTACGTATCGAGCGAGAAGTTCACGAACGACATGATCAACTCGCTGCGCTACGACAAGATGACGACGTTCCGCGACAAGTTCCGAAACGTGGACGTGCTGCTCATCGACGACATTCAATTTCTGGCACAGAAGGAACGGACGCAGGAAGAGTTCTTCCATACGTTCAACGCGCTGCACGAATCGATGAAGCAGATCGTGATTGCGAGCGACCGCTCACCAAAGGAACTGGCGGAGATCGAAGATCGGTTGCGAAGCCGGTTTGAGTGGGGCCTGATCGCCGACATTCAGCCGCCGGATCTCGAAACGAAGGTAGCGATTCTGCAGAAGAAGGCGGAGCAGGAGAAAGTGACGCTGCCGACGGATGTTGCGCTGTATGTGGCGTCAAACATCCGGTCGAACGTGCGCGAGTTGGAGGGAGCGCTGATCCGGCTGGTGGCGCACTCGTCGCTGATCGGGGCGGAGATCACGCTGCCGTATGCGCAACAGGTGCTGAAGAACTTTATCGATTCTCAGGCACGGAAGGTGACGATCGAATCGATTCAGAAGATGGTGGCGGAGCAATTCGGTCTGCGGCTGATTGAGATCAAGGCGAAGAATAATTCGCGGGCGATCGTCTATCCGCGGCAGATCGCGATGTACCTGGCGAAGCACCTGACAGAGGCGTCGCTTCCGGAAATCGGACGGCAGTTCGGCGGCAAGCATCACACGACCGTGCTGCACTCGGTAGAAAAGATCGAAGAGCTGCGCAAGAACGATAAAGATTTGAACAGGCTGATCAATAAATTGACTGAGCAGCTTGGCGGATGAATCGCGGCCGCAACCGACTTTTCCACTTTCGAGTCGAGTCTTCCTTCGCAGTGGCTGTGAATGCGATGTGGAAGATGTGCAAGGCGGGAGCGAAATCGGGACGGCGGGTGAGTTTCACTAGCTCATCCGAAGAGTTGGGCAGCGATTTGTAACATGAAGGGTGCGACGGGAACCCGGTGAGAACAGGCGAGTTGCCGAGGTTTTCCACTTATCCAGAGGCCCTACTGTTACTGCTGGTTTTAGCTGTTTTGCATTTGATATAAGGATAGTAATTAAAGTAGTAGCAGGTTGGAGTATTCGGGGAGACGGAACTTTATGCCGGTGGAAGCCGCCGTTGCCGCGGGGACGATGGAGATCACAGTCAGCAAATTTGAGCTGCTGCGCGAATTGACGGCCACGCAAGGTGTGGTCGAACGCAAGACCACCATTCCAATCCTGTCCAATTATTTGTTTGAGGCTGCCGGGGACCGGCTGTCGTTGACGGCGACGGATCTGGATTTGAGCCTGCGCACCTCGTGCAATGCGAAGGTGAAGAAAGAGGGATCGTGCACGATCCCGGCAAGAAAACTCCATGACTACGTGAAGCTGCTGCCCGACGCTGATATCACCATCAAGCTGCTGGAGAATCACTGGGTGAGCATCCGGTGCGGGCGGTCGAACACGAAGATGGTAGGGATGGCGAAGTCGAACTTCCCTAGCCTGCCGGTGTTTCCTTCGGCGGGAGCGGTGACGATTCCGGCGCAGGTGTTGCGTGGATTGATTGCGCGGACGGGATTCGCGATTTCGAATGAAGAGTCGCGATACACGCTGAACGGGGCGTTGATGCTGCTGAAGCCTGAATCGATCACAATGGTGGCGACGGATGGGCATCGGCTGGCGCATTGTGAGCGTGCGGGAGAGAAGTTTGAAGGCGTATCGGGCGAGATGAAGACCCTGGTGCCGAAGAAGGCGATGGATGAACTGAAGTCGCTGCTGGATTCGACGGACGCGGAGACGGTGGAGTTTGCGAAGGACGAGTCGACGCTGTTTTTCCGGATCGGATCGCGGCTGCTGACATCGCGGCAATTGACGGGACAATTCCCGAATTTTGAGGCCGTGCTGCCGAAGGACAACAGCAAGATTGTTCCGCTGAACGCTGATGAGTTGAATGCGGCGATTCTGCGCGTGGCGCAGTTTGCCGACGAGCGGTCACGAGCGGTGCGGATGCGGCTAGAGAAAGGCGAAGTCAAGATTTCGGCGTCGTCGACGGAGGCGGGCGAGTCGGAGGATTCGATTGAAGCTCCGTATACCGGTGAGACGCTGACGATTGGATTCAACGCGCAGTATCTGGTGGAGTTCCTCAAGGCGGCCGGGACGGCCGAAGTGCGGCTGGAGTTGAAGGATCCGCAGTCGGCGGGGCAGCTGCGGCCGGCCGAGGGCGATGATTACAAGTATCGGTATATCGTGATGCCGATGCGGATCTGAGATTGGCTTCCCTGTTTATCCCTAAGACAAGTTAATGGGGGATTCTGATTATTGCCTGCGGAATTCCCATGTCTCGCAAATGCAGCGAGACATGGGCCATCCCTACGCGCGAGCTGGAAATCGCTTTGGCGCAGCGCCTGAAGCACGTCTGGGTTGGGCCGTGGGTGGCATCGCTAAAGCGATGCCCTGATACGAATCCGATGCCCTGTTACGATCCGCTGGCTGGCGTCGACATTTCTGGCGGCGCCCATTGACCTTCCTCGCTTCCTGCCGTACATTGGCGGCACTTCAGATTGGAGGCGTTATGCTCGACGGCTTCAAGAAATTCATCCTTCGTGGAAATGTTGTGGATATGGCTGTAGGCGTGGTGGTGGGCGCGGCGTTCGGCGCTGTGGTGACGGAACTGACCAAGGCTTTTCTCACCCCGCTGATTGCACTTATCGTCGGAAAGCCCGATTACTCGAACTTGAAATTCACCGTTAATACCACGACGTTCCCTGTCGGGGAGTTTGTCAACGCTGTGATTTCGTTCGTGTTGATCGCCGCGGCGGTGTATTTCTTTGTGGTTGTTCCTGTGAACTGGCTGATGGCACGCATGCATAAGGACGAGCCGGTCGCGCCTCCGAGCACGAAAAAGTGTCCGGAGTGTTTGAGCGAGATTCCCATCGATGCCAAGCGGTGTGCGCACTGCACGCAGCCTGTGATGGGACGGGCGGCGTAGTTGCGACGTATTGATTTTCCTTGAATCGAGATCAAAAGCCCCACTTCTGGCAAAGGCGGCCAGAAGTGGGGCACCCTCTTTTCTTTTCCCTCTTTTCTCCTCTTTCCTTCTCTTTCCTTTTCCCCACTTTCCTTTTCCCACATTTCTTTTCACACGATGAATTTTGGCTTGACTGGCTCCGCGGACGAGGGCGTCCGGGGTTCCATTTGTGGTTTTCACGTAACATTAAGTGATGAATCAGAGGGCGGCGCTTGGCGTTTCTTTTCTTGTCTTGGTGTTTTCGACTTTCGTGGTGCATGTGGGCAAGGCGGCGGCGCAAGGCGGGTCCTCCTCGCCATCTTCATCGTCTGCATCTTCTATCAAGCATGTGAAGAAGCCTGCGGCTGCGATTGGCTCGGAGCTGGATGCGGGCAGCGTTAGCGAGAACTTGTATCGCAACAAGATGCTGGGGATTTCCTACAAAATTCCAGAGGGATGGGTGTTGCGTACTGACGAGCTGAATGAGCGCTCTGAGAATGACACCGGTGATTCCGAGTCTTCACCACAGAGGACACGGGAGAACACAGAGACCGACAAAAACACGGAGCGCGAGCGCGTTTTGCTGGCCGCCTTCTCGCGGCCTCCGGAGGCGAAGGGCGAGGAAGTGAACTCGTCGGTATTGATCGCGGTCGAGAGCGCGGCGGCGTATCCGGGGCTGAAGGAGGCTGCGCAGTATTTTGAACCGCTGACCGAGGTGGCGAAGGCGCAGG